>Ga0187766_10001281_pt1 | contig 14722 bp, 10 predicted proteins | sample 0216_QUI02_MP05__4_FD_132971 | JGI IMG/M metagenome (GOLD analysis project Ga0187766, IMG submission 132971) | Tropical peat soil microbial communities from peatlands in Department of Meta, Colombia - 0216_QUI02_MP05_20_MG | ecosystem: Environmental > Terrestrial > Soil > Wetlands > Peat ... | reverse complement strand
CGGGTGTCACGGATCGTCGCCACGCGGTCCGCCTACAGCGTGATCGAAGCGGCGAGAAGCGAGAACTGAGGAGCCAGCTCCGCCCCTCGGGATCGGCGTTCTACTGATTGGTCGGAGAGATCCCTTCCGGTTGGTGCGCCTGAGCGCGCCGTCCGGCGAGGATCTCCTGGATCCACCTCACCGTGTCCTGCACGACCTGCTCGCCAAACGGTCCGTTGAACTCGTGCGTGGCGCTGTCCTTGAGGGACTGATGCAGCGCAAAGCCGTGATCCATCTTCGGGAGCACCCGCCACCCTCCGTTGCCCGCGTGGTGGGCGTTCACGATCGCGGCGATGTACTCGTGGTCCAGGGGAAGCGTCCTGATGTCGAATTCCCCGATCAGGGCGAGCACCGGAACATCGAGAGACGCCCAGACTCGTGCGACGTTCTGGTCGTTGAGCTCCCGGACGTGTTGCAACGACCTCAGGCCCTCGAAGTGCTCGTCGTCCTGCGGGAAGAGCTTCTTCGCGACAGCGGTGAGCTCGGGATGCCTGGTGGTGGCCTCGCGCACGGAGCTCCTCTCCACGAGGACGTAGTGGAGAAGCTGGGCGATCAGGCGTTGCTCGTCCTCGAGCTGGGCCAGGTCGGGTTGCGATCGGAGCCAGAGATTGCGCCGGCGATTCTCGACGAGGTACTCCGCGAACGGGCGGACCACCGTGCCATACACCACGATGCCCTTGACCGGCTCCGCGGCCGCGACGAGCGGAGCGACCCATCCGCCCGCACTATGGCCAAAGAGGAAGACATTGTCGCCATCCACGAAATCGTAGGACTTCAGCTTTCTGAGAGCGCTGACGAAGAGTGAGACCTCGTCCCGGAAGCCGACGTCGCGACACGGCGGGCCCGTGCTGTCTCCGACTCCGCTCTTTTCACTCCGCATGACCGCGAATCCGGCTCGGGTCAGCCGGTAGATGAGCTCGCGGGTGAAGTTGGGCTCGGACGAGAGCCACTCGAGTGACGAGCAGCCGAACCCTTGCAGGTAGAGGATCGCCGGCAGCTTGCCCGCGGTGCCGATCGGCCTGGTCAGGAGGCTTCGCAGCCTGGCGTCCTGCGTATCCACGGCGTCGTAGAGCACCTCGATGTCTCCCGGCTGCTCCCGAGGCCACTCGCCGAGCGTCACCTCGATATCCATCTCCTTCCCGCTTCGCTGGACCCGGCAGGTGATGGGGTCGCCGGATCTGAAGGACTTCATCGTGGCCAGGAACGTGGTCACCGAATCGAGGGGAGAGCCGTTGAGGGCGATCAGGATGTCTCCGATCGCCAGCTCCGACCGGGCGGCCGCGCTGCCGGGAACGATCTTGGCGATCCGGACGTGGTGGTCCGGCGCAGGTTCGGCCGTCACGCCGAGCAACGGGCGTCGCGGTAAGGGGTCCGAAGGCGGGAGCGCGTTCGCCGCATCGGCCGCCGGAGGGCAGAGGAGCGAAAGGAAGACGAAGAGGTAGCTCGCCACCAGCGCGGTCGCCGTGAGGAAACTCGTCATCCGGCTACGCCCTTTGCCTTCCTGAACGCCCGCTCGAAGCCCGGGAGCGCGCGGACGATCGCGTCACGCTCGGCGGTGAGCGAGATGCGGATGTGCCCCGGCATGCCGAAGCCCGATCCCGGCACGGTGAGCACGCCCTCCTCGGCGAGCATGCCGACGAAGGCCACGTCGTCGGGAATCGGCGTGGCCGGGAAGACGTAGAACGCGCCCTGGGGCTTCACGCAGCGATAGCCGATGCGCGTCAGCCCGTCGTACATCAGGTCGCGCTTCTCGCGATAGGGCGCCACGTCGATCACCCGGTCACCCACCTCGGCCACCACCCACTGCCACAGCGCGGGCGCGTTCACGAAGCCGAGCACGCGGCTCGTGAAGGTGCAGGCCTCGAAGAGCTTGCCCGATTCCTCCATCCGGGGTGAGAACGCGAGGTAGCCGATGCGCTCCCCGGGCAGCGCCAGCGCCTTGGACCACGACGTGGCCACGATCGAGCGCGTCACCAGCGGCGGGACCTGCGGTGGCACGACGCCGTCGAACACGAGCGCCCGGTAGGGCTCGTCGCTGATGAGGACGATGGGGTGATCGGCGCGGGCGAGCAGCGCCTCGATCTCGGTGAATGTGCTGGCCGGGTACACCACGCCGCTCGGGTTGTTGGGGGAGTTGACGAGGATGGCGCGAGTCCGGGGAGTGATGGCCGCCTCGATCCGCGCCGCGTCTGGCGTGAGATCGGGCCTGGGCGGCACCACGACCAGCTTGCCACCGTGGTTCTCCGCGTAGAACACGTACTCGGCGAAGAACGGGGCGACCGTGATGACCTCGTCGCCCGGGTCGAGGATGGCCTTGAGGACGCTGTTCAGCGCCCCGCCGGCGCCGACCGTCATCAGCACGTGGCTGGCGGTGTACGGCAGCCCGGTGGCCGCGGCGAGACGCTTGGCGATGGCCGCTCGCACCGGGACGTGCCCGGCGTTGGGCATGTAGGCGTGCAGGTGCGGCTCCTTGCTCTCGAGCACCCGCCGCGCCGCCGCGAGCACCTCCGTCGGCGGCTCGACCTCGGGATTGCCCAGCGTGAAGTCGAAGACCTTGTCGGCCCCGCGCTCCTGCTTGAGCCTCGCGCCCTCCTCGAACATGCGGCGGATCCACGACGCCTTGGCGAGATTCTCGGTGACGGCCCGGGAGACGAGCATGGCGGGAGTATACCGGGAACCAGGAGCGGACCCAGGATCTACCGTAGCCAGGAATGGTGGTGTACCTTTGCCCCGCTCGCTGCCCTCAGAGCGCCCAGGCTCAGGCATAGAGGAGGTTGCGCGATGACTCCACTGTGGACGCGTCGTCAAGTCCTGGCTCAGATGGGAATGGCGGCCGCCGCCATTCACACCCTCGACCCGCACGAGATCTGCTGCGTGACACCCGCCCACGCGGAGACCGCGGGGAAGGACCTGTTCGACCTGAAGAAGGTAGCCGACGGAGTGTACGCGGCCATCGCCGCTCCGCGGTACAAGGTGAACTGCAACGCAGCGGTGATCATGACGAACGATGGCGTCATCGTGTGCGACTCCCACTCCAAGCCGTCGGCGGCGCGCGTGCTCTACGAGGAGATCCGCACGATCACCAAGCAGCCGATCAAGAAGATCATCAACACGCACTTCCATTGGGATCACTGGCAGGGCAACGAGGTCTATGCGAACGCGAACCCCGGTGTCGAAGTCCTCGCGACCGAGCGGACCCGGGAGAACCTCACGAAGGCGGACGCGGGTGTCGGCGGCGTGCCGTACATTGAAAAGCAGATCGCGGCGCTTCCGGCCGAGATCGGCAAGCTCAAGGAGGATATCCAGCGGGAGAGCGATCCGGCCAGGAAGGCCAACCTGGAGTCGAACCTCCAGCAAGCGGAGGAATTCCTTGCGGAACTGAAGAACCTGAAGCCGGCGCTCCCCACGCGCACCATTTCCACGACGACGATGTTGCGGGAAGGCGGCCGTGATATTCAGCTACACGTTCTCGGTCGCGCGCACACCAGTGGCGATCTCTTCATTTCGCTACCGAAGGAGAAGGTCGTCGTCACCGGGGATGCGCTGATCGACTGGATGCCGTTCATGAACGACGGCTATCCGGCCGAGTGGCCCGGGACGTTGACCGCACTCGAGAAAGTGCCGTTCGAGCACATCATCCCGGGCCACGGCGACGTGCGGCCTCGGAGCCATCTCGCGTTCTTTCGGGCGTACTTCGTCGATCTCATCGCTGCGGTGAAGAAGGCGGCGCGGGCCGGTGCAACGCTCGAAGAGATGAAGACGAAGATCGGAGACGAGCTGTCCGGCAAGTACGAGACCGGGTTCTCGAAATATCCGCTCGGGCGCTACCGCGATCGCGTGGGGGGGAACGTCGAAGTCGTCTACAGCAAGGTCGTGAAGGGGGCCTGAGGCAGACGCGCCGACAGCGCCGGGTCGAAGGGGCGCTTCACTCCGCGGGCGAGGGCACGTTCGACAGGAGGGGACCGAGTCCCTCGGCCATCGTGGGGTGAGCGAGCACGGCGTCGCGAAGCCTCGAATATGGCAACTCGGCCAGCATCGCGGTCTGGACCGTCGCCACAACCTCTCCCGCTTCGGGACCGATCATCGTGAAGCCGAGAATGCGATCGTCTCGGCCGGCGATCAGCACCTTCATGAAGCCCTGCATCTCGCCCGTCGTCTGGGCCCGGAGCACACTGCTCATCGGCAGCCGCGCGACACGGACGTCGAGCCCTTGGCGCTGCGCGTCGGCTTCGCTCAATCCCACGCGGGCGAGCGGAGGGTCGGTGAACATGCAGTACGGGACGAGTCGATCGCGCGTGCTCCGCCGGCCCCCGACGAGGTTGTCCCGGATGATCCGGAAGTCGTCCTCCGAGACGTGGGTGAACTGTGGGCTTCCGGCACATTCGCCTATCGCCCAGACGTCGGGTGCGCTGGTCTCGAGCCGCTCGTTGACGTGAACGAAGCCCCGCGTGTCCAGCTCGACTCCGGCTTTGTCGAGACCGATGTCGGCGGTGTTCGGAACGCGTCCCGCCGCGACCAGGATGTCGCTGCCCTCGATTCGCTGCTCCCCGGCTGGCGAGCGCACGACAAGGGTGACCTCCTTCCCCGATCGACCTTCCACGCGCGTGAGCTCGGGGCCCACCAGGAAGTCGACTCCCTCGTCGGCGAGAATGCGCTGCAGCGCCTCGGACACGTCGGGATCCTCGCGGGCCATGAGCTGCTTGCCGTGCTCGATCACCGTGACGCGGCTGCCGAAGCGGCGATAGGCCTGGGCGAACTCGAGCCCCACGTAGCCACCGCCGAGCACGATGAGATGCCGTGGCAGGTAGTCGAGCTCGAGCGCCTCGATGTTCGTGAGCGCCAAGGCCGCCTCGAGGCCGGGCACGGCCGGGATGGCGGCGTGCGTGCCCACGTTGATGAAGACTCGGTCGCCGGTCAGCACCCGTGTGCCGCCGTCGTTCAGCCGGACCTCGAGCGTCTTCGGGGCCACGAAGCGACCGGAGCCCATGATCAGCTCGGCGCCGCTCGTCTGGTAGGCGTGCAGATGCGCGGCGATCTGGCCGTCGACCATGGCGCGCTTCCGGGCCCGGACCGCCGCCATGTCGATCTCGACGCCCCTTGCCCGGGCTCCGTACTCGGCGCCGTGGCGCAACAGCGAGGCGACCTTCGCGCTCTGGATCTCGTTCTTGCTGGGCATGCAGTTGACGTTGGGGCACGAGCCGCCGATCCAGCGGCGCTCCACGACGGCGGTCCGGCGTCCGGATCGCGCCATGTGCCACGAGAGGAGCTTCCCGCCCGCGCCACTACCGAGAACGAGGATCTCGAATCGCTCCACCTTCATCAGGGTACACCTCGACGCGAGCCCGCTCGGCGACGCGCTAGGTGGAGAGGAATTGCTTGAGCAGAACCGCGGTGTCGTCGGGGTTCTCTTCCGGGAAGAAGTGGCCCCCTTTCATCGCCTGTCCCTGCGCGTGCGGCGCCCACTGACGCCAGATGCCGAGCGGACCACCGTCCTTTGCATAGAACGTGTCGAGTGGACCCCCCTCGGCCCAGAGATGCAGCATCGGGCACTCGATGTGGCGGGACGCCTTCTTGTCGGCCCGATCGTGCTCGACGTCGATCGTCGCGGCCGCGCGATACTCCTCGCAGATGCCATGAACGCGGGCTGGGTCGCGATAGGTCGACACGTATTCTTCGAGGATGTCCGGGCCGAAGGACCCGTGCCCGAACGGGTTGTCGAAGACGGTCCCAGGAGCGCCCAGCAGATAGCTCTCCGGGAGCGGTGATCGCTGCGCGAGCAGGATCCAGGGCCAGTAGGTCTGCGCGAAGCGGGCGTCGGATCGGCTCCACCCTTCGAGAATCGGAATCACGTCGAACACGGCGACCCGCTCGACGTGCCTGGGGTGGTCCAGGGCCATGCGGTACGAGACCCGTCCGCCGCGATCGTGGCCGATTAGGGTGAAGGTCGGAAAGCCCAGCGAGACCATGACGTCGAGCAGCTCCTTGGCCATCGCTCGCTTCGAATACGGAAGGTGGTCGTCCGTGGAAGCGGGGATCCCGCTCCGGCCGTAGGCGCGCAGATCGGCGCAGATCACCGTGTGGTTCTCGGCGAGCGCGGGGGCGAGGAATCGCCACATCAGGCTGGTGCGCGGAAAGCCGTGCACCATCAGAATGGCCGGCCCTTTTCCATAGCGGCGCACGAAGATGGTGTTCCCCGCGACCTCGACCTGCGAGGTCGCGAAGCGGCCCGGCTCCGCCGTGGCCGCGCCAGGCGGGACGGTGCTCTGTGCGGTCGCCGAGCCGGCGAGCGAGCCCTCCAGCAGGACGCCGAGAGGGGTGGCGGTGAGGGCGCTGAGAAAGGTTCGGCGTTCCATCGTGTCCTCCTGCGACCTATTTCGAAAGGGCATCACGCGCCGCTTCGCGGATCACGTCGATCACGAGGTCCGGCGCGCTGAGCATCGGGGAGTGGTCGACGGCGTGTGATCGGGTGACTGCCCCCATCCGCTGGGCCATGAAGCGCTGGGTCTTGGGGTTGATCATCCGATCCTCTTCGGCGACGAGAAACCACGTGGGATGCGCCTTCCACTCCGGTGTCGGGACCGGCTCTTCGATGCACTCGAGCGCGATCGGCCGCTGCGCGGCCGCCAGGATGCTTCGCTGGTCGGGCAGCGCCTGGTGGGCGACCGCGCGATGGAAGCCCTCCTCCGGCATCCAGATGAGGCCGTGCTGGTCGGGGGCGAGTGTGGGCGCATCCGGATGTCGCTCGTCGCGGTAGAAGACCTTGGCGACCGTCTCACCCTTGTCGGGGGCGAGCGCCGCGACATAGACGAGCGTTCTCACGCGGTCGTCCCGCGTCGCACCGATCACCGCGCCCCCGTAGGCGTGGCCCACCAGCACCACGGGCCCGGTCGCCCGTTCGAGCGTGCGGGCGAGGGCCGCTACGTCGTGAGCGAGGGACGTGAGGGGGAGGGGAGCGCAGGTCACCTTGAAATCGAGCCGCCGCAGCGGGAGGACGACGCGATGCCAGGAGGAGCCGTCGGCCCAGGCCCCGTGCACCAGGACGATCGTGAGGTCTCGCGGCAGCGCGGTCATCGCCGGCCCGTGCCCCCTGCCGGCTCGCGGCCAGGGGCGGTGAGGAAGTTCTTCATCGCGCTGGCGATCTCCAGCACGTGGGTCTCCGTCGCGAAGTGTCCGGTATCGAGGAATTGCACCGTGCACTGCGGGAGGTCTCTCCGGAACGCTTCGGCGCCCGCCGGAATGAAGAACGGATCGTTCTGGCCCCAGATGGCCAGGAGCGGGGGCTTCGAGACGCGGAAGTACTCGTGAAAGGTCGGATAGAGCTTCAGGTTCGAGGCGTAGTCGAGGAACAGGTCCAGCTGGATCTCCTTGTTCCCCGGGCGCTCGAGGAGCGCGGCGTCCAGTGTGTAGGATTCCGGGGCCACTCGCTCCGGCTCGGCGGCACCGTGCGTGTACTGCCAGCGCGTTGCTTCGAGCGTCAGGATGTTGTTGCGGAGGGTTTCTCGGTTCGCCGCGGTCGGTGCAGCCCAGTAGGTCCGGATCGGCCCCCAGGCATCGCCAAGCCCTTCTTCGTAGGCGTTCCCGTTCTGGGACACGATGGCCGTGACTCGATCGGGGTGGGCCGTCGCGAGCCGGAAGCCCGTTGGCGCGCCATAGTCGAAGACGTAGAGGGCGTAGCGGCGGAGATGGAGCGCCTCCGTGAAGGCCTCGATGGTCGTGGCCAAGGCGTCGAACGAATAGACGTATCGCCGCTCGGCCGGGACCTCCGTGAATCCAAAGCCGGGGAGGTCTGGAGCGACCACGCGGTAGTCAGTGGCGAGGCGCGGAATGAGCTCGCGGAACATGAACGACGAGGCCGGGAACCCGTGGAGCAGGAGCACCACGGGTGCCGTGGGGTCACCCGCGGCTCGGTAGAAGACCTTGACCCCATCGACGGCGACGGTGTGGATGGAGGTCGGCGGCACATCGTGCGGGCGTTGGGCGTTGCTCATGACGGACTCCATGTGTAGGTCTCTCTATAGCTTCGACATCCAGCCGGCGATGGCCCGTCCGATCTCGTCCGGCGAATCCTCCTGGACGTAGTGGCGCCCCGCGACCTTCACCTCGGTCAGCGCCGGGAACTTGCGGATGTGGGCGAGATCGTCGTCGTTGGCGAGGATCGCTCCGGGCTCTGTTCTGAAGAACAGCTTGGGCACGCGGCTCGTCGACAGCCAGTCCGCGGAGGCGGCCACGATCTTGGCCACATCCGGGGGCTCGCCATCGATGGGGATCTGGCGGGGCCACGTCAGCGTCGGCCGTCGTCCCTCGCCGGGCTCCGCGAACGGCCGTCGGTACTGGGCCATCTCCTCGGCGGAGAGGGTGCGCAGGATCGCCGCCGGCAGGATCTTCTCGATGAAGAAGTTGTCTCGCAGGACCATCTCCTCGCCGGCGGCGGACCGCAGCGCCTGCAAGGCTGGGCGCATACGTATCTTGTCCCAGTGGTCCCAGCCCTGTGGCCGGACGATCGCCTCCATGAAGGCGATGCCCTTCACGGCCTCGCGGTGGCGGTTGGCCCAGTCGAAGCCGAGGGCCGAGCCCCAGTCGTGGACGACGAAGGAGGTCCGCTCGCGCACGTCCAGGGCCTCGAGCAGGGCGTCAAGGTAACGGCGGTGTTCGACGAAGCGATACGAGCCGGGGCCACCACCGGGCAGCTTGTCGGAGTCGCCCATGCCGATCAGGTCGGGGGCGATGCAGCGGCCTAGCGGCTGCAAGTGCGGCAGCACGTTGCGCCAGAGATACGACGAGGTGGGGTTGCCGTGCAGCAGCACGATGGGGTCGCCCTCTCCTGCCTCCACGTACGCCATCTCGCGGCCGAGGACCCGCCGTCGCTGCTTCTGGTACGGAAATGCCGGGGAGATCATGTTGGCTCCTCCCGCTCTCGTCGAGCTGGCCGAATGTCAGGCGGCAAGCCGCGTGCCAGATCGGACCGGCTTTGTCGAAGCGGGGCCGGCCGGGATAAATCCGGCCACGTTCGGAAGATGTGCGCGGAGTTGGGAGCGACAGGCGACGACTGCTGCTGACGGATTCGTGACGGATATCCGTCGGTGACGGCTTTCGGTCGGTCCCTTCGTCGCCTCGCGAGGTGCGGAATGCCCTCGCGGCGAGGCCCTCTCAGGACCGGGCGGCGGGGCGGCTGATGCGAAGCTTCCGCATCCGATAGACCAGCGATGTGCGCTTCATCCCCAGCCGCTGGGCCGCCCCATTGCGCCCGCCGATCACCCAGCCGGCGGCGTCGAGCGCCCGGAGGATGTGATCCCGCTCCACTTCCGCGAGGCCGCTCATCGGAACGTCCGGTTCGGTGTGAGAGTGGAACGGCTGGAGCTCGGAGACCGGGGAGCGCAGCACGAGGTGCGGCGAGAGGATGACGGACCGCTCGATGAAGTTCTGAAGTTCCCGAACGTTTCCTGGCCAGGGGTACCGCACCAGCGCCTCGATCGTCTCCGCGGGGATGTCGTCGATCCTCTTGTGCATCCGTCGGGCGTAGAGGGCCGTGAAATGCCGCACCAGCTTGGGAATGTCCTCGATGCGCTGGCGCAGGGGCGGTACGTTGATGGGGAAGACCTTCAGGCGATAGTACAGGTCCTCGCGGAATGTTCGCTGTTTCACCATGGCGCCCAGATCACGATGCGTCGCGGCGATCAGGCGGACGTCGACCTTGCGCGTCTGGTTGCTGCCCAGCCTCTCGAATTCCTGCTCTTGCAGGACCCGTAGCAGCTTTGCCTGGAGCTCGAGCGGAATGTCGCCGACCTCGTCGAGGAAGAGCGTGCCCTTGTTCGCGAGCTCGAACCGCCCGGTCTTCTGGGCCACCGCCCCGGTGAAGGCGCCTTTTTCATGGCCGAACAGCTCGCTCTCCAGCAGCCCGAGAGGGATCGCGGCACAGTTGAGCTTGACGAAGGTTCGCTGCCGGCGCCCGCTCAGGTTGTGGATGGCGCGCGCGATGAGCTCCTTGCCGGTTCCCGTCTCGCCCAGGATCAGCACGCTCGAATCGGTCGGCGCGACCACGGATACCAGGCTCAGGGCGGTCTGCAAAGCCGGACTGTCGCCGACGATGGCCCCGAACTCGGCGCGAATCTCCTCCTCCAGGTAGGACCGGTGCGTCGCCTCCTTGTCCCTGTCCTCCATAGCCTTCTGATAGTTCAGGCCGTTTTCGACGGCGATCCCGACCTGGCGGGCCACCTGATCGAGAAAGGCAAGGTCGTCCTCGGTGAAGGCTCGCTCCGAACGACTCAGGGCCGCGAGCACGCCGACGACCCCGTTCCGCCCGACGAGCGGGAGGTCGCATCCGGACTTCAGGCCTTCCGCCACGAGCTTGGCAAAGAAGGATTGACCGTCGCCGTTTCCGAAGGTCTCGGGATCGTGGCGCGCTTGCTCGACACTGTCGACGTACTGTCGCTTGCCGGTTCGAAATGCCTTGCCGCAGAGGGAGCCCTTGACGGGCACGAGTGCGCCGTCGGAAATGGAGCCCCGGGCCTCGGGGTTGTAGAGAACGGTCACCCGCAATCGATCACCGTCCGCATCCGGCAGGAGCAGAGCGCAGAAATCACACCGGGTCACGCTCAACAGATGGGTGGACAGCACCTCCAGGATTCGCGGAAGGTCCAGTTTCGAGGTCATGCTGTTCGTGATTTCGAGGAGGAGACGAAGCCGATCGCGCTCGTGCCGGAGCGCTTCCTCGTTGTTGTGGCGCTCGATGGCGATCCCCGTGACGTGACTGGCGTTCTCGATCAACGTCAGATCGGTGGTCCCGGGGTCGTGCACCTCGCGGTAGAGAATCGCAAAGGTGCCGAGAGCCTTTCCGTCGCTCGCGAACAGGGGACGCGACCAGACCGACCGAATGCCGTAAGGCACCATGAGATGGCGGTAGTCGTCCCAGATCGGGTCGGTGAGGATGTCGGTGGCATACACCGGCTCTCGTCGATAGATGGCGGTGCCGCAGGATCCGCCCTTCGGAGAGACCGCCATGGGCCCCACGTGAGCAGCGAAGCCCGGAAGACCGGGTGCCGCCGCGCAGCGGAGATGCCGGCCGTCCTCGTCCGGAAGCCAGATCGTGCAGAACAGGCCGTCACCCTGGGATTCGACCAGGCTGGCGATGACCGTCAACACCTCGGACAGCGGGGATCCGGCTGAGATCAGCTTGAGGATGTCGAGCACGGACTGACTTTCCATGGTGAACGCCGACGATCGTGCGCTCATCTTACGCAGAATCCGGCGAGGATGCACGCCCGCGTTCCGCGGTAATCTTGGCGCCTCACGGCTCTTCAGGCCGGGATCGGTCGGCCGGGGCATCGAGGCCCTGGTAGGAGGAGGGGACATGGGGACCAGGAACCTGCTCGGCTCGGGCATCGTCGTCGGCCTCCTGCTGCTGCTCTCTGGCTGGTTCGCGGCTCGGCCCGACGCCCAGCCCGTGCCAACGGTGCAGATCGACGCCGACGATATCGGCGGGGTCGTCACGGGCAAGAGCGGGCCGGAGGCCGGGGCGTGGGTGATCGCCCAGACGACCGAGCTGGGCACGCGGTTCGCCAAGATGGTGGTGACGGACGATCGCGGGCGCTACGTGATCCCGGATCTGCCGCCGGCCACCTACGACCTCTGGGTGCGGGGCTACGGGCTCGTCGACTCGCCCAAGGTGAAGAGCGCGCGAGGCCAGATCGTGAACCTGACCGCGGTGCCCGCGCCGACCGCGAAGGCGGCGGCGGAATACTACCCGGCCATCTACTGGCTCTCGATGCTCAAGATCCCCGACAAGAGCCTGTTCCCGGGCACGGGTCTGGATGGCAACGGCATGCCGGCGATGTACCGGACCCAGGAGCAGTGGCTCAATGCCGTGCAGCTCAACGGGTGCGGCAACTGCCACCAGCTCGGCGACAAGGCCACGCGCGAGATTCCCGCGTCCCTGGGCACGTTCGAGCGGTCGATCGACGCCTGGCAGCGGCGCCTCCTCTCCGGCCCCGCGGCCACGAGCATGGCGCAGTTCATCGCGCTGATGAACACGGCCGACGGCGGCCACATCCGTCGACTGGCGGAGTGGACGGACCGCATCAAGGCGGGCGAGATCCCCAGGGCGGTCCCGCCGCGGCCGCAAGGGGTGGAGCGGAACCTCGTCGTCACGGTGTACGACTGGCTGTCGGCGAAGAACTACCTGCACGACCTGACGTCCACCGACCGGCGCAACCCGACCCTGAACCCGTACGGGCTGATCTACGGCTCGGGCGAGCTGTCCACCGACAACCAGCCGGTCTTCGACCCGGTCAAGATCACCAAGAGCGTGCTCAAGGTCCCGGTCCGCGATGGGGACGTGCCCAGCTCGGCCCTGGCCAACAAGGTGGGCGCCCCGTCGCCCTACTTCGGCACCGAGCAGGTGTGGGATTCGCGGGTCAACGCCCACAACCCGATGATGGATCAGGAGGGCCGCATCTACTACACGGCCCAGAGCCGCTCGCCCAAGCATCCGCCGGCTTACTGCGCGGCCGCGTCGGGTCATCCCTCGGCGAAGATCTATCCGCTCACGCAGACGCCCGACGGATTCGTGCAGAACTCCCGTCAGGTGACGGTCTACGATCCGCGCTCCCGACAGTTCACGTTCATCGACACCTGCTTCGGCACCCACCATCTCAACTTCAGCGAGGACGCGAGCAACACGCTCTGGCTCAGCAACAACCTTCAGAACGATCTGGCCCTCCTCGGCTGGGTGAACACCAAGACGTTCTGGGAAACGCGCGACGCGGGCAAGTCACAGGGCTGGACCCCGCTGATCGTCGACACCAACGGCAACGGCAAGCGCGACGCCTGGGTCGAGCCCGGTCAGCCCGAGGATCCGGCCAAGGACAAGCGGCTCGGCCTCGGGCTCTACGGGATCGCGCCGAGCCCGGCCGACGGCTCGATCTGGGGGTCGAACATCGGCCATCCCGGCTGGCTCATCCGCGTCGAGCTCGGCGCCAATCCGAGCGAGACGGCGCTGGCCGAGGTCTACAAGGTGCCGTCTCCCGGCTTCGGCATGCGCGGCTTCGACATCGACCGGAAAGGCGTGGCGTGGGTCACGCTGGCGAGCGGCCACATCGCGAGCTTCGATCGCAAGAAGTGCAAGGGCCCACTCAACGGACCGGGCGCGGACGACGGCAACCGCTGCCCCGAGGGCTGGACGTTCTACCCGATTCCCGGCCCCGGGTTCGAGGGGCGCGACGGCGCCGCCGAAGGCCCCTACTACACGTGGGTGGACCAGCACGACACGCTGGGGCTCGGGGCGGACACGCCGATCGGGACGGGCAACCACTCCGACACGCTCTACGCGCTCACCTACGGCAAGGTCGTCCAGCTGCGCGTGCCCTATCCGATGGGCTTCTTCGCCAAGGGTGTGGACGGGCGCATCGACGATCCGAAGGCCGGCTGGAAGGGGCGGGGGCTCTGGGTGACCACCGGCAATCGCACGCCCATGCACATCGAGGGCGTGGACGCGCCGAGCCCCGGCGCGCCGGGGAAGACGCTGTCGAGCCCGCTCGTCGTGCACTTCCAGCTGCGCCCGAGCCCGCTCGACCATTGACACGGATCGGATCGGGCCCTCGTCTGCTAGTCTGACGCGACGATGGCCCTCTCCCAGGCCCGGCGGCTGCTCGGGACGGCGCTGCGCCGTCTCCGGAGCCGGAGGATCGAGCCCGGGGACGTCATCAACGACGTCCCGGAGGTGACGCCGGCCTGGCTCACGCGGGTGCTTCGCGAGCAGGGCGTCCTCTCCGGGGCGAGCGTCACGCGGGTCCGCTGGACCCGGCTGGCGGCGCTGACCGCGTCGGTGGCCCGCGTTCATCCGAGCTACTCCGGGGACCTGCTTGAGGCCGGGCCCGACCACCTGGTTCTCAAGAGCTTCGTCCCGGATCCGGGCGCGTCGGGCCTGGCCCAGGAGCGCCTCGCGGAGGCGGGCCGGCGCGAGGTCGACTTCTACGACGTCGTGGCCCGCGCCATGGCGACGATGACCGCGCCACCGGTCGCGCGGTGCTTCCACGCCCGCTATTCATCCCAGGGCCACCGCGCGCACGTCCTCCTCGAGGACCTCTCGGAGACGCACTCGGCCCCGCCGTGGCCGGTGCCCCCGGAGCGCGCGCAGTGCGAGCAGGCCGTCGGCGCGATCGCGCGGTATCACGCCTTCTGGTGGGAGCACCCGCGGCTGGGCCGCGACGTGGGCGAGGTTCCCGGCGAGGCGCAGGTGTCGGCCTTCGTGCGGGAGCTGGAGGAGAAGTTCCCCGCCTTCGTCGATTTCCTGGGCGATCGGCTCTCGATCGAGCACCGGGCGCTCTACGAGCGATTCTTCGCCTCGGCCATTCCCCGGCTGCTGACGCCGCGAGGCGGCGGCAGCACCCTCCTTCACGGTGACGCGACCTGGTGGAACGTGCTCTACCCCCGCGATCCCGCGAAGGACCACGCCCGCCTCATCGACTGGCAGTTCTGGCGCATCGGCGTCGGCACGGACGACATGATCGGGCTGGTCGCAATCCACCTCGATCCCGATCGGCGCCGCGCGCTCGAGCGCGACCTGCTGAGCCGCTACCACGCGAGGCTCGAGGAGGCGGGCGTGACGCGCTACGGCTGGAGCGATTGCTGGAGCGACTACCGGGAATCCGCCATTCGCCATCTCCCGGTGCCGATCTGGCAATGGTCG
>Ga0187766_10001280_pt1 | contig 14734 bp, 14 predicted proteins | sample 0216_QUI02_MP05__4_FD_132971 | JGI IMG/M metagenome (GOLD analysis project Ga0187766, IMG submission 132971) | Tropical peat soil microbial communities from peatlands in Department of Meta, Colombia - 0216_QUI02_MP05_20_MG | ecosystem: Environmental > Terrestrial > Soil > Wetlands > Peat ... | reverse complement strand
GTAGAAGCCCCACCGCGGCGACGCGCGCCACGCCCACCTTGTGGGTCATCCGACCCGCCGGGGGTGAGGCGATCACAAACGCCGCGGACAGTCCGAGCGTGACCAGACCGGTCGTGGCCGGGGAGTAGTGCAGCACGCTGTGCAGGAGCAACACCAGCTGGTAAAGCGCCCCCGAAAGCGTGAGGCCGAGAATGACCGACAGCGCGACCGCAGCTGGAAAGGGGTGGGCCGCCAAGTCGCTCCAGTCAACAAGCGGACTGGCGCTCGCTCGCTGCTGCAAGGCCAGCGCCACAAGCAGCAGAACCCCAGAGACCAGCGGGACGAGAACCGCGACAGAAGTGACGCCCGCGCGCTCGCTGGCGCCCACACCAAGCGCGATGAGGATCAAAGCCGCCGTCAGCAGAACGGGCCCCCACCACCCCACCCTCCCGCCATTCGTCGTCGGTTGGACCGGCAGCTCACGCGTGGCGACGAGCAGCACCAGGACTGCCGCCGGGGCATTGATGGCAAACACCCCGCGCCAGCCGATCACGCCGATCAGTGCGCCACCGATCAGCGGCCCCGCTGCCGCGGCGACCGAGGCGACGGCAACCCACACGCCCACCACCGCTCCGACCCGGTCACGCGGGACAGACGCCGTCACCATTGCTAGCGCAAGCGCGGCTATGGCCGCCGCGCCGGCGCCCTGAATCGCTCGAGCGCCGATCAGTGTTAGCGGACCCGGTGCCGCCGCCGACGCGAGCGATCCGACACAGAACAACGCAAGCCCGCCCAGATACAGGCGCTTGCGGCCGAACCGGTCGCCGAGGGCTCCCACGGGCAGAGCGAGCGCCGCGGCGGTGACGAGGTAGGCCACGAGCACGAACTGCAGCTCCAACGCGGTGGCGTGAAGTTCCGCCCCGATCTCCGGCAGGGCGATCGTGGCGATGCTCCCGTCGAGGCCGACGAGCAATGCACCGGCCAACAGAGCAGCGAAGAGAGCCCGCGTTGGACCACTCTCAGTCCGTGCCACACTCTGAGCCGACACCAAGGCGACGCGATACTACGCCGTTTGAATGGCGGTGTTCGGCGGCTGGCCGCGGCATGAAGCCTGGCGAGATTGGCGCGTCCGCGCGGCGACGTAACGGAAGCGGCTCGATGCGGGCCTTGTCTGCATCGGCCACGACGAGCACGCCCCTCCTTTGGAGATGGGCGCCACGAGGTCGCCGCGGTCCCGTGATTCGTCCGTCGATCTCAAGCGCCACCCGTGCGCCTTCATCCGTGAGCACGTCTCCGTCGCTGTCAGTGCCGGCGAAGCTCCAAGTAGCGCGCCACCCAAAGGTGATCCCTTATCTTGCGTGCTGGCCAAGGTTGGACGGGCGTACGCGCGGGCAGCTGGCGCGAGCGCCGAGGCGGCGCCAGCCGCCCGATGAAGACAATTACAATGCCTGGTCATGCGGATCGAGGTGCTCGTGTACGACGGGTTTGATGAGCTCGACGCGCTCGGGCCCTACGAGGTGCTTTCGAACGCCGCCGACGTTTCGCTCGTGTCGCTCGCTGGCGCGGGGACGGTGACCGGGTCGCACGGAATCGAGCTGGCGGTTCAGGGCAGGCTCGGCGAGTGCGAGTTGCTCGTCGTGCCGGGCGGCGGCTGGAACGATCGCGCGCCGGCCGGCGCCTGTGCCGAGGCCCAGCGCGGCGAGCTTCCGGAGGCAATCCGCGCGCTGCACGAGCGCGGCACGGTGGTCGCCTCGGTGTGCACCGGCGCGATGCTGGTGTCCGCCACCGGACTGCTTCGCGGGCGACCGGCGACGACCCACCACGGCGCGATCGAGGCGCTGCGGCGGCAGGGCGCCGAGATCGTCGATGCGCGGGTGGTCGACGACGGTGACGTGCTCAGCTGCGGCGGGGTCACGTCGGGCATCGATCTCGCGCTGTGGCTGGTAGAGCGCGAGCGTGGCGCGGAGGTCGCGCAGCGGATCGCAGCCGAAATCGAGTACGAGCGCCGCGGGTTTGTGTGGCGTCGATGAGCTCCGCTAGACGGCCGACCAAGATACCTGGGCGGGCTCACAGACGACCCGGTTGCGTTCCGTTCTCTTCGGACGCGCGGGCTGGCTATTCGGCGTCAAGTTGGCCGGGGCGCGACTGGATGGCAGGGAGGATCGGTAGAACCGCCAGGTCCTGGGGGATCAGCCGAAATGCGTTCGGGTATCTGTCGGGATCCCTGTTCTCCTCGGGCTCGGTCGAGCGCCAGACGTAGAGGCATGTCGAGCACGCGAACAGGATCCAGACCCCCGCGACCGGGGAGGTGGCGCGCGTGTCGATCGTGGTCGAGCGGCAGCGTGGGCACTTACGAGCGATGACATCGGGATCTCGGTCGCTCATCGGAGGTCCTTGATCAGCGAGGCCAGGCGCGTGCGCCACTCATCGGTTCCCTGTGGCGTGTCGAGCTCCTGACCGTAGTCGCCGCGTACGTCGGGCGCGATCGGCGTCGTCGCGTCGATGATCATCTTGTTCGCTACCCCGGTCGGCTGGCCGGCGGGATCGAGGGGGTTCACCGAGAGGTTCGGAAGGCTCATGACGTCGTGGTCGGGGTTGACCTTGACGGAAATCGCCCACATGACCTGTTTGAGGTCAAACGGGTCGACGTTGTCATCGACGACGATCACCACCTTTGCGTACCCGAGTCCGTGCGTCGTCGTCAAGACGCGCAGCCCGACCGCCTTCGCGAAGCCGCCGTAGCGGGTCTTCGTCGAGACGATCACCACGAGCCCATGCGTGTAGAGCGCGTTGACGGCGCTGACCTCCGGAAAGTCGGCGCTGACCTGTGCGTAGATCGGGGCGCTCGTCGTCATCGCTTGCAGATAGTCGATCTCGGTCCACGGACGCCCGACATAGACGGCGTCGTAGATCGGGTCCTTGCGGTGTGAGACGCGGTCGATCTCGATCACCGGGTAGCGATGGCAGCCGGAGTAGTAGCCCGGAAACTCTCCGAAAGGTCCCTCCAGCTCTCGCTGTCCCGCAAGCATCCTGCCCTCGAGCACATATTCCGATCCCCACGGTACATCGAGCCGCTTCTCCGTCGCGACCACCTGATAGGGCTCTCCCTGCAGGGCACCCGCCATCCTGTACTCGAGCTGGTCGTAGAGCATCGGCGTCGCGGCCATGAGCGTGACGATCGGGTCGGTGCCGAGCGCAATCGCCACCGGCAGATCTTCGCCGCGCCGCTCGGCATGCGCGAGGTGGATCGCGATGTCGTGTTGCGGCACCGCAAGGATCCCGAGCCGGTTCGGTCCCTTCACCTGTAAGCGGTAGATGCCGACGTTCTCCACGTCATCGTTGTCCGGAGCGTCCGGATCGCGGCTGACAGCGCATGCCTTATCGAGAAAGTGCCCGCCATCCCCTCGGTTTAGCCGAAACAACGGCATCAGGTCGTACAGGTTGACGTCGTCTTCGACGACGATCTCCTGCCACGGTGCGTCCTTGACCCGGCGGAACTCGCCCGGATACTGGCTGTAGCCGTCGACGAACCGCTGAAACTGGTCGCGCGGCGAAGCGTCCCGGTCCATGCCGAGCGCGAGCGCATGGTTCGGCCAGGAGCCGTGGACGTTCAGCACCACCCGGGCGTTCTGGTAGCCGGCGATGTTGCTGAACTGGATCGCCGGGCTGGCTTCGCCGAGTTGCGTCAGCGCGCAGGCTGCGGCTCCGAGATCCGGCTCGAGTGAGACCTCGTCTGTGATCCGCAAGAGCTGCCCCTGCTGCTCGAGCACGGCCAGAAACTCGCGCAGGTCCTGATAGGTCCTCATCCGATCGTGTCCTCAACGCGAGGCGTCTTCATCTCTTCCGGCATCGCGCAGCACGCGGATCTGACGCTCCCAGCGCGACAGGACTAGCTCTGGCTCGTTCAGCGCGAACGTGACGCCGCTGATCACAGAGGCGTAGGTCACAGCGTGAAAGCGGGCGGTCTCCAGCGTGGCCTCAAAGCACGCGAGCGAGGCCTCGAGCGAAGGCTCTGGTATGCGGCGGGCACGGAACCGCAACTCCCACATCCCACCTTCGAACGAGATCGTCGCCGTCACGCGCCCGTCGCGGACCAGGTTCCGGGTTGTGACTGACTCTGTGAAGATCAGGAAGCGGATGCGTGCGGGCGGGATCGCGAGCATGTCGCCCGCGCTGAGCAAGGACGCGTGTGGCCATCCCTGCTCATCGACCGTCGACACGCGCACCGCCTGCGTCTTCGACAGCAGGTTCGTGCCGTCGAGATACTCGGCGACCTCCGGCGGAATGTTGTTCTCTGGCGCGACGGCCGGCGGCCGATACATATGCGCGATATCACTCATGACTAGCTCCCGAAGCTGCTCATTGCCGACGGGCGTGCGGACGACCGCTGCCTGACGTTGGCACGATACCGGCCCAGCGCCGCAGCGTAGGATGCTCGAGCCCGAACAGGTCCAGCACTCGGCCGACCGTGTGATCGATCAGATCGTCGATCGTGCGGGGGTTGTTGTAGAAGGCAGGAACCGGTGGTGCAATCACAGCACCCATCCGGCTCAGAGCGAGCATGTTCTCCAGATGGATGTCGTTCAGCGGCGTCTCCCGAACTACCAGTACTAGGCGCCGTCGCTCCTTCAGGGTTACGTCTGCGGCGCGCGGAATCAGGCCCTCAGCCCCGCCGTAGCGGATCGCGGCAAGCGTCCTCATGCTGCACGGCGCGACGATCATCCCATCATGGCGAAATGAGCCGCTGGCGATGGACGCCGCCTGGTTACTTCGGGAGTGAACGACCGACGCCTTAGCGGCGAGGTCCCGCGCGCTCTGACCGGTCTCCTTCAGGATCGTCATCTCCCCCCAGCGGCTCACCACCAAGTGACGCTCGACCCCAAGCTCCCCGAGCGCGTCGAGCAGCCGCACGCCATAGATTGCACCGGTCGCGCCTGTGATCCCCACGACCATCCGCATCACATTCAGTCCAGCCCCGCGTCGATCCGGCAGTCGGCGTGCAGTCGATTCGCAGCCGGCTCTGCAGACCGCTGGGACGCGCAGAGTAGGTATCGATCGATCATCGCCCTAGGGTCTCGTGAACCGGATGATCCGTCAAGACGCCCACGCGAATCACCCCGGAGTGATCCAATTGCGGCCGACTCGTAATTGCGCCACGGGCTCGCGGTCGGGCTGGCGCTCGAGCGCTACCGCGTCGAGGAACACTGTGCCGATCTGGGTGGGCCAGTGTGTGCTCGGTCGACCTCTTCTGTCCGCTCACCGACCCCGGCGCGCCCGTACGCCGCGGTCGACAATTCGGTTCTACCGTGCGGCGCTAAACCTGTCAAAAGCTTCTGGAGGCTGGTCTCCCGACGTCGTCGCAATCGTTGTCGAGAACGACTGCGATCGACTTCAGTCGGACGTGGTTGGGATCCGCCGCACGCCCGATGGGGTTGGTATTTGACGGAGTTCTTCGGGTATCTCGATCGCGGTAGCTGAGAATGAACGCGCGAGCGGTGGCGGCGCTCCCCCTGCCGCTGTGGGGGTGAACACGTTCAGTGGGAGCGGTTGGTATTCAGCCGCGATCGACCAGTCGGTCGATCGAAACTCGCCGGCGTTCTCGATCCAGCTGAGCGATAGCAGGGGCAGGATCGCGACCTTGGTCCAGATCGCGATCCACCAGGTGATCCAGTAGAGGAGAATCGCTTCGAGGTTGGATAGGCCGACCTTGAGCACGTGGGCGAGGATGAATACGAGGATGAACTCGCCGACCGCGAGCGTAAAGGTGAGCCACGGTGGCTGCCAGCGAATGACGAGCGGGTAGAAGCCTATGTCGAGCGCTACGCCGAGGACGTAGTAGACGCCGATCAGCACGATCCATCCGGCCTTGCCCGTCGCGAGCGAGATCACGGCGGCGATGATCGCGGGGATGATTAGCGTGGCCCACCGGGTCTGGACGCGGCCGAGGACGGTGGGACACACGGCGAGTCTCTACGCGAGTTGTTGGGTTGGGGACACTTGACGGAGCTCACGCGCGACGGATCGCCCGAGCGAGACCTGAAACGCTGCTCGGGACGGGAACGCCCGCCCGCGCAAGCGCTCTGCTCGGGCGCAGTCGGCCGCGAACCGGCGGCCGATGAACTTCAATCCGGCGATCGTGTCGCCGTGCGGGATCACGCTGTTCGCGATCAGTCCCATGCAGCACAGCCGGGAATCGGGGCGATCGAGTCCGGGAACGCCGCAGTTGGTCTGGAGCTTCATCCGCCCTTGCACGACCGGGACCGAGTAGTACTCGATCAGCCGACGCAGCAGCGGGATCGTCAGCGCGGACTTGTTGAATCCGGTGCCGGCGATGATCCCGGTCACGTCGAGCCATCCGGGGTCCTCGCCGTGACGGTTTGAGACGTGAACTCGTAGCCCGGCGCGGCCGGGCTCGAGCTCGTCGATCTCGCCCACGAACGCGTCAAAGCGCCCTTCGGCCTGGCCGGTTTCGATTCGGGCGAGCCACTGGCGACGCTCGGGCCGCGTCCCGCGCAGAACCTGTCCGAGGAATTGGATCCGCTGGTCGAACGGAAGCGAGACGAAGGCGTCGATCCCGATCGACTCAAACAGGCACCGCGGGACGTTCAGATCCTGGGTCTCGGGCTGCGGATTCCGGGTCAATGCCAGCACGGAGGCTTTTGCGTCGAGGATGTTTGCCCATTCGTTCACCGAGGCGATCCCAGCCCCGAGCACGATGTAGCGGCCTCCTTCGGCGTATTGCTTCGGTTCGTACGCTTGGACGATCCTGTCCGCGATCGCCGGATCTTGGCGCGCGCGTGCGAGGATCGGGGGAAACGACAGTGGGCCGTGGCCGGGGGCGAGCATCACATGCTTGGCTCGCCCGATGAAGTTCGCTTGCTCGTCGTAGAAAGCGAAGTGCGGCATCGGTTCCGTTTCGCGCTGCAGCCACCCCACGCGCAGGGGCACGCGCGATTCCTCCCAGCCGGTGCTGGCTTGGACCACCGTCGCCTCCGTCAGGATCTCGGGCACGCCCGGGTTGTACTTGCGGGTAATCGAGCGCCACAGTGGCGCCAGGGACCTGTGAGACCACGCATCGAGTTCGGCAAACGTTGGCCAGTCGGCCGGCATGAAGTGTGATTCGGACTCGGACCGCAGCACCGTCTGGCCGAGGTTGTACGCGTACTGCTGGTATGTGCCGAACGGCTTGGGGCTCGGTCCGAAGATCGTGATCTGGTCGTTCTCGAACCCGAGATAACGGGCCGTGCTATGGACAATCAGTGACCCGAAGCCATCGCCGACGACGGCAATAACCGAATCCCTTGGTGCTGAGGCGCTCATGCGGAATCGAGTGAGGCGACGGCGAGCCGTGTATGTTAGCTCCGCGGAGCAAGCCCGCGTAAAAGTTTCGCCGGCCGACACACCCGGGTGCCGGCCGTCGGCGACCGACGACATGATCGACCCGTCCATTGCCGACCGACGAACCGATTGATATTCTGTTCACGTTTGGCTGATCTGACACTCGAGATTGTCGAGGGCCCCGGAGCAGGACGTCAGCTCCGCCTCGACCGACCGATCACGATCGGCCGGTCGACCGACACGGACCTCACCGTCGAGGACGGCGAAATCTCGCACCACCACGCGAAGGTGACGCCGACCCCCGACGGCGGCGCGATCGTCGAGGATCTCGGCTCGGTCAATGGCACGTTCATCAACAACAACGAGCTGCACGGTCCCACCGGGGTAGAAGCGGGTGACGAGCTGACGGTTGGCGTCACGGTCATCAAGCTACGAAGCGACGAACAGGTAGCCGCCCGGCCGAGCGCGCTACGCGCAATTCCGCCCGCTCCCGCGGCCGGTGTTCGAGCGCCGACGTACGTCAACCCCGAAGTACTCGCGGCCGAGCTCGGGCCGCAAGGACAGGCCCACGAACGGCAGCCGAAACTGGAGAAGTACCTCGACGTGCGCGTGCGACGCCGCGCGCAACTCGCGCCGCTCGCGCTGCTGCTGCTGATCGCGATCGCGCTGATGATCTACTTCGCGACCAGGTAGCGCGATCCCGACGAGGCCCCAGCGGGCCGACGAACCTCAGCGCGTGGCGAAATAGACCACCAGCGCGATCGCCGTCACGATCGCGGTACCGAACGACAGCACCACCGGCACCCACGACCGCGTCGCCAACCCACGCGGCCGCTGGCCCGGCGGCCGAAACTCCCCGACCGGAACTCCGCTCGGCCCCGCAGGGCTCGCCACACCGACCCCCGCAACCGCGGCCGCCGGCGACCCCGGCGCCGGCAACGGCGCTTGCACCCCCGGACTTGCCCGTGGCCGAGTCGCGTCCGCCGGGGTACCGGGGACGCCCACGCTCGGATCCACCGGGCTCAGCCGAGTAGCCTCGGACACGAGCCGCACCTCGAGAACCGTCGCGCCAAGCTTGAGCTGCGCGCCCTCAGCAACGAGCGCCGGACCATCGATCAAGCGGCCGTCCACAAACGTCCCGTTCTTGGAGCCGAGGTCTTCCACCTCGAGCCCATCGGCAACCGACCGGACGACCGCATGTCGACGCGAAAGCTCGCCGTCGTCGATCGTCAGATCAGCACCCTCCCGGCCAATCACCAGATCGCCCGTGACCTCAACCTTCTCCCCCGCACGCGGGCCGCTCTTGATGTACAGAGTCGTCATCTACCTACGCACGCTACCGCGACCCCGGAAGGTCCGCAAGACTCAATCACGAGCAGCCACATCGGCACCGACCAAACCCCGACCCGAACCCGGCCCACGATCTGCCGACCCGGCGGGAGGCGGCGCCTCACACCGACACGGCACCTCGACCTCGGCAATCGCCCCCGACGGCACTCCCGGCCTCAGCTCCAGAACCCCACCCGCCGCCTCGACTCGCACGCGGTAGGAGGCCAATCCGATATGACCCCGGGCGAGGCTCCGCTCAACCGCACCATCGGGGATCCCGCGCCCGTCATCGGCGATCACCAGGCGAGCGATGTCGCCCTCGTGTGAGAGGCTGATCCTCACCGTGCTGGCGTGCGCGTGCTTGACGACGTTGCTCAGCAGCTCGCGAGCGCTGTCGTACAACAGAGCGTCGGCCGGGGTACGAAGCTCGTCGCTCCAGCCGTCGAGGTCGAGGACGGGCGAGAATCCGCCGGTCGACTCGGCGTTTCTGACCAGCTCTCGCAGCGCCTGCGCGAGGCCCGCGTGCTCGAGCACCGCGGGGTGCAGCTCGGCGACGGTCGAGCGGAGCAGGCGCCCTGTCTCTGTCAAGGCGACATCGAGGCGAGCGAACGCCTCGCGGTCTCCGAGCTCACGGGCGTCTTCGAGATCCTGGCGTGCGGCGAGCACGTACTGCAGCGCACCATCGTGCAGACTCTCAGCGAGGCGACGACGCTCCTGAGCCTGCACGTTCGTCAACTCGCTCAGCAGGCCGGTACGTTGCCTGACGAGTCCGCCGATCGTCGCAACCCGGGATCGCTGGAGGTACGAGAGCCCGATGCAGCCGAGTCCGACGCCCACCAATACGAGCGTGGTCAACAGGATCGCCCCCCACGGCTCCTGATTGGAGGACTTCGTTGCCACGCTTGTGGCGAAGAAGGCGACTAGTGTCGGACCAACCACGATCGCGCAGACGCCCGGACGGAGCTGCGTGGCAGCCAACAGGGGAATCAGGAAGAACCCGCTGATCAGTACGTCGGCCGTCCAGCTCTGCTGCGCTGCCACGCCGGCCAGCAGAGCGAGTGCCGCCAGCGCGGCCAGGTCGACGAGCAGATTCAGCCACGCAAACCTGATGAGCGCCGGTCCGCCGCGCCAGCTCCAGACCCCGACGCCGATCGCCCATAGCGCATAGGCGGCGACGATCACGTCGGACGCCGGCCGATCGTGGACCGGCGGCACGAACACCAGCGTCAGCACCACAAATGCGACCAGCACGCAGCGCAACAGGGTCTGCAGCCACACACCGCGGTACGCGTGCTCTAGCACAACGGACTCGAGATCCGGGCTGGAGGTGTCGGCAGATGCTGTCGTTTCGCGCATTGGCAGCCGTTCGTCCGACGAGGCGACGGCTCCGAGAGCGACGTGCGCTAGCCCGCCACTTCGCGCCTCCCCCGGCGGGTGGACAGCGTGCAACCGAGCCCGTAGTCTAGCGCCTGTGCGACAGCTCGCGCCCGGAGATGAGATCGGAGGCTGCGAGATCGAGGGACTCGTGAGGCGCGGCGGCATGGGACTTGTGTACCGCGCTCGCCAGCGACGTCCGGACCGCATCGTCGCAATCAAAGTGATCGCGCCCGAGCTCGCGGCCGACCCCGAGTTTCGTGCACGCTTCGAGCAGGAGTCGATCGCCGCCGCGCAGATCGAGCATCCGAACGTGATCCCGGTCTACGAGGTCGGCGAAGAAGATGGGCTCCTCTATATCGCAATGCGGTTCGTCGGGGGCATCGACCTCGGTCGTCTGTTGGGCAAGAACGGCCGACTCGCGCCGGAAAGGGCAACGCACCTGAACTGGCAGGTCGCCGACGCACTTGACGCCGCCCATGCCCGCGGGATGGTGCATCGCGACGTCAAGCCCGGCAACATTCTCGTCGACGCCGGCGATCACGCCTACCTGACGGACTTCGGGCTCACCAAGCGGACCGCGGACACGCACGGGATGACGGCGACCGGGATGTTCGTGGGCTCGGTCGACTACGTCGCGCCGGAGCAGATCCAGGGTCGTCAGGTCGACGCACGCGCCGACATCTACTCGCTCGGTTGCGTCCTGTTCGAAATGCTCTCGGGCAGTGTGCCGTTTCCGCGGGATTCGGATCTCGCGCGGATCCTCGCCCATGTAAGCGACCCGCCACCTCGGCTGCAGGATGTGCCTGAGTCGCTTTCAGCGGTCGTTGAGCGGGCGATGGCGAAGCGCCCGGAAGACCGCTTCCCCTCGGCGGGCGAGTTCGGCCGCGCGGCGCTCGCAGCCGCCGGGAGCAGCATTGATTCCCCCACGGCGCAGATCGTGGCGACCGGCGGGGCTGCGTCAGCCGGCGCCGCCACGGTAACCGCGCGGGCGCCGCTCCCGGCGACCGAGAGCGCACATGCAGCTTCTACCCAGCTCAGGTCTACCAGTGAGCGAGCGGTGACCGTGGTGGTGGTCGACGACCACCCGTTCTTCCGCGACGGCGTGCGTCGTGCGTTGGAGCGCAGCGGTCAGATCGCCGTGATCGGCGAAGCAGACAACGGCCGCGACGGACTCGAAGCGATCCGACGCGAGTTGCCGAACGTAGCGCTGGTCGACTATCAGATGCCGGACATGGACGGGATCGCTCTGCTCGAGGCCGTCGTTCGCGACCGTTTGGATACCCGGGTGCTGCTGTTATCGGCGATCGTCGATAGTGCCACCGTGTTCCGAGCTGTCGAACTGGGTGCGGCTGGGTACATGTCGAAGGATGCGCGACGCGAGGTAATCGTCGACGGAGTGCTCAGCGCCGCCCGCGGCGATACCGTCGTGCCAACCGAGTTGGCCGCGGGATTGGCAGCCGAGATCCGGCAACGGGCCCATTCGCAGGCTGGCGTGGCGATCGATCAGGAGCCGTGACTCGACCGGGCCACCCGGGTGGGGTGAAGTAAGTTTCACAGTACGCTCGCGCTGTTTCTTTTGCGCGTGAGGAAGCTGAAGACGTAGATGTTCGTCGCCTGTTGCGTTCGCGCGGTGCACGTCGCCGGCAGCGGTCGTCAACAGCAACATCGGCCGGTTGGTGTTGCAGCAAGGTCACAAGCCTTCTCCGGGTCGCCCGAATACGATCTCGGGAACCACGCAAGCGGGTGACACACGAAGGAGGAAGCGCAATGCCTCGGCAATGTCGCTGGTGCGGAGCATCTCCTCGGGCGGAATGTGTCCCCTGACGAAGTCGCTCATGTCGGTATCGACAAAGCCGGGACAGAACGCGACCGACTTCACGCCGTCCGAGCCCAACTCCAGGTTCATCGCCCGGGTGTAGGCCACCACGGCGGCCTTCGTCGCCGAGTACACGGACAGCCAAGGCTGCGGTGATTTCCCGGCCATCGAGGCCATGTTCACGACCAGCGCGTTATGATGCTCCGCGCCGGCTTGGCGCAACATGTCGAGGCACTCCCGGTAGAACAGGATGATCGAACGGATGTTGACGCCAAGCTGGAGGTCGACGTATTTGGTCTGGTGCTCCGCGGCCGCCGCCCCGATGCCGACGCCAGCATTGTTGACGAGGACGTCCAGCCGCCCGAACCGCGCGCGGTGACGCGCAACGACGTCCCGGACCCCGTCCTCGGCGACGAGGTTCGCGGCGACGCACTCGACGTCGGACCCCTGCTCGCGGAGCGCGTCCGCCGCCTGCTCGAGTGTCTGCGGCTTGCGGGCGGTGACGGTCAGGTCGTATCCCTCGGCAGCGAGGGTCTCGGCGATCGCGCGTCCGATTCCACGAGATGCCCCGGTAACGATTGCGGCACGGCATGGCACCTTGATCGATCCTTTCGCTGAAGACAATGGGCGTGTCAGACGGCGAGTGGGCGCCGTTCCTTCCTACGCGCCGAGCGCGCGGGCGATGACGATCTGCTGGACCTCGTCGGTGCCCTCGCCGATCGTCAAGATCTTCGCATCTCGGTAGAAGCGACACACCGGGTACTCCTCGATGTAGCCGTATCCGCCGTGAATCTGGACGGCCTCCTCGCTCGCGCGCACGGCCAGCCTGCCTGTCTTCAGCTTCGCCTGTGCTGCGGTCAGGCCGAAGCTGCGACCCTGGTCCTTGAGGACGGCGGCCTTGTATGTCAACAGCCGCGCAGCCTCGATCTCGGTCGCGAGATCGGCGAGCTTGGCCTGAATCGCCTGGAACTTGGAGATCGGGTGGCCGAACGCACGGCGCTGCTTGGCATATGCGAGCGCCTCGTCGAACGCGCCCTGAGCCAGGCCGACGCCCATCGCGGCGACACCGATTCGACCGACGTCGAGGATTTCCAGGAACTGCCTGAAGCCGTGACCGCGCGGGCCCAGCAGGTTGCCCTCGGGCACGCGGCACTCGTGAAAACTCAGCGGCCGCGTATCCGAAGCGTTCCAGCCCATCTTCCGATACGGCTCGCCCTGCTGATACCCATCGGTCCCGTTCTCGACGATGATGTTGGAGATCTCGTCCTCGCCGGTGCGGACCGTGATCGTGACCTGGCCGGAGATCTTCGTACCGGCATTCGTGATGAACTGCTTCGCGCCGTCGATCACCCACTCCCCGTGGTCGAGGCGAGCACGGGTCTTGACGTTGCCGGCGTCACTGCCGGCCTCGGGTTCGGTCAATCCAAACGCTCCGAGCTTGCGCCCCGCGAGGAGATCGGGGAGGTAGCGCTGCTGCTGCTCCGTGGAACCGAACAGATAAATCGGCTGCGTCCCGAGCGAGGTGTGGGCGCACATCGTGATCGCCACCGAGGAGTCGACCCGGGCCAGTTCCTCGACCGCGATCGCGTACTGGAGCGTGGTCCCGCCCGCGCCGCCGATCTCTTCCGGGAACGGGATCCCCATCCACCCCAGCGCGCCCATCTTCGCGACGAGGTCGTAGGGAAACGACTTCGTGCGGTCGAGCTCGCCCGCCACAGGCGCCACTTCCGCGGTCGCGAACTCGCGCACGGTGCGCTGGAGCAGCTGCGTGTCGGCGTCGAGGTCGAACAGCATTGGCCTCGGCGCAGCATACCGAACACACTTTCGAATTTCGAATGAGCTTTCGGATTTCAGCCGATATCATCGCCCCCAATGGCTCCTCGCGCCCACCGAACGGCGTTGCGCGAGCGCTACGACCATCGCCAGGCTCAGGTCATGCTCCGAGCCGCCAGCGTGTTTGCGCAGCGAGGTTACGACCAGACCTCGGTCCCCGAGCTGGCCGACGCGCTCCAGATCGCGGCCGGCAGCTTGTATCACTATTTCGCCAGCAAGGAGGAGCTGCTGATCGCGATCTGCGACCAGCTGGTCGACCCGTTGCTCGAGGCCGCCGAGACGCTGCTGGCGACGGACAGGCCACCGGATGCTCACCTGCGCATGCTCGTCCGGCTGTGGGTCGAGCACGTGATCGCCCACCGCGACCACATGCTTGTGTTCCAGCAGGAGCGGCACCTGATCGAACGCGGCGAGCAATGGCGAGGCGTGCGCGAGAGCCGCAAGCGCTTCGAGCGGCTCGTCGACGGACTCCTGCGCGAGGCGCACGGCAACGGCCTCACGAGGATCGACGATCCGCGGATGGCCCTGTCGGCGCTGCTCGGGATGGTCAATTACACCGCCCAGTGGTACCGACCTCGTGGCCGGCTGAGTGCGGCGAAGATCGCCGACGGCTACGTGGACCTGATCCTCGCCTAGACCCCTCGCTGGACCCAACGCCATAGAGCCGGGCGCTGCCCCGCAGCGCGTGACCCGGGCGGCCGCGTGGCCGGGGCGCTGCGGAGGGTCAGCGTCGCCGCAGACCTGAATGAAATCCCAAACCGGCACCAGCGAACACGACTTGGGGGCTCATACATCTATGTCATGCACAATCGCACAAAGCCGCCGGGCACTGCGCGATTTGGGCTCTCATACAGGTTGCACGCGATCGCAATGCCTCAGCGGCGAAGCATGGGGCGAGCACGTCGAGCCCGGTGGCGCCGGAGCAGTGGCCGACCAGTGCGCCCGGCGCGCGCGGCGTCGGTGGCGCGGGAGCAGTGGCCGACCAGTGCGCCCGGCGGGCGCGGCGTCGGTGGCGCGGGAGCAGTGGCCGACCAGCGTGCCCGGCGCCCGCGGCGTCGGCGC
>Ga0187766_10001279_pt1 | contig 14736 bp, 9 predicted proteins | sample 0216_QUI02_MP05__4_FD_132971 | JGI IMG/M metagenome (GOLD analysis project Ga0187766, IMG submission 132971) | Tropical peat soil microbial communities from peatlands in Department of Meta, Colombia - 0216_QUI02_MP05_20_MG | ecosystem: Environmental > Terrestrial > Soil > Wetlands > Peat ... | reverse complement strand
GGTCGTGGTCCAGGAAGTAGTCCTTGCGGACGGCGCGCATGTCTGTGCAGAGGCCCTCGCCCATGCGCATGCCGAAATGGCGGAGTGCGGTCCTCTTCCACTTGGTGGCAGCCTGAACGATCTGCGCATCGACGGGATGCTTTTCGCGGTCGTTGGAGATGTGGAATTGAATGGGCGTGCGGGAGCCGTCGCGATCGAGCATGTCGTTGACGCCGCTTTCGATGTCGACGATGAGCGGGACGGTGACCATGATGAGGTTCAACTCTTTGCAGAGGTTGTCCTCGATATAGCGTTTCACGGCGAAGATGGCTTTTTGCGTTTCTCTGCGGGTGAGTGCGCTGCTGTAGTCGTTAGGAAGGATTTTCTCCAGCTCTTCGTAATTGCCGATGCCGGGACCGGCGAGATCGGCGACTTTGGGATTCGTCATGGGGCGACCTCCGCAGGCGAGGGTCTGCCCATGGGAACATAGAAGCCAGTGCGCTGGGCACGTGGCCACGTGACGGATGAACACAGAGAAGGTGCCGCGGAAGAGGAAATCACTTTCTCAAAGATGCGATTGCAATCGCGGAGCGTGAAACGCACTACTTCCCTGACTAAAGTCAGGGGCTTCCACTAGCATTGTGAGATGGTTGTGGCCTGGATCATGAGGGAAAGAGACGGGAACGCTTGACGAGGCAAATGGCTGCGACCTAACATGCGCGTGAATGGCGGACATCGATACTTTTCGTTCTCCCTTAGGTTTTTTGAAGAGCAGGATTCCCACGATTCCCCATCTTGATCTGCTCGAAGCAGAGCAGGCGTGGTGGGAGGCGGAAGGTGTTCCTATTTCCGGCGCGGTGGATCGCGCGGGAACACCATGGGTGCGGATGTTCGACCGTTTTGGCAAACGCGTGGACGAAATCCTGTACGCGCCTGAATACCAGACCATATTAAGGAAGGGATACCGGGCGGGCGTGGTGTGGCGCGCGCTGGAAGAAAAATCGCTGATCCCTACCTATTCCCTGATGCATACGATCTCGTTCTATGAACCGGGGATTTGTTGCCCGTATACGGTATCGCTCGGGACGGCGGCACCGCTGGCGAAATACGGCAGCGCGGAACTGCGAGCGCGGTTCTTGCCGCAACTTTTGCGCAAAGATGATTCCGTATGGCAAGGCGCGACGTGGATGACAGAGATCGAAGGCGGATCCGATTTGGGCGCGGGAGTGAAGACCGTGGCCCGGCCTGAGGGAGAGAGTTGGTTTCTGACGGGCGACAAATATTTTACGAGCAATGCAGGGGCGGAGTTGGCAGTGGTGGCAGCGCGGCCGGAAGGAGCGGCACCGGGGGTGCGTGGATTGGCGTTGTTTCTGTTGCCCCGCTACCGGAAGGACGGAAGGCTGAACTATTTGATTCGGCGGCTGAAGGACAAGATTGCGACGCGGTCCGTGCCGACCGGGGAAGTGGAGTTAAGAGAGAGCGAAGGATATCTGCTCGGTTCGGCGGAACTGGGAATTTATCTGATCTTGGAGGTGCTGAACCTTTCGCGCATTGCGAACAGCGTGGTCAGCGTAGCACTGGCGCAACGCGCGATAGCGGATGCACTTACCTATGCCGAGGGCCGCACGGCGTTCGGCAAACGAATTGTTGAACATCCCATGCTTCGGCATCAGTTCGAGGTAAGGTCAAAAGGACTTCGATCTGCGTTTGCGCTGGCGTGGGAAGCCGTGCGGCTCCTGGATGAGGTGTGGATGTCGAAGCCATCGTACAACGATCGCTATCATTACTTCCGGTTGATGGCGCACCTGGCGAAGTATTGGACCGCGGAATACGCGGTGGATACGGCGAAATGGGCGATGGAAGTACACGGCGGGCTGGGCACGTTGGCGGAGTTTGGAATCGAACGCTGGCTGCGGGAAGCGATGATTCTGGCGATCTGGGAAGGGACGTCGCACCGGCAGATTCTGGATGGAATGGAAGTGATGGAGAGGAAACAGGCGCACAAGATACTGTTCGAACAGCTGGCAGGATTTGCTTCCGTGGATGAATTGCGGTCGATGGAATCAGAGGTAGCTCAGCATTTGAAGCTGCCGGTTGAGAAGAAGGAGGCCGAAGCGGAGACGATGTTCCGGCGGCTAGCCATTTTTGCGGCGGAAAAGTTTTCAGGGAAATATCCAGGGTAAGACGGGCATAGCAGGTTTCTTTGGGCGGCCGGGGGAGGCTGGGGCATGCGCCATGCTGTTGATGTGCGCGTGAAGTACGGTTTGATGAAGCGAGTTCCATGGCAGGAGGCACGCATGAATCGACTGATTATTGCAGCGTTGCTGGCGCTTTCTGTGGCCGGCCCGGCCCTGGCCCAAGAGATTGTCGAGCCGAAATCGGGCGTGAAGTTTGCGACGAAGGATGGGGACACTACACTGCTGGGAGCCGGGCTACGCACGAAGACGGTTCTAAAGGTGAAGGTGTACGCGGCTGGTCTGTATGTGGCAGATGCGGCGATCGCGGGGCCGCTTAAGGGGAAAGCGGGAACGCCGGACCTTTATAAAGAACTGGTGAATGGCGACTTCAAGAAGAAGATTGTGATGAAGTTTGTGCGCGACGTAAGCACGGACCAGATCCGAGATGCGTTTCACGAGTCGCTGAAGGGCGGCGGCGTGATGGACCAATGGATCAATTACTTCGCAGGCGTCAAGTCCGGGCAGGAGTTCGTGATTGCGTGGGTCCCGGGGACGGGAGTTGAGACAAAGGTGACTGGGACGGACAAGCCGGCGATCAACGATAAGACGCTGGCGGCCGCGATTTTTGGAATTTGGCTGGGAGAGAAGCCGATCCAGGAGGATTTGAAGAAGGATCTGGTTTCGCGAGGCCCGGAAGTGTTGAAGTGAATCAAGAAGCCTTCGGGAGTCCGGGCCCACTACATGTACCGAGCCTTAAGCCATTAGCCGATAGCTGTTACTCCTGCATGTCTCGCCTTTGGCTGTAGGCTAGCTAAGGGCTGGGTTTGGGCTGGTTGAGTCGTAGAAGCGGTCCTTCGCAGCTCAGGGCAAGCTAGCCGCCCGCACTCCAAAGAAGGGGCCATGACTGATCTGCGGCGAGACATTTTGCAATGCATCGGCAACACCCCTTTAGTGGCTTTGCGGCATATCGTGGCGAAAAATGGATGCCGCCTCCTGCTGAAACTGGAAAGCGAGAATCCCACGGGCAGCATGAAGGACCGCATGGCGCTCGCGATGATTGAGGCGGGGGAGGCGGACGGGCGTCTGAAAGCCGGCGGGTCGGTCGTGGAATACACCGGCGGGAGCACGGGCGTGTCTTTGTCGCTTGTGTGCGCGGTAAAGGGATATCCATTGCATATCGTGAGTTCGGATGCGTTCGCCAAGGAAAAGCTGGATCACATGAAGATTCTGGGAGCCATCCTGCAAATCGTGCGGAGCGACAGCGGGCGAATGACGGAAAAACTGACGCGCGACATGATTGCAGCCGCGGGTGTTGTGGCCGAGAAAACGGGAGCGTATTGGACCGATCAGATGAAAAACACGGACCAGCTTGCGGCGTATCACAAGATGGCGGAAGAGATCTGGCGGCAGACGGACGGGCGAGTCGATGCGTTTGTTCAGAGCGTGGGGACAGCAGCATCGCTTCGTGGAATAGGCGAAGCTCTGCGAGGCCACAATAAGCAGATAAAGACAGTCGCCGTGGAACCGGCGGAATCGCCGGTGTTGTCTGGCGGTCAGCCGGGCGCGCACAAGATCGATGGGATAGGGGCGGGTTTCGTGGTTCCGCTGTGGCAGAAGGGGATTGCGGATCAGATTGAACGGGTGTCGACAGAGGACGCGGTGGCGATGGCGCTGCGGCTGGCGCGGGAGGAAGGGATTTTTGCAGGGACGTCGACGGGGGCAAATGTCATCGCGGCGTTGAGGGTGGCGGAAGAGTCAGGGCCAGAGGCGACCATTGTGACTGTCATGTGCGATACAGGGATGAAGTATTTGAAGACATTTGGGGCAGAGGTGAATCGGTGAAGAGGGATTCATCGCGAAGGGCGCGATGGAAAACCGTAGTTCACTTCGCAGACTCCGTTCGGAATGACGGTCTGGCTTTTTTCTGCAAGCTCTGGAGCTCATGCCCAAGATGCTAATGGAGGGCGGAGTAGACGAGCTCGCGCAAGGAGCGGCGGTAGTAGCCGGATTGGGCGAAGGGCATTTGGACCATCATTACGGCAAATAGCTTTTCCTGAGGGTCGATCCAGAAATAGGTGCCGTAGATGCCAGCCCAGAAGAAATCGCCGACGGAACCTGGGAGCGGGTTCGGACCGATCTGCGTGCGAACCGCGAAGCCGAGACCGAAGCTCAGTCCCAGTTCCGGCGAGGGATTCAAGTCCTCATAGCCTGAAAAGCGCGGGATTCCCGGCGGAAGCTGATCGGAATCCATCACCTCGATCGTTTTCGGCGACAGGAGGCGGGCGCCATTTAGCTCCCCCTTATTCAAAAGCATTTGGCAGAACTGGGCGTAGTCCGGAGCCGTAGAGAGCAAGCCACCGCCGCCGGAAAACCACTTCAAGTTCTCCTTGGTCAATGCCTCCGCAGGAGCGGCACCGGGCCGCTTTCCCGTGGCGGGATCGACCTGCAGTTCGGCGAGGCGCGGGGCCTGCGCGGCGGTCAGATAGAAAGCGGTGTCCCGCATGGCGAGCGGCTTGGCGATGCGTTCTTCGACGAAGCGGTCGAAGGGCATGCCGGAAGCGATTTCGACGATGCGGCTCAACACGTCGATGGACATCCCGTATTCCCAGGCCGCGCCCGGCTGGTGGGCAAGGGGAAGCTTGGACAATTTGGTGATGAATTCCGCAAGCGTCTGACTGTTATTGAAAAGGTCGGCTTGCTGATAGGCCTGATGGACGAGCGTGTTGCCGAACGGGCCGTAGACGATCCCCGAAGTGTGGCGAAGCAGGTCCTGTACGGTCATGGGGCGCTTGACGTCTTCCAGGGAGAGCGCCGGTTTGCCGGTGTTGGGGTCGGCCTTTTCGACTCCGACTTTGAGATCCTTAAATTCGGGAATGTACTGCGAGACAGGAGCGAGAAGATCGATCTTGCCTTCTTCCGCGAGCATCATGACCGCTACGCTGGTGACGGGCTTGGTCATGGAAGCGATGCGGAAGATGGCATCGCTCTTCATGGGAATGTGCTTTTCGCGGTCCTGAAAGCCGATGGCATGGAAGTAGGCGAGCTTGCCGTCGCGGGCCACGAGGATGATGGCTCCGGGGATGGCGCCCTTGTCGACGTCGGCTTGGAAAAGTTTGGTGATGTGATCGAGACGCTCCGAAGAGAAGCCGACGTCTTCCGGACGTTTTGCCGTGGGCAGGCCCTGGCTGTGAACGCAGTTTGCCAGGCAGACGAACAGGCAGAGTGAAAAGAGAATTCGTTTCCGATTCATCCGTGGTTCCTCCGTTGGAGCGAGCAACGTTACACACCCAATGACTCTGTATCTTAAACGGAAACGGGAGAGAGGGAATGGTTCTTCTGGAGCAGACCGCGAGAAGGAGCAGATTCCCAGGCAAACCCTGCCCTCGGAACGACGCTCCAGACCTTAGGTTAAATTTTTGAGAAGGCCTCAGGGCTCGAAGACTCGCCCTGCCCTACAGGCAATTCAATTCACCGGGGTGGCGTTGCCCGGATTTAGCGTCATGGAGTTTTGACCAGGCTTGAGTTGAACCGCTTGACCCCAGACGAGCGCCTGATTGTTGAATCGCGTGGAGATCATCAGGTAGTAAGTCCCCGGAGGCACGCCAGGAAAGGTGGCACTCCCGTTGGCATCGGCTCGGGCAGCGGAAGCAGCATTGGCTTTGATGGCGTCCATAATTTTCGGGCAGTCCGGAGTGCGGTTGCCGCAAGCCATGCCTACATATTTATATGGCGACATGCCTGCAGGAACGGTAACTCCGGCTTGCGCAAGCACCTCCGCGTAGCTGTTGCGAAGAAGCACATAAGGATGTCCGGCAAGCGGATTGGGAGAGCCCTGCTGCGTGGGAAATCCCGAGACAATGGCGAGTGCGGCATTGCCCAATGGCGCTGCCGGAGTGGAAAGCGTGCCGCCGCCATTCGACGGCGCGGCGCTGCCCGATGCGGAGGCCGTCATCGTTCCCGCCGTGCCGCCACTCATCGGAATGGTCTTGCTGGGAGTGAGAACGGCAAGATTGCAGGTTTGTTCGAAGGGGGCAAAGGTGAAATCGTCGTTGGCGTCCTGACCCGTAACAACCCGCCCGTGGACTTGATAAGGACCAGTGGCACCGGGATCAAGTGAGCCGTCCGGCTTCATAGCGAGCTTGAGCGGGTGATCCGACGCTGCCACTTCTATCAATGCCCTGCCGCCGCCGGCGGTGACTGTATAAGGATACGCGCGGGCCGCATCCGGGCCGCATCCGAGAATCACGGACTCCGGAAAGAACTGCACGCTGAAACCCGTGGAAGCGGCGAAGATGCCTTGCATGCGGATGCCGGGCGGCGTCGGCGGGCCTTTGTCTCCGCCGAACATGGTCTTTAGCATATCGGTCTGCATCGTTTCCACGCCCACCCCCGCGCCTTTCGAGGAGAGATTCAACGCAGGACAAGTAGCGGTTTTCGGGGAGAAGGTGGCGTGCCCCGGGATGTTATTGGGGTCCCCATAGATACGATTGCCGAGGGAATCGTATTTGTTTCCGTACGCGTCCTTGTAGACCGTGCCATAAGAGGACGTTGGATTCGTGTATCCGGAAACAACCACGCCGTTGATGGTGAACGGGCCCGGGCCCACGATGGTTCCATCAGGCCTCATGGTCAGGACCAACGGCTTCGGCGTTGTGTCGATGATGATGGTGGGATGCTCACCTTTAAAGTCCAGGGTGTAGTTGTGCTGATCGGGCGCCAAGGATGAACAGTTGACGAGAACGCCCTGGTCAAGGAAATCAATCCGCCAGTTGCCCGCCCCTTGAAACACACCCGCCATTTTGGGACCTGGAGGAGGTTCCTTTGCAACAGACGGGAGGACTTGCCCAATCATTTGGGTGAAGGCGCCCATGAGGGAATTGCCAGTGCAGCTGGCGGGCAGTCTTCCCGAAGTGATGCAACGGGCCATTTGGCGCTCTTCGGGCGTCTTCGGCTTAACTGGTTGTCCGTAGGCGGCGGGCTGGGTCGCAGCCTTCATCTGCTCGTTCGCCTTTTCGACGTTGGCGTTGTAAAGGTCGTGCTGTTTCTTCTGAAAGGCTTGCGCAGCGGCAAGTTGCTGCGGCGTCGGCTGCTTGCAGGTTGGAAGGAGTTTCTTCAGGTCAGCGCGCGTCATGCTCGTGTAGGTATTGAGGCCCGAGGGAGTGAGGTGATCGGGGTGCGCGACCATGCACGTGGAAGTATCCGAGGTGTCGCGAATATTGCAGCCTTCGATGTAGATGTGCTCGCCATTGCAGACGAACGGCGCGCCGATGGGGATGTCCTGCGCGAGGCAGAGAACGGCGGCAAAAAAGAAGAGCAGCGCGGCCATGCCCAGTTTTGTAGCAATACGAGTGTTTATGTGGCGGCGGTTGGCGGTGGTTGGGCCCATGTTTCAACCCCCTGAGTTCCGAGGTGAGGACGATAACAACCCTTGGGGAAGCCGCCGGGCTAGCGCGTGGCCGCGGGGGCGGCGAAAGGTCTGCGATGGTAATGGTTGGTGCGGGAAAGGGCAAGCCATGTCTTGGGCAATCCTCGTTGACTTCGGTGGGGGAGCGGGCCTACGATGCGGGCTAAGGTAGGAGAAAGAAGGGGAACTTCCCCGTGACCATCGAGGGATCAGCTCCGGATCCACTCATCGGCCAGGTGCTCGGTCACTACCGAATCCAAGAAAAAATCGGCAGCGGCGGGATGGGTGTGGTTTACCGTGCGCACGACGAGCATCTCAACCGCGAGGTGGCCCTCAAGGTTCTTTTGCCCGGAGCGATTGCCACGACTCCGCACGAAAAAAGTTCCGCAACGAAGCGAACGCGCTCTCTCAACTGAACCATCCGAACATCGCCACAATTCACGATTTCGACACCGATGGCGGCCGCGACTTTCTGGTGATGGAGTCGATCGACGGCGTCACATTGAACAGGAGACTTCTCGAGGGCTCTCTGCCGCAAAAAGACGTGATTACGCTCGGGGTGCAGCTTGCGGACGGCTTGGCGGCGGCACATGACCACTCCATTATTCATCGTGACCTGAAGCCGGGAAACCTGCGCATCACAAGCGACGGAAGGTTCAAGATTCTTGACTTCGGGTTAGCGAAGTTGCGGCTCTCGGCGAAGGTCAGCCCCATCTCTGAGACTCTCACCGACACGCACGTCATGGCCGGAACGCTTGCGTACATGGCGCCGGAGCAGGTTTTAGGGGGAGAGATAGACGGGCGAACGGATATTCACGCAGCGGGGACCGTGCTTTACCAGATGGCGACGGGATTGCCTGCGTTCTCGGCGTCGGATCGCAGCGAACTGATGAACGAGGTGCTGCGCAGTACACCCCCTGCAGCGAACGCAGTGAATTCGAAACTCTCGCCGGAATTGGCGCGCATCATCGGGAAGTGCCTTGAGCGCGATCCGGAGAACCGCTATCAATCCGCGAAGGAACTGGGCATTGACCTGCGAAGGCTGCAGGCCGGAATGCAGCCGCTCAGCGGCACAGAGAGAGCGGCACATTTTCCGGCAACCCGTGAGAAGAAGAAATGGGTGGCGGTGGGCGCTTTCCTGGCCTTGGTTCTTGCAATTGGAATCGTCGTGGGTTACTTCCGTCCCGCATCTGTTTTCAGTGGGCGCATTGCGCCAGAGATTCCAGACGACAAGCAGTTGGCGGTTTTGCCGTTTACGATGACGGATGCCGACGCGGAAAAGGCGGCTTTCGGCGCTGGACTTACGGAGACACTAACGACAAGGTTAACGCAATTGACACGCGATCCACGGCTGCAGGTGGTGCCCGCCCCGGAAGTGCGCCGGAAGCGCGTGGACAGCGTGGAGGCGGCGCGGCAGGAGTTTGGCGTAAACCTGGTGCTGGAAGGGAGTTTGCACAGCTCAGGAAAGCAGGTGCGGATCAATTTCATTCTGGTGGATACGCGGACGCGCCGGCAGCTTCGGGCAAACAGTTTGACGGTGGTGGATGGAGATGCGTTCCGGGCCGAAGACGCAGTGGTGAACGCGGCTTTCGAGATGCTGGGTATGAGCGCGCCGCGCAAAGAACAAGGGGAGCGCGAGAGTTACGGCACTCAAGTAGCGGGGGCTTACGACTATTACCTGCAGGGAATCGGATACCTGCAGAATTACGACCGCGAAGAGAATCTGGACAGCGCGGTGCAGGTGTTCCAGCACGCGCTGGCGCTGGACAAGAGTTATGCGCTGGCTTATGCCGGGCTCGGCGAGGCATTCCTGCAGAAATATCAATCGAACAAAGCGCCGCAATGGCTGCAGCAAAGCCGGGATTCCTGCCGAAAGGCGCAACAACTCGATGAACACCTGCCCGCGGCGCACACGTGTCTGGGCAATTTGTCCGTCGCTACGGGGAACTATGCGGATGCGGCGAAGGAGTTCTCGCTTGTACTGCAAAGCGAACCGACAAACGACTCCGCGTATAAGGGCTTGGCCGATGCCTACGAGCGAATGGGAAAGTTGCAGGATGCGGAGAGCACGTACAAACAAGCGATTGCATTGCGTCCGCATTATTGGGCCACCTACAACTGGCTGGGAGTTTTCTATTACAACCAGGCGCGCGTACACGAAGCGTCAGAAATGTTCCGGCAAGTGGTGGCGCTCGCCCCGGACAGCATTCGCGGTTATTACAATCTGGCTGCTTCGCTGATGGACGAGGGACTGTACGAGGAGGCGATCGAAGCGTCTCGAAAATCGATTGAGATCCGGCCGTCGGATTATGGGTACACAAATCTGGGGAGCGCGTATTTCTTTCAGAAGCGGTACGACGAAGCGATTCGCGCGTACGAGCAGGCGGTCACCTATTCCGGCACGGAGCCCGTGATTTGGTTGAATCTAGGAGACGGATATTACTGGGCTCCGGAGCGCCGCAAGGATGCGCCGGGCGCGTACGGAAAATGCGCAGAACTTGCCGCACAGGAGCTGAAGCAGAATCCGAACGATGTGGAGAAGCTGGGGATTCTGGCGGTATGCCAGGCGATGCTTGGAAAGAAGGACCCGGCCCTGGCGACCGCAAAGCGCGCTTCTCTGCTGGCGCCTGATGACCCTTCCCTGCTGTTCCAGGTGGCGCTGGTTCACATGCAGTTTGGTGACCGCGACGAAACAATTCGCTTGCTAAGCAAGTGCCGGGCGGCCGGCGTTCCCCAGGCCAAAATCCGGGATTGCCCCAACTTCCAGCCGCTGCACGGCGATGAGAGATTTCAGGAATTACTCCGGGCCAAATAACCAGGCTGATTCAATGGGAAGGGAGAAAGCGTATGGCGACTACAAAAACTGCCGTGCCAGTGGAAGAACCCCGGGTTGTCATTGGGGTTTATGTGAACTCAAAGGCGAAAGAGATCTATGTCGACCGGGAACCGTTCTACGTTCACCCCGGTCAAGGGGAACGGGTCCAGTGGCAATGTCGCAGCACGGAACACACAATACACGGCCCAGACTGTTTCACAGTGGAGTTTTCTGCGCAGCAGAATTCCCCCTTTAGCGGCAAGAAGTTTCACCATGGCCAAGATTCTGATGTCCCGGACCAGAATGCGAAATACGATAGATACTTTAAGTACTCGGTGACCGTTCCTGGTGTGGACACAATCGATCCCTTGGGCGGGGTAAGACCCTAGGCGTTTTTCGGGCGGCTCAAATCCTCCTCTTTGTTCCACCGAATCGAGCGTGCCCGGCCGAGAAGCGCGGGCACGCTGATGGTTCATTTTGTGTATTTGAATCGGAAAATCAGTTGTCCTTGAGCCATTCGCTCGCCGCATCTCGAATGATGTCCGACGGGTGCTCGTTCGGGCCCTGCTGGGGCGCCAGCTTCGCGTAGACAACGCGGATTTCCTGCTCGTCATATCTGCCGGCGGCCTTGGACAAAGCTTCATTGAGTGAGCAACCATCGCGGAGACGGCGCATCGCGAAGATGATGGATTTGGCGCCGAGGATAGGATCGATGTCGATCGGTTCAATCAGCTGCACCTGGAAGGGGACAGGTACCAGCTTTCCGGCATTCTTCTGCATGTAGTCTGCAAGCTTGGGAATGACGGAATCGTTGATCCGGAAGAAGGTTTCGGCGCTGAAATCTCCAAAACCGTGAAGATCTCCGAGGACAACGCTCAAACCATCCAGGATGCCCATACCGTCGATCTCATACAGGGCCTTGGCATATCCCAACTGTACAGCAGCACCGACAATGCCGAAGTTTAGGTTCAGCCCTGCCTTGATGTCCGAGACATGCAGAAGCACGCGCAAGCCCACGCCCCAGCGGGTTCCAACGACGGGGCCGGGACCATCCACGTATTTTTCGGTGAACGCGGTCGCGTCCATATAAAAAGCGCGGTCGCCGTAGTTCAGGGTGCCTGAGAAAATCGCGCCCAAGCTGAGCTTTGAGGCCACAGAAACATCCACCTCAGTAGCGATAATGCTGAATGAGGAGAGAGGTGCGGCCGGATCCATGGGAAGTGGCATCGCTTTATCTTCCCCAAAGACTTTGGCGAGGCTGACCCAAGCGCCATTCTTTGTGCGCGCCGGATTGATGGGAAGCCAGGTCGAAACGGTGATGTTTTCCACCACCGGCGTCAACAAGCCGTTTCTGTCTTCCAGTTTCATTTCAAATTTAGCAGGCACTTCATGCCGTGTTTCTACCTTCTGAGGCATACAGTTCTCCTTTTGTCCCGAGAATCAAGGAACGGGACACAGCAACACCTGGGCAGCCCAAGTGCGGAGCCCGGGTTTCCAAGAAGAAGATGAAGTTTGCGCTTGGGCCGGCTTTGGGTCCGAGGGCTGAGTATGCCGTCTCTGGGGGTGTTGCAGCCCGCGAGGGGACAGCTCTTCGGGGAGACAGCAATGGCCTCCGTGGAGTACACGCCGACCCCGTCGGGGAGTGTTACTTCCGAGAGGTCAATGGGGTGCGTCTAGCACAGCGAGTCAGGCGCGTCAGTGCCGAGAGTCACCCAGCCTTGCCCGAGCGAACTGGGAAACGCCAGGCCGAAATGGGCTTCGGTGTACGTCTTTGCATTCCGACGCACCCCCGGGCCTACACAGGCTCGGAGAATCCAAGCCCCCACCCTAAAGAACCGAGGGTGGGCCACCTGCCCGCGAAAAGAGAAGAAAGAAAAAGAAAAACGACCCAAGAATCCAAATACAAAAGTGGCATGTGGGGCACCCGAAGAGAAGAGAGAGGGCGGCGCAAAAGGCCGCCGCTACAGGGATCACCAGAGGAGCTTGAGGGCCAATTGGACCTGGCGCGCGGTGGTCGAAGTGCTGGTGATGACGCCAGCGGTGCCGGAGAGGCCAGTCGGGTTCGTGGCGGTCGGCGGGGTGAAAAGAATCAGATTGGGCGTATTGAAATTGGCGCGGTTCAGGATATTGAAGATCTCCGCGCGGAATTGCAACTGGAAGCGCTCGGTGACTCGGGTGTCCTTCAGAACGGAAAAGTCCCAAGTGCCTAGACCCGGGCCGATGAAAGCGTCACGCGGGGCATTGCCATAGAAGCCGCTTGTCGATGGCGGCGCGATGAACGCCGCAGGATTGAACCACTGGTTCGGATTGCCCAACACGACGGGACCCTTGAAATTGGGATTGAGGAACGGACGAACGGGATTTTTCGTGTCGCCATTGTTGGAGGGGTTGTAGCTAAGCTGCGGCGTGAGCGGGAAACCGGACTGCAGCGTGACGATGCTCGAGAGAGACCAGCCGCTGATGAATTGGCTTTTCCATCCTTCGAGATCGTTACCGTACCTTTTGCCGCGGCCAAACGGGAGAGCATAAAGAGCGTTGAGGACCGCAAGGTTGGCCACGTTGAATGTGGCGAGACCTTTATCGGCGCGCAGATTGTAAGGATTCGAAACAAGGCCCGGGGCGTTGCCGGCGGTGGTTTGGTTCAGGGAGTCGCCGTCATCCAATGCCTTCGAAAACGTGTAGACCCCGCGGAAGGAAAGTCCCTGGCTGAAGCGGCGGGTCACATCAATTTGCAAAGCGTTGTAGGAGCTCGTGCCCTCGGAGAACCACGTCCAGGTGTTGGCAAGCGCAGGATTCGCCTTTGGCGTGCCTGCGGGAATGTAGTAGGTACCTGCGGGCACGGGCGCACCGGCGAGCAGTGAGCCGATGGGAAATCCGATATTGGGATTGTTCGTTGGCGTGGTGGGCAGATTGGGATTCCACGTGGGGAAGACCGCCGGACAGGGCGAGGCCGGACAAATCACAGGAATAGGCTCGTTCCCGTCGACGCCGATCAGTTCGTGGTAACCGTGCGAGCCAACGTAACCGACGGTGACCGAGGTGTTGGGAGAAAGTTCACGCTGAACGCGCAGTGACCAGGAGATCAGCGTGGGGGTCATGAGATTCGGCTGCACACCGCCAGGATTGATTTTCGCAGCGGCCGGAACGGGAGCGGCCGGGTTGATGGGAAACGAGGAGACCGGAAACGACGCGATGCTGTACACGGGATTGAACGGCGCGTTCTGGTCCATGCGGTAGCCAAGAGCGTCCTGGAGATCGTTGTACATGCCGAATCCGGCGCGCACGACGGTCTTCGGGCCGAGGGGGCTCCAGGCGACGCCGATGCGCGGCTGCGGGAGGAAAGTGGCGTTATTTTCTGTGAAGGCGGAACTGCCGATGCGCGGTTGCGTAGAGATAACACCATTGGTGTAGGTGTAATTTGAGGCGCGATAGTGCACCTCGTTCCAGCCGGTGGAGGATTCCGCGCGGAATCCGAGAGAGAGCGTGAGGTTGGGGCTCATGCGGATGACATCTTCGGCATAGTAAGCGCCGAAGAGCGCGCGCCACTTCAAGCCCGTGGGAGCGGGATCGTAAAGGAAGGAACTCGTGACGCCCGTGGTGATGAATTGAGCGAGGCTGGGAAACGTAGCCTGACCGAACTGGCTGAGAGCGATCATTTCATTGGATTGAAATTGCTGGAACCAGAGGCCGACACTGAACTGGTGACGGCCGTGAGTGATGGTCACGCGATCTTCGTAGGTGAAAATGTTGCGCTTGATCGGAAGGTTGCTGCCGTTGTTGCTGCCCGCGAGGCCGATCTGCGCCTGAGGATTCGAAGCGGCGCTGCCGCCAACGACGACGGCGCCGACACGGAGACCGGAGAGGAATCCCGGGACACTGGCCGCGGGGGTTCCGGGAGTGGGCTCACCGGCGAAGTAATAGCCGGCGCGCGAGAAGCCGAAGCGGGCGGTGTTCAGGACCGTGGGAGAGAAGATGTGCGTCTCCTCGAGGCTGAGGACTTGCTCGCGCAGATTGAGGATGTCTGTGCTGTAGGGGTCCAAGATCGTGGCGGTCACATCGCCGCCGTCGTCGATGGTATAGACGGCGGCCAGAGTGTCGGAGGATGAGAAGACCTGGTCCACACGCAAGGTGCCGAAGTCTTCGCGGATGGTCTGCAAAGGACTGCTGAAATATTTAGAGATGCCAAAAGTTTGACCGGGGACGTCGAGCTCCGGAGTTCCAGGCAACGGGGTGGGCCAAAGGTTTAAGAGCGGTTTAACGCTGGGAGCAGCAGCGGCTCGCGCGGCCAATCCGGGAACGAAGGCGACGGAAGTCTGGTTCAAATCCTGGCGGAATCCTTCGTAATTGCCAAAGAAAAAGGT
>Ga0187766_10001277_pt1 | contig 14740 bp, 12 predicted proteins | sample 0216_QUI02_MP05__4_FD_132971 | JGI IMG/M metagenome (GOLD analysis project Ga0187766, IMG submission 132971) | Tropical peat soil microbial communities from peatlands in Department of Meta, Colombia - 0216_QUI02_MP05_20_MG | ecosystem: Environmental > Terrestrial > Soil > Wetlands > Peat ... | reverse complement strand
TTCGCTATCTGCTGACACAAGGCCAGACCGGGCTTTCCACGGCGTTCGACCTGCCGACGCTCATGGGCTACGACTCGGACCACCCGCTTTCGGAAGGAGAAGTCGGCAAGTGCGGCGTGGCCATCAGTTCCCTGGACGACATGGAAGTACTCTTCGACCAGATTCCGCTGGGCGACGTGACGACTTCCATGACCATCAATTCTCCCGCGGCGGTCCTGTGGGCCATGTACTTGGCCGTGGCCGAGAAGCAGGGCGCGGACTGGAAAAAGATTTCAGGGACGATCCAGAACGACATCCTCAAGGAGTACATCGCACAGAAAGAGTACATCTACCCGCCCGACCCCTCGATGCGGCTGGTGATTGACACGTTCGAGTTCGGGGTGAAGAACACGCCGCGGTTCAACACGATTTCCATCAGCGGCTACCACATTCGCGAGGCGGGCTCGACCGCGATTCAGGAATTGGCGTTCACGCTGCGCGACGGCCTCGAATACGTGGAATGGGGCCTGCGGCGCGGGATGAAGGTGGATGAGTTCGTGCCGCAGCTTTCGTTTTTCTTCAACGCGCACAGCGATTTCTTCGAGGAAATCGCCAAGTACCGGGCGGCGCGGCGCATCTGGCACAAAGCGATGGTCGAACGCTACCGGGCAGAGAGCCCGCGCAGCTGGGCACTGCGGTTCCACTCGCAGACGGCGGGATGTTCCCTGACGGCGCAGCAGCCGTACAACAACGTGGTGCGCACGGCGCTGCAGGCGCTTTCGGCGGTGCTCGGAGGGACGCAATCACTGCACACGAATTCGCTGGACGAAGCCTGGGCGCTGCCGACGGAGTTCGCGGCAACCATAGCCCTGCGGACGCAGCAGATTATCGCGCACGAGACGGGCGTCACGAACACCGTGGACCCCCTGGGAGGCTCCTACTTCGTCGAGGCGCTGACCAACGAGGTTGAAGAAGGCGCGTGGCAGTACATCGACCGAATTGACGCCATGGGCGGGATGGTGGCGGCCATAGAACGCGGGTATCCGCAGCGCGAAATCGCCGAGGCGGCGTATCGCTACCAGCAGGAACTCGACAAGAAGGAAAAAATCATGGTCGGCGTCAATGACTTCGTTTCCGACGAAAAGCCTCTGGAAATCCTGCAAATCGATGAAACGGTCGCGCGCCGGCAGGCGGAACGCCTGGCCAAGCTCCGGGCCGAACGCTCCGGCGAGGAAGTCACGCGGCGCCTGGCGGCCTTGCGCAAGGCCGCGGAAGGCACCGAAAACCTGATGCCGTACATCTACGAAGCGGTGAAGGCGTACGCGACGCTGGGAGAAATCTGCGACGCCATGCGCGAGGTTTTCGGCACCTACGAGGAAGTGGCCATCACTTAACTTGAGCGCGCTTTCTTTACAGCTTCGATGCCTGAAAAAAGAATCCGAGTGCTGATTGCCAAGCCGGGGCTCGACGGGCACGACCGCGGCGCCAAGGTGATTGCCCGGGCCCTGCGCGACGCCGGAATGGAGGTCATCTACACCGGACTGCGCCAGACGCCGGAGATGATCGCCTCGGCCGCGGTGCAGGAAGACGTGGACGTCATCGGGCTCTCCATCCTATCCGGAGCGCACAACACCCTTTGCCCGCAATTGATGGCGCTCCTGCGGGACAAGGGGATGACCGACGTGACCGTGCTTCTCGGCGGAATTATTCCCGAGGCCGACATCCCGGGTTTGAAGAAGGCCGGAATTGCCGAGATTTTTCTCCCCGGGACCTCCACCCAGGACATCATCACCTTCATTCGGAAGCGCCGCGGGCCGCCGGCCTAGGCCTGCACCTCTCGAAATTCCTTTTCGAACTTGACGCGCGTGTAAGGCGTCTCGAAACCGTGGCGGAGGATGTTCCGCCGGGCAACGCTTCCCGGCAGCGCCGCTCCTCCTATCCAAACCGGGACGGCGGATGCTAGAATTTTGGTGGTTCATTCGGAGTCGCCTTTGCCCGAGCAAAAGCCTGAAGAATCGTTCAAGGTCATCGACCGGAGGCCGTTTACGGCCGAGGGCGAACTTCGCCGAGAGGTTGTCGAGCAGGAAGAACGGGAGGCCGCGCGAAGGGCTCCGGAGGAAGCGAAGCCCGCGCCCGGAGCGGAGGCGGCCGTGCCTGGGCGGGAGACACCCAAGAGGTCTCCTGCCTTCGAGAACCTGGTGCGCATGCTGGGGAGCAACGCGGCGATGGTCCTGGGTGGTTACGCCGACCCGCGCAGCGGGCAGCCGATGATCGACCCGGACGCAGCGCAGGAATTGATCGACATGCTGGATGCGCTGAAGGAAAAGACCGAAGGAAACCTGACGCCGGAAGAGAAAACGCTGCTCCTGGACCTGACCGGCAAGCTGAAACTCGGCTTCCTCGAAATCTCGCAAGCCGCCGCAGCCGCAGCGGCGCCACGGACCAAGTCGCGCGGCTGAACCGGGAGGCTCCCGGGCCGCGGAGGCCTGCCAGCGGATCCCTTTCGCGCGCCGCCGATGATGAGCACCACGACAATGCACCTGACGGTTCTGGGCTCCGGCACCTCGATGGGTGTGCCCTCGCTTGGGTGCGCATGCCGGGTCTGCCGCTCGAGCGACCCGCACGACAACCGCCTGCGGCCGTCCATCCTGCTGTCGCGCGACGGGCACAACGCCGTCGTGGACACCACGCCGGATTTCCGGCAGCAGGCACTGCGCGCGAAGATTGAGAGCTTGGACGCGATCCTTCTGACCCACGGACACGCCGACCACATTCTGGGCTTCGACGACATCCGGCCGTTCAACCTACGGCAGAAGGCGGCGCTGCCGGTGTACGGGTCCGAAGAAACCTTTCGCATTCTGCGGCGCGTGTTTGCTTACGCCTTCGACGGCGAGCCGACGCTGAGCAGCGTGCCGCAGGTCTCGCTGCGCGTGGTGAACGGACCTTTCGAGATTCTGGGCGCGAGCGTCACGCCGGTTCCGGCGCGGCACGGAGAAATGAGCGTCTTCGGCTACCGCATAGGCAAGGCGGCATACCTGACGGACTTCAGCGAGCTGCCGGCGGCGTCGCGCGCTTTGCTGGGCGGCCTGGACGACTTGATCCTCGACGCGCTGCGTGACGCTCCCCACCCCATGCACCAGACGGTGGAGCAAGCGCTGGCGCTCGTGCAGGAACTGCGCCCGGCGCGGGCCTGGTTCACCCACGTGGCACATGAGCTGCCGCATGCGGAGACCAACGAGCGCTTGCGCAGACAGGGATTCGCGCATGTGCAGCTCGCTTACGACGGGCTTAGCTTCGAGGTGGCCGCCGCATGAGCCTGGCGGTGTTCAGCTCCGCAAGCGAATGGCGCGAGCGCTACCAGGCCACGGGCCGCGGCAGCACAATCGCCATCGGAAACTTCGACGGCATTCACCTGGGCCATCAGGCCATCCTCGGCGCGGCGCTGGCTCGCGCCCGCGTAACGGGCGAGGTGGCCACGGCGGTTACGTTTGATCCACCTCCCCTGAAGGTCCTGCGACCGGAGGCGGCCCCTCCCCGGCTCTCGACAAACGCCCAGCGATTGACGTGGTTTGCAGCGGGCGGCCTGGAGGCGGCCGTCGTTCTGCCTTTCACGCTGGAGCTTTCCAGAATGGCTCCGGCCGGGTTCGTGGAAGAAGTTCTCGTGCGCGGGCTTTGCATGAAGGCGATTTTTGTCGGAGAAAACTTCCGCTTCGGACACAAGCACGCGGGCAATCCGGCCCTGCTGAAGGAATTGGCCGCGCGGCACGGCTACGAGGTAACCATCGTGCCGCCGGTCCATTTTCGCGGCGAGACTGTCTCAAGCACGGTCATCCGCCGCGAGATCGCCTGCGGCAACGTCGGCCACGCGGCGCGGCTGCTGGGGAGGCCGTTTGTTCTGACGGGCGCGGTGGTGGCGGGGACAGGAACCGGCCGGCGGTTCACTTTTCCGACGTTGAACCTCGCGCCGGAGCAGGAATTGCTGCCCGCGCAGGGCGTGTACATAACGCGGACAAAGATCGGCGGCGTGAGCTACGACTCGGTGACCAACATCGGGCGGCGCCCGACCTTCGATGGGAAAACGTTGACCGTAGAAACACACCTCCTGGGTCATAGCGGCGGGGTCGATCCGGCTGAAATGAAGATTCGTTTCTGCAAGCGGCTTCGGGATGAAAAGAAGTTTGCCGGGCCGGAGGAATTGCGCACGCAAATCGCACAGGACGTCGCACGCGCAACAAGGTTCTTTGCCCGGCTGGCGGCTTTCCACAAGCTGCGGCAGGCGGTCTAGTTCCCGGGCGGATTACCTGGACTTCGAGAGGCAGTCCTCACAGTAGCCGCCGACTTCGGTGCGCGAAATCGTCACCTTCATGTGGAAGTCCGTTTCAATCTGGCGCTTAAGCTGTTCGTAGAGCCGGCTCTCGAACTCGCGGACTTTCCCGCAGCGCAGGCAAGCGACGTGGATGTGGTCGCGCGGGCCGTGGCTCTCGTAATAGTGCTGGTCGCCGCGCAGGTGGAGCAGGTCGAGTTCGTCGATCAAGCCGTGCTTCTTCAGCAGGTCGATGGTGCGATAGACCGTGACGCGATGCACCGCGGGATCGATTTTCTGCGCGCGGCCGAGGATGCTCCCCGCGTCGAGGTGCTGCTCAGCGCTGTCCATGACCTGGAGAATCACGCGGCGCTGCTGAGTCAGGCGGATGCCGCGGGAGCGCAGCGCCTGCTCGAGGCGTCCCGTCGTTTCCGAGGTGTTGATGCGCTCGCCGGTGGAAACCCGGTGCGCAGGTGTCGCCGCCATGCTCCTCGCTCCCAGGCTCTCGGCCGTGCTCAGCGGCCGGACCAAATCCGCAGGACGTCGTTGTACATCACAAAACCGAGCAGCGCCAGAAGAAAGACCAATCCAACCTGGACGAAGCGCTCCTTGAAGGCCATGCTCATGTCGCGGCGGCGGAATCCCTCGATACCGAGCAAGAGAATCTGGCCGCCGTCGAGAATGGGGATCGGGAGCAGATTCAGCACACCGAGGTTCAGGCTCAAAGTAGCCATCAGCTCCAATACGGATGAGGTGCCGCGGCTGAAGGCTTCCCCGGACTCGCGCGAGATCCCCACCACACTCTGGAGCTGCCGAATCGAAATGGCGCCGGTAATGAGTTTTCCCAGAATGACGACCACCTGCCCCGCTCCGGAGACCGTCGCCAGCGCGGCGTCACGCGTGCCTTCCAGCATCCCGACCCGCGCGTAGTTGAGTTCCGGGCCGATGGTCACTCCAATGACCCACACCTTTTCGCCTTTTTCGTTGGCGCCCATCCGCGGGGTCACTTTCGTTTCGATGACCTGGTTCTTGCGCCCCAGGCGAACGGCGACTTCCTGACCGTTCGAATGGCGGACCACGTCCAGGAACTCTTGCTGGTTGAACACGGCGCGGCCATTGAGCGCCAGGACCTTGTCATCCGGGCGGATACCGGCCTGGTCGGCCGGGCCGCGGGATTCGACTCGATCCACGACAGCCAGGGCAGGTCTCTCCCCGAAGGTCCGCCGGACCTGGTCGGGTCCCTTCTCCGGCACAATCAGCGAAACTTCGCGATGGTCCGGGCCATTCTCCACGCGCAGATCAAGGCGGCTTCCCGGTGCGGCCTGAGACAGCGTTTCGAGCCCCTTCTCCCAGGTCGGATGGCTCACGCCGTTCAGAGAAACCACGCGGTCGCCGACGCGCAGCGGGCTGGGAACATTGCCGTTGCTTTCCGGCTGGCGTACGACCTCGAGCGGGCGATCGAAATAGGCCGGATGCGGCACGCCGAATATCACGAAGAGCGCGAACAGCAGCGGAAACGCAAACAGGAGATTCACGATGGGCCCGCCCAGACAGATGACGGCGCGCTGCCAGCGCGGCTTGCTCATCAGTTCGTCGGGAGCGCCCGTGGGAGCCTGCTTGCCGGAATCGATGTCCGACAGGTCCTGCCCGGCCATGCGCACGTAGCCTCCCAGCGGAACGGCGCTCACGCGATAGTCGGTGGCGCCACGTTTCCATCCAAAGAGGCGCGGCCCGAAGCCGATCGAGAAAACGTCCACGCGCACGCGGAACAGCCGCGCCAGCACGAAGTGCCCCCATTCGTGCACGAGAATCAGCACGCCCAGAACAATCAAGGTCCCCAGCAGAATGTTCACTCCGCTCATCGCGCTTCGATCCGCCTCCTCGACAAAACCAAAAGGTATTGTACCCTCAACTCGCCGCTGCCGCGGTCGCGGCCATCCGTGAGACTTCCTCTCTGGCCATGCGACGCGCCTCGGCGTCCGCCGCGAGCACGTCGTCGATCTTGCCCAGCCGCATCCGCGGCGTACGCGCCAGCACGTTCTCGATCACTTCCGGAATCCCCAGAAACGGCAGGCGGCGATCGAGAAAGGCGGCCACGGCGATTTCGTCCGCGGCGTTGAGCGCGCAAGGCAGCGCCCCGCCGGCCTTCAAGGCCTCGCGGGCCAGGCGCAGGCACGGGAATCTCCGCGTCGAGGCGCGCTCGAAGTCCAGCCGCTTCAGCTTCTTCCAGTCCAAGGCTACCTCGTTCGATGCAACGCGCTCCGGGCAGGTTAACGCGTACTGGATGGGCATGCGCATGTCCGGAGGAGCAAGCTGCGCCAACACCGAGCCGTCTTGGAACTCGACCATGGAATGAATCATCGATTGCGCGTGCACAACGACTTCGATCTGTTCGGGGCGCATTCCGAAGAGCCAGCGGGCTTCGATCACCTCGAAACCCTTGTTCATCATCGTTGCGGAGTCGATGGTGATGCGGTTGCCCATGCGCCAGTTCGGGTGTGCCAGGGCCTGCTCGGGGGTTACGGAGGAAAGACTCTTGAGCGGCGTCTTGCGGAAAGGGCCACCCGAGGCAGTCAGGACCAGGCGGCGCACCTCCGAGACCTGCCCGCCGCGCATGCACTGGTGAATGGCGTTGTGCTCGCTGTCTACCGGAAGCAGCGTGCAACGCGATTCGGCGACCGCCTTCATCACCAGTTCGCCGGCGGCGACCAGCACTTCCTTGTTGGAAAGGGCCACCTGCTTGCCGCAGCGCACGGCCTCATAGGTGGCCTCTAGGCCGACCACACCCACCGCGGCAGAGACGACGATGTCCGCCGCTGCGAGGGTGGCGACGGCGCGGATTCCTTGGCGCCCATGCTGGATTTCGGGAAGGGCGACTCCGGCGCCGCGCAACCGCGCCGCCAGTTCGTCCGCGCGCGCGGCGTCGGCAACCGAGACAAGAGAGGGCGAATGGCGGCGCACTTGCCCCGACAGTTCATCGATGTTGCCCCCTGCGGCGAGGGCGACGACACGGAAGCGCTCGGGCAAACCCTCGACCACGGCGATACACTGGCGGCCGATGGAGCCCGTCGAGCCCAGAATCGCCACGTTTTTCAAGCGGAATGACCCTGCATGGCTCTTGCGGCTCTCACTCCACGAGACCGCTGATCCAAGACCAATAGTACCAGACTACCGGAAGCGCCAAGATCAGCGCGTCGATGCGATCGAGAATTCCGCCGTGTCCGGGCAAAAGGCTTCCTGAATCCTTGACTCCCGCGCTGCGCTTATAGGCCGATTCCGCCAGGTCGCCGATCTGGCCCGCGATGTTCCCGAGAGACGCCATCATGAGCAGGTGGAAAGGGCTCACCGGAATCCAGTAGCGCGCGGCGTATCCCACCACGAGTGAGGCCACGAAGCTCGCAATTGTACCTTCCCACGTTTTCTTCGGGCTGAGGCTGGGAGCGAGTTTCAACCGGCCGATGCTCCGGCCCACAAAATAGGCGGCCGTGTCGCCCGCCCAGATGATGACCATGGCGAACAGCAAGAGGCGCGGTCCAAAAGGACCGGCGCCGTGCAGGCGGATTCCAAAGCTCAGAGGAAAAGCGACCAACAGAAAAGCCGACGCGCTGATTCCTGCGGCCGGCAGCGCCTCTTCTGTGGACTTTTTCGCAACCACGCTCAGGACGATCAGGCCCGCCGCGAACAGAAGAAACGCGCCCGTGACACTGAACAGGCCCACGGGCATCACCCGCGGCCAAGCGCCGCGGAGCGTTTCGCCGCCCGCCAGTTGAATTCCCCTCCCCGTAGCGGCCAGCCACTGCGAGAACACGAGCACGATTGCGCACGCGGCCGTCCACATCGGGTAGCCAGGCTGGCCCTTGGCCGTCCCCAACGCGAAGTACTCCAAAAGGGCGAGGAGAATAAACAGCGCGAAACCCGCGGCGACAAGCGCCGTTGAACCCCACAAGACCAGCGCGGTTACGGCGGGAATCAACACGACGCCCGTGAGCACTCGTTTCCAGGTCATGAAAAGGAGTTTCTCCCCTGAAACACCCAGGGAATCCAATCACAGGAGGCGCGAGAAATCACGAAAGAAGTTTCAAGGAAGGCAGGTCACCTGCCGGCGACGCGTACCGGCTCCGGAACCTCCGGCAAACCCGCTTCGTGAATGCCGCCGTAGCGCCGCTCGCGTTTCTGAAAGTCGAGAATCGCCTCGATCAGATTTGCGCGCGTGAAGTCGGGCCACAGCGTTTCGGTCACGTAGATTTCGGCGTAGGCGATCTGCCAGAGAAGAAAATTGCTCACGCGCATTTCGCCGCTGGTGCGGATGAGCAGGTCCGGATCGGGCAGCCCGGACGTGTACAGGTGCCGGGAAACGCGTTCCTCGTCAATGGGTTCGCCGGCGTGGCCGTTGCGGCTTTCCGCGACGATAGCCTTTACGGCGTCCACGATTTCGGCGCGGCCACCGTAGTTCAACGCGATAGCCAGGGTCATCCCGGAGTTCTTTGCGGTGAACTCCATGGCCTCGACGGCGTCCTGGCGAACCCCGGCGGGAAGCTCTTCCAGGCGTCCAAGAACGCGGAACCTGATGTTGTTCTTGTGGATCGACGGGAGTTCCCTGCGGAGGTATTCGCGCAGAAGCTGCATCAGAAAATCGGTCTCGGACTTGGGCCGGCGCCAGTTCTCCAGCGAAAACGCATAGAGCGTCAGCGCTTCCAGTTTCAGCCTGACGCAGGTTTCAATGGCCATGCGCGCAGACTTGGCTCCGGCGCGATGGCCGGCCGCGCGCGGCAACCTCCGGCGCCTTGCCCAGCGCCCGTTGCCGTCCATGATGATGGCCACGTGGCGCGGCAGGCGCTGCGGGTCAAGCGCGGCCAGCAGCCGGGCCTCTTCGGGGCTGACGGATCCAAGAAGCTGCGAAGCGGTGGTTTGCGGTGTGCGCTGGTGCTTGACGGTCGACAAAGAAGTTCTGCCCGAATCCTCTTTACGCGGCAAAGTTAACACACCCCCGCGCGCCGCGCAATCCCGGCGTTACCTGAAACTAACCGGACGGCGCTCCCGGGGAGGGAAAGACCGCCGTGTAGGTGAGGATCAGCGTCAGCACGATCATGGAAATGGCCGTCACCCACGCGACGATATTGAAGGTCAGCGTGTTGACATGCTCTCCCATGAGGTCGCGGCGGTTCACCAGCAGGAGAATGAAGATGACCACCACGGGCAGCCAGATGCCGTTGCCCACCTGGGAGAACACCAGGATTTTCCACAGAGGCGCGTTCGGCAACAAAATGATTCCCGCGCCGATCACGATGAGCAGGGTGTAAAGCGAATAGAAGATACGGGCTTCCTTGAACTTGTGGTCGATGCCGGCTTCGAAGCCGAGACCTTCGCAAATGACGTGCGCGGTGGAAAGGGGAAGGATGGTCGCCGCGAACAGCGAAGCGTTGAGCAACCCGAAAGCGAACGTTCTCCCGGCCCACTTCCCTGCCAGAGGAACAAGGGCTTTGGCGGCGTCAGCGGCCTCCGTGATATTGCGCAGGCCGTTCGCGTACAGCGTTGCTGCCGTGCAAACGATGATGAAGAACACGATGACCATGCAGCTCAGGCTTCCCACCAGAACGTCGGCGCGCGCCTGCGGATACTGCCTTGGGCCGACCTTCTTCTCGACGAATCCGGCTTGCAGATAGAAAAACTGCCACGGCGCGATGGTCGTCCCCACCAGCGCTGTCAGCGTCAGCAGATATCCTCCTGTAAAGTGAAACGTGGGGACCACCGTGTGCTGCGCCGCCTGGAGCCAGTCCGGCTTGGCCAAGATGGCCGAGATGAAGTAGGTCAGATAAAAAAGGCAGGCGACAAGAAAAATAACTTCCACCTGGCGGTACGTTCCGCGCAAGACCAGGACCCAGACCACAATCGCGGCAATCGGGACGGCGATGTACTTGCTCACGCCGAAAATCTGCATCGCGGCGGCCACGCCCGCGAACTCCGCAACCACGTTGGCCAAATCCACAAAGAAACCGATGAACATGACAAAGAAGGTCGGGCGAAACCCGAACTCCTCGCGAATCAAGTCCGAAAGGCCTTTTCCCGTCATCACGCCCAGGCGCGCGCACATCTCCTCGGTGACGTAGAGCGCGATGGTCATCGGAATCAAGGACCACAGGAGCGCATAACCGTAGGAAGCGCCGGCCTGGGAGTAGATGGAGATTCCCCCGGCGTCGTTGTCGACGTTGGAGGTGATCAGCCCGGGGCCCACGACGGCGAGAAGAAAGAGGATGCGGCGGCGCAGGCTCCGTATCCGGCGCTGCAGACTCGCGCCACGCCCGCGCAAGTTTTCCGCCATCGCGACTAGGGTCGTGCGGTCCATTTTCCCCGGTTACAGGTCCCTTAGCGATTCACCAGCCGCGAGACGATGTCGTCCACGGCGATCGTTCCCAGCGGCCGGTTGTCGTCGTCCACCACGGTCAGCGTTCGCAAGTTGTACTTGTCGAAGAGGGCGAAGACCTCGCGCTCGTCGGCGTCGGCCTTGACGCTCAACAGCGGCTCATGGCGGAGCTCCGTCAAGGGTTGTTCCGGAGCGGCCAGAAGGAGCCGCGCCACCGGCACCGCGCCCGCGAACCGCGCGCCGGCATCCAGAAGAACTACGGTATCGAGCTGGTCCAGCTGAAATTCCTGGTGACGGATCCACGCGAGGACTTCGTCCCGCGTCGTGCTTTCTCCCACGAACGCGAACTCCGGGTTCATCATTCCGCCGGCGGTGGCTTCATCGAATTGCATCAGCCCGCGCACCTCGGCCGCTTCCTGGCCGGGCATCTCCTCGAGCAACTCCTCCGTGGTTTCCCTCGGAAGATCCGCGAGCACGTCCGCGGCAGCGTCGGGAGGCATCTCCTCGAGAATGTCGGCGGCCTTTTCCGGATCGAGCTTCTCGACGATCTGGGTGGTCAGGCGCTCATCGAGTTCGGCGAGGACGGAGGCGGCGGTTTCTTCGTCGAGCGAAGCGATGATGGACTGCCGCTCTGCCGCCGACAGTTTTTCCATGATGTCCGCAAGGTCGGCGGGGTGCAGGTCCTCGAGTTTCTCGTGGGTGATGCGCAGCTTCACGCGACGCAAGGGATCGGGCTCGACCAGGTTGACGAACTCCCAGCGAATCGTCCGCGCCGGCAGCCTGCTCTCCAGACGGCGCAGGGCGTGCGACGATGCGACTCCCTGCAGCAGCCGGCGAACCGCCCCGGGCAGGCCGACGTCAACCTGCAGCATGCGCAACTCGAGGTTGCCGTTGGTCGGCTGCTCGACCAGGTCGAGGTCGTTCACGCGGACGACTTTGCGTCCGCTCGTGTCGATAATCTGCTGGTCGAGCAGGTCCTTGCACACGGCAAGCCAAGCCTCGTTCGGCGCATACGCCTCGAGGGCGCGCTCGGGGCAATTCAGGCGCAGCTTCCCGGGCTCTACCGCGGCGACCTGGTCGTAGCGCGCGACAAGGGGCTGAAAGCGGCCGCGCGAGAGCAGATACCAGGCGACGCGATACGGCGCCACGGCCGGCTCGATAAAGAGCTCGCGGAGCCGTCCGACGAAATTACCCTGCGCGTCGTAGGCCTTTGCACCCAGGAGTTCCGTTGTGTGCAACATTGGGTTTCGACTCCTGCGCTTTGAGTGGCGGCCGGGCGCGACCGGCAGGCAAGAAAAAACCCGCAGGGCGAAAACGCCGGCTGCGGGCAAGTCCTTCCTTGATAAGAACTTACCTCTAGCCTTCGCGACACCGCCCTTGGCCCATGTCCAGCGCGGGCAGGTTCATGCCCGCCCGGACGGAGGACTTGCGCAATCCCCGGTGTGCCGTCATCCCGCGTTTCATCCTGGGGCAACTCGGACCAGGATCCAGTTCGCCGGATGCATTCATTGCAAGAGTGCGACCTCGCGCTAGTGATAAGCCGCGGCGGGAGTCAAAGTCAAGAAAAGAATGCAGAAAAGCTAATTTTTTCTTTGGCCCGCTGCGTTCGCGAACAGCATATCGCGGGGCTGCTCACCGCGGCGGCGGCAGTCTTCGGCGTAGAGCTCCAGGTAGTTCTTTACGACATAGTCCCGGTAGGAAAAGCCGAGCGCCTGGGCCGCCTGGTCAATGGCCGCCGGAGGGCCCTCCAGTTCAAGAAACGTCCCAATGGGCGTCTCGTCCACTTCCAGCAACAGCCCCGCCGCCCAACGTTCCGATGCGGGCAGAACGTAGGTCGTGCGGTGCTTTTCGTAACGAAACCATCCCGCCAGGCCCAATCCCTGGAAAATCTTCGTCAGGGCCTCCGGGTCGGCAATTGCGAGTTCCGTCTCCTCGCGCTCCTTGTGACGCCCGCTGCTCGGCGCCGTGCCGACTGGCGCTTTGAAAGTGAGGACCACGCGCCGGGCGGCCTTCCCGGACTTGCCCGAACCCTTCCGCCGCAAGGTTTCCGTACGAATGCGCAGCAATTGCCCATGTTTGGCAAGCCCGCCGTCCGGCGTATCGAAGATGACGTTGAGCTCGTGCACGCGCACCGGCGGACCCGCCTGCGGCGACCGGGCCTTGAGTTTGCGCAGCGCGCGGTCGAGCTTCTTGCGGTCGGGTATTCTCAGTTTAATCTCTACTTCGCGCATCGGTGATCCGCTCGAGCTCCTGCCGCGGTTTGGCGGCCGCATCGGAGTTCCGATACTATAGCCGACGTCGGACTCTTTGCCGTCGTTTCGTTGAGGTCGATTCCCGTTGGATTCTCCCAAGCGCAATCAGCGGAATCAGATCGCCGGGCGGGCCGGCGTGAGCGGAGCGACGCCCCCCGAAGCGATGCGCCCTCCCGCCGCCAGGCGCATTCCCCTCGAGCAGACGCTGCACGGCGACACGCGAACGGACGAGTACGCCTGGCTTCGCGAAAAAGAAAGCCCCGAGGTGCGGGCCTATCTCGAGGCCGAGAGCGCATACACCGACGCCGTCATGCATCCCACGGAGCATTTTCAGGAAACGCTCTACCAGGAGATGCTCGGCAGGATCCAGCAGACCGACGTTTCGGCGGCTTACCCGTTGCGCGGGTTTCTCTATTTCAGGCGCACCCAGGAGGGCAAACAGTACGCGATTCATTGCCGCCGCCGCGACGCCGCGGACAGTCCGGAGGAAGTCCTCCTGGACCTGAATGCCCTTTCCGAGGGCCACGGGTTCTACTCGATTGAGGCATTCGAGGTCAGCCCGGACAACGCGACACTCGCCTATTCGGAAGACGTCACAGGGTTCCGGCAGTACACGCTGCGTTTCAAGAACCTGGACACAGGCCGGCTTTCGCCCGAGCGAATCGAGCGCGCCACCTCGGTCGCCTGGGCCTCGGACAGCCGCACGCTCTTCTACACGATCGAAGACGAGCAGACCAAACGCTCCTACCGGCTGTACCGCCACACCCTGGGTTCTACCGGCGAAGATCAGTTGCTGTACGAAGAAACCGATGAGCGCTTCCGCATCGGCGTCGAGCGCTCGCGCAGCGGGGCCTTTCTTTTTCTGACCAGCGCGAGCCACACCGCGAGCGAGGTGCGCTACTTGCCCGCAGACCGCCCGGAAGGCGCGTTTCGGCTCATCGCGCCGCGCGCGGACGAGCACGAGTACTACGCTGACCATCGGGGCGGCTTCTTTTACATCCGCACGAACTCCGGCGGCCGCAATTTCCGCCTGGCGATTTCACCGGTCGGAACTCCGGGGCAGGAACATTGGCGGGAGATTGTGGCTCACCGCAGCGGCGTCATGCTTGCCGGCGCCGACGTTTTCGCCGGCCACCTGCTTCTGTTTGAGCGCGAGGCCGGGCTCCCGCACCTGCGAGTCCTGAATCTCTCCGGCGACGACCCCGGCGCTGCCTTCGCCTCCTCGCATCGCATCGTCTTCAAGGAGCCGGCATACAACGTTTCGCCCGGAACGAATCTCGAGTTCGAGACGCCGTTCGTGCGCTTCGACTACGAGTCCTTCGTCACTCCTCGCTCGGTTTACGACTACAACGTCCGTACGCGGGAGCGTTTGCTTCGCAAGCGGCAGCCGGTCTTGGGCGGCTACGACGCTGCGCGCTATACGAGCGAGCGAATCTACGCGACCGCGGAAGACGGCACGCAAATCCCCGTCTCTCTCGTGTATCGCCGCGACACTCCGCGCGACGCCTCGGCGCCGCTACTTCTCTACGGCTACGGCTCCTATGGCATCTCGATTCCCGTGGCCTTCAGCTCCAACCGCCTCAGCCTGCTCGATCGCGGCGTCACTTATGCGGTCGCTTATATCCGGGGCGGCGGCGAACTGGGCAAACCCTGGCACGACGCGGGACGCATGCAGCACAAGATGAACACTTTCACCGACTTCATCGCTGCCGCCGAACACCTCATCGCCCGGCGTTACACTTCCGCGAATCGCCTGATGATTGAAGGCGGCAGCGCCGGCGGCCTGCTCATGGGCGCGGTCACAAACCTGCGCCCGGACCTCTTCCGCATCGTCGTGTCGCACGT
>Ga0187766_10001276_pt1 | contig 14745 bp, 5 predicted proteins | sample 0216_QUI02_MP05__4_FD_132971 | JGI IMG/M metagenome (GOLD analysis project Ga0187766, IMG submission 132971) | Tropical peat soil microbial communities from peatlands in Department of Meta, Colombia - 0216_QUI02_MP05_20_MG | ecosystem: Environmental > Terrestrial > Soil > Wetlands > Peat ... | reverse complement strand
GCAGCCGAGAAACTGCTGTGGAGCAAGAACTGCCGGATTTGTCACGAATCGACCGAGGGTGGAGGCGATACGCTTCCGACCTCAGTCACGGCAATCATTCCCTCGCGCTGGTTCCCACACGCGGAGTTTGATCACGAGAAACACCGGATGATGTCATGTCTGGCCTGCCACAGCCGTATTCCGCAGAGCCGGCTTACGTCCGACGTTAACATTCCCGGAATCCAGCTCTGCCGTGACTGCCATAAAGAAGGAGGGCGCAAGGTAGGCGCTGCGCAAGGCGGCTGCTTCGAATGCCACAGCTATCATGACTGGCGCAATGAGAAACGCACGCAAGGGAACTTCGACCTCACACGCCTGCGTGAGGTTAGCCCGGCAGAAGCCCAGGACGATTCCGCAAGCCGGCCGAACACAAAGTGATCACCACCAGTTCTGGAATCTGCGTACCAATTCCTTTAGCGAGGATGGCAAGGCTGGCTGCTCACGGTTTTCGGTAGTTCCTGGTTCTGATGGTGGACCAGGCGGCTCATCCGCGACGGTGTAAAGCTGTCCATTCTGCAGATAAAGGCCGTGCAGTTCCTGTTTGTTGAAGGGCCGTGAACCGCGGCGTCCGAACACAGCCAACTGGTTTCCTGATTCATCAACCGCACGGTCGCGGTCGATACCACGTGAGACAGCCAGTGCAGATCCAGAGCCCCGATATGTGGCAATCAGTTTTGGCATCGGGCGCGGACTGAATCCCGCGAAATTAGGATCCTCCTCTGGCCCAAAAAGCTGCACCACCTGCAATCCGTTTTTTCCATCTGCAACAAACGCGAACAGGCTGGAGCTCACCATGCCCAGCTTAACGTCGTTGCTGTCGTTCAGCTTGCCACCCGCATTGAAGGTCTGATCGAGCCGCGGCTGCTCCGGATGCTCGATATCTACCATGGCCAACCCGTGCTTCCCCTGCGCAACATAAGCATAGGTTCGAGCAGTGTAGATATTTCGGGCGTCATCCAGGGGAACCGATACCTTACTTACCGCAAGCGGTTTCGCCGGATCTGTAACGTCAACCACTTTCAGTCCCGCACGATCTACGATGAACGCATAACGGAACTGCACCGCGATGCCAACGGGCCGGTCCAGCTCCGGAGCACCGATCTGGGCCGTCAGTTTCGGTTGCAGAGGATTGTCCAGATCCACTACCACCAAACCGGCATCAGCAAGCACATAGGCGTAAGTGCCGACAAAACCGATCCGCCGTGCTCCGTTGAGCACACCGCCAGGATTGAAAGCGAGCGCCCGCTTGAGGAAGTTATTGGTCGGATCGCCATCCAGCAGCGTGCCCACTCCCGGAGTCTTGGCTTTCAAATTCGGCTCACCTACGATCACCAGACCCTCATACTTGTCGGCTATATACAAAAAGCCGTACATCAAGTGAGCACGCTGCTCCTCGTTTTCGGGCCGGTGTGTGCGTAGGGGATCCACTGCGAGCGTGCTCGGTGAAGCGACCGCCTGCGCATACTTCGTCTTCACGTAAAAGCGCTGACCGATGGGCGACACCGGCGCAGTAATAGTGCGCTCGGAGAAATCCTTGTCATCAACATTCGCGATGTCGTAAACTCGCAGCCCACCTTTGCCGGTTGCCGCGTACAAATATTCGCCGCGTGCCTGCACATCAAACACCTTACCCGCGTGGCGGTATCCTTCGGACAATTGGTTATTCTTCTTTTGAAACTGCGCGTACTCGTCCGGATAGACCACCTTCTGAAAGTCGCTGCCATAAAGCGTTGGCGGTTCGTCATGTTTCGCGACAGCCACGGCGGTATAACCTTTATTGCCGTTTGCCACGTAAATGTACCGCCCCATGAAGTTCATAAAGCCGCCGCCAAGCAGGGTTACTTGAGCGAGCCATGCGTTGTTGTTGTTGTCACGGGAGACGTGGCAGTCCGTGCAGGCGCGGGTTTCGCGGGCCCGCACCGTATGCGGAACAAATGGGCTGAAAGCCTGCCCGCTGAAGCCTTCGGCCGAGACCGTCTGCTGTTGGTAGTAGCTCCAATCGCGATCTGCATTTTGCGAACTGACCAACACGGCACAGGCCGACCGGATCGGCGCTATTCGATGCTTGGTGACGGTCCCATCCACTCCCAACATGTACATGTCATCTCGCAAGATCTGGAAGTTGTAGGAAATGTAGTTTCGCGTCACCAGTCCTTCGTTATGCAGCATGGGCGTCTTCTGGTTCGCCGTTTGCTGAAGATGACAACCAAAGCAGGTCGGTAACCAAGCCGAATGGCAGGCGTAGCAGGTCATCCGCTGATTGCTGTGAGCGAGTGAGGAATCGTCAGACGCGGTTCCCCAGGTTTTTCCGTCAGTCTGGATCGTCTTTGCTAACCGCGATTTTTCGTTGTAATTCGGATGGCCGGGACGAACCGTATCGAAAACCTGGACCACCTCCCACTCCTGTCCCTGGTTGATCATTGAGCGCTGATACAGACGGTCATCTTTCCAATAGAAACGCCGCTCTTTCCAAGGTGTTCGCAGGGCGCTCAGGTCAGTACCTCCCCTTGGCGCCGCGGGGCCGGAGGTCTTCAGCGTTGCGCGTTGATTGATTGTGCCGTGACAATCGATGCAATCGATTTCTACAGCATTACGCGTCTCGCCATACAGCTTGCCGTTCCCGTGACTATCCTGTGAAAAATGGCAGTCCTCGCAATGCATCCCTTTTTCGAGGTGGATGTCTTTCAGGTGTACTGCTTTGTTGAACTTGTCGGGATCATTCGGTGCAATTGTCTGGTTGTTGGTATCGAGTAGGTTCCCCTGACGATCGTGTTTGTAAACCGCGCGGAAGAGCCAGCCGTGAGTATGAAAATCAGCGAACTGAGTGTTATTCAGGCTTGCGAGAAACTCTTTTCCGCCTACGACGTCCAGAAATTTCGGATCGGCCCAGCGTCCGCGTGGCGCGGCCCCTTCCGGGTTACGCGCCTGCACCTTGGCGCGTTCTTCTGCACTCGGGTCGTGCTGCTTTTTCGGATACATCTTGTCGCCATCGATTTCGTTGTCCCACCACGTGTAGCCATAGTAGGTGGCGACCATATTGGTACCGGGATGCATGTGGCAAACGAGACATTGGCTTGATGGGATAGAGCGCGTGAACTGGTGTTTGATGGGATGGCCCGGCTGTCCTTTCGGAATTGTGGGGTCAGAAGTCGCGCTTTCGCCTGAATGCCCAAACTGCGCATAAGGACCCGAATGCTCGGCGGACCGGTCATTTGCATATACCACGTGGCAGCCGCTGCAACCGCTGGCGCGGTAATCGCCAGGCTGGTCGTTTGTACCCGGCAAGTAGAGTAATGGATCGTACAGGCGGGTCTTCTGCAGGCCGAGGAACACCGGGTCCGTACGTAATTCGGTTCCGAAGCCTCGGTCACTGAGCTTCACATCTGGACGCCCGGGATCTTCTTCCAGATTGGGGTTCCCCACTTCTCCCTTCTTCTGTCCCCCTCGTTCAAAGACCCGTAGCACATTGCTGGGCTGCGAAATTTCCCATCGCTCGAGCGGTTCGAGATAAGGCAACACGCCCTTCGTGCGCGTCTCCTCTGGAGTAGGAGCCGGCACTGAGTTCATGCGCTGCGGAATCCCGTTGCGGTCGTAACTTTCTCCAAAATGCGGGTCCTTCAGCGGAAATGAACCATTGTTGTAGAGCGCTGCGCCCCAAAGCATGGCTCCATGGGTCATCATGCTCGTACGCACCCGCAGAAGCTCAGTGGTGTGACAGCCGGAAGTGCCACACGTCTTGTCCGCAACCCGCAAGTCACCAGGATTTACAAATTGAATGTATTGAGGGTCCTCTTTCAGCCACCGGGTGTAGGCGCGCACCGGGTTATTGGAACTGCGCTCGTCTTCCGCAAACCGTGCCCGTGGATGTGCCTTCCGCTTGGCCTCGTCATAAGGCCCGGAACCCGCTTTCGAATCTGGCGGTACGGAGACCCCCGGATCGCCACCATGACAATCGGTGCATCCCAAACGTACGGTGCCGGTCTGGTGCATCGTCGGGCTATCAGTTGTGGTGTGGCAGCTGATGCAACCCGCAGACTTGCGGTCTGCGTCTGCTTGCGACTGCTCTAACAATACTGATCCTTGAGAGGACTGCTCCTGCGCCAGGGCAACAAAGGAACGCGTTCCAAATCGAAGGACTGCGCAGGTTCCCGCCAGGCAAACTGCCGCGATGATCAGAGCACCTTTCAATTTTCCTTCGTGAAACTTCATATTGACCCGCGAACTTAGAACTGAAATTTGATCTTCGCAAACCCTGAGATCAAGCTTTTTGGATTGAACACCTGTTCGAACCCCTGCGCCGGAATCAGTCCCGAAGTCCCTGCAGTGATCACGATGTTTTCGCTCAAGGGAGGGCGATATTCGAAACCCAGGCCAACGTCGGTGCCGATGTTGTGCGTGATTGGCGACTGAAATAACACCAGTTCCAGTGGCTCCGTGCGATCGAAACGCAAATAGCTCCCATTGACGAAAGCTCGTAATTTCGGCGTGACGTTGAAGTCAATTCCTGCGTTGTAAAGAAAAAGTCCCGGATTCACGAAGTTGGCCTGCCCTTCGAATTTGTTCGAGCGCAGATTGACCAGCAAACTCCCCGGCGTCGTAAGCCCCACCCCAGTACCGGTGAGGCGAATCCCCTCGCTATCCCAGAAACTGAAGGCGCCCCCCGCAAAATTTGTGTCGTCGACGATTGTGTCGAAACCGCGCGCAGTATCGTCGCGGCGCGATGTTCCGGTGCGGTTGTTGCCATCGCCGGATTGGAAAAGGAATGAGCCTCGAAACCGTATCCAATTCTTGTCTACGGAGAGCTCGAGGGCGCCAAGTTGCGCGTTGATGTTCACGCGACGTGCGGCGATCGGGTTGAAATCGTCGTGGCCCAGTGCTTGATAAAAAGCATGACTCACGTTGATGGGGCCAATGTGTCCGTTGCTCGTCCAGCCGATGTAGTAGGCGCGAATGCCGTGAGTAAGAATGCGATCGGTTACAACCGCGCCGATCGGTGCCGGGCGCACCAGAAATCCGTTGTCGTCGAAGTGAACCGTCGGATCATCACGGTTGTAATGAAAACTGAATTCTGTCGTATATCCCTTTGCCAGAAAATCCTGGATGTACACATTTCCGACCGCGACCTGCTGGTGTCTCGGTTGAAACGTGTTCAACTCGCTATTTGTGTTTTTCTCCAGAAGGTAGAAGTAGGCAAGGTTGTAGCTGATCCGATTGGAGCGCAGGTTTCCGAAAAGACGCGCACCGGGCTGTTCATCGGAAAACAGAAAACCGCGGAAATCGCTATTGAACTGTTGAATGCCAACGCGGAGGGAAATGAAATCAAAATTGGGCGACAGGTCGTGCAACTTCGCTTCGACAAATCCCTCCTGCAGGCCAATATGACTGTCAAACCTATTGATTCCTGCGGCTGGATTGATGTCGACCAACCCTCGCTCCCGAGTCTGCAAGAAGTTCAAGTTGAACGCAGGGGTGAAGCGGATGCGAAAATCTGCCGGCCGGAAGGAAGTGTCTCCACGAGAAAGATCGGCTGATAGGAAGAATGTCTCAGACCCGAACCCTTGTTCACCTTTGCCGAAAAAATTGTTCTCGTTCGGCTGCTCGGCCGTAATTCCACTCGGCACGGGCAACCGGCGCACATCCACGATTGATTCGCTGGTGCCGGTGAAATCGAAGAACCAGCGCTGGCCAAAAATTGGATAGTCGCCCTTCAGCTTGTTGCGGTTGAATGGATCATACCAGTGTGATTTAACGTAGGGGAACTCTCCTGGTTTTTCATAACGCTGCCAGCTGGGCATTTCCACTGTCCACCGATACGGTTGGGCGACATATGCTACCGACGACGCCGGTTCCGCTTCTGCCTTCGCCTCCTCTGGTTTCGCTTCCTCCGGCTTCGTCTCGACTGGTGGCTGCTGTGGCTGCGCGCTGCGAACGCCCGGATAAGCGCCGCTTGGATTTTGCTCCTTCTGCTCTCCACCGGGCTTACCGGGAAGATTGCGTGTGGGGACCTCGGTAGGTGGCGCTGCGGGGCCTGCTGGCGCTGCGCCTGCCACCGACTCCAGCTTGATGCTGATTTCAAGAGCTTGTCCTGCAGTTAGAGACAGCGTAGCAGGAGCACGCGGTCCATATCCCGCCCCTGAGGCCGTAATGTCGTATGATCCGGGTGGAAGGTCGCGCAGCCTGAATATTCCTTCCGAATTGCTGACGGCGGTGTAAGTTTTGTTGGTGGCGCGAGATCGGGCCGAGACAGTCACCCCGTTCACGGGGCGCCCGTTCTCATCCTTAACCGTTCCCAGCAGCGCGGCTGGTTTGGCAGAGGCAGTCGGTGATTTTCCGGGGATTCGCGGCTCCTGTCCGGTAGCGGAGACTTGGGTAATGGCAGTCCAACAAACAAGCGCGACAATGGCGCGTTTGCAGCCTGACCAGCCAAGTCGCTCTCGGCTCACTGTGGCGAAGCCCTCCCCAGGGTTGCATCGGAAAACGGCAGAGTTAGCTTAGTGCCCCTTAAGTACCGGAGTCGGCAGTTTTACCATTTGCTACTGCACTTTTCAAAGAAATATTTTGTCCAGGAATTCTGCGGAACCCTGTCGGCGGACCAGCCCTATGCCGCCTTCTCCGCGCGTGCTTCCGCGCGGGCCCGCTTCACGTCGTTGATGTCTCCCATGACGATGACGATTGAGCCATCTTGCAAAACCTGATCGCCTCCTGGGTTCACGACGAAGTCTGGGCTCTGGCGCGAGTCGGAGTTTTTGATAGCCAACGGCAACAGCTTGTAGCGCAAATTGAGATTTAGATGGTTTAGCGATGCGCCGCTCCAACCGGAACCCTCCGGGATTTCGATCTGCTCGACCCTCACCGTTCGGCCATGTTCCTTGAGCATCAGATCGAGAAACTCCACCACCTGAGGCCGCAACACTTCACTAGCCAGCCTCAATCCGCCGATGCGGTTGGGAGAAACTGTAGAATCTGCGCCCGCCTTCAGCATGCGATCGGAAAATCTCGCTTCGTCGCTGCAACGTGCCACGATGCGAATCGATGGATTCTTTTGTCGCACGAGAAAAGTGATCACCAGATTGTCTTTGTCGGTGGATAAGCCGGCAATCAGGCCCTTGGCCTGCCCGACCCTCGTATAGTCGAGCACTGCTTCGTCAGTGGCATCCCCGATCACATAAAGAACGTCGCGACACGTTTCCCGAAACTTCTGCACCGGGTCTTCATGGCTCTCGATCACGACATAGGGAGTCCCTGCGGCCTGCAGCTCTGCCGCCACATACCTTCCCGTATCACCTAGCCCACAGACAATATAGTGATCGGTCAGTACGCTGATCTGCTTCTCCATCTTGCGCCTCCAGAACAGGTTGCTGAGTTCGCCCTCGACCAAAAACGCCGTAACCACGGAGAAAACGTAGACCATCGTAGCTACGCCAAATAGCACAATGAAAATGTTGAAAACTCTGAGCCCGGGATTATGACTGGTGTCGATGATCTCTTGGTATCCCACCCCCGAGAGCGTGATCACCGCCATGTATACGGCCTGAAGGAAGGTTACGCTTGGCCCACCAAAAGCCAGATAGCCACTGATGCTTACAACCGAGATCGTCAGTAGCGCCAGGAGTGAGTAGGTGAGCCTTCGACGCAGATTCATGCGTGTTTCCGGTGGGGGAGGAGACGCATTTTAGCATGTTTTTCCCATGTTTCCGTCGCTCTCAGACCATGAAGGCACGAGCGTGCACATGAGGGAAAAGATTAGGAAGGGACTGCAAACTTTTGCAGTTGATGTTCGCCGCAACTATTCCGGAATCCTGAGGTGCGCGACTACTTGGATCAACCTATGGCCTAATTCTGTGAGTTCGGTCGCCATTCTGGGGTCCCTTAAACCGCGTCCGCTCAGGAGATCTAGGCTGGTTCGGCCATTTGGGCTGTGCCAGTCCCGGAGCAATCGGCCGGGCCTACCGTATATTCAAATCAGGGTAATAAGCGAAGTTTGCGATTGCAATTTGCTCTTTGCCTGGAAGGTAGAAGCCAAATTTGCCTGCGGCAAGATTCTTGCCCGGCGAACTCCATTTATCCAGCAGAACCCAATTTTGTCCTTCCTTGATCTGATGGACGATTTCGCCAGCCGATACGCGGATTTGGATTGACTGCAGAGTCTTCTTCTCAAATTTGTGAGGTGTCTTGATTTCGTCTATCGCTTCGCCGTTGCGAATTACCGATCGGTAAAAATATTTGTCATCCACTTCGAAGCGGGTGTAGCTGTTGGCATCTGCGTAGTTCAGGACCCACTGCAGGCGCTTGCCTTTCTCGAGGCTGACGGCAAAGGAAAAAATGCCCGAGCATGGTGCTGCTCCAAACAGCACAAACGCGCCTCCTCGGCGGACGTAGCTGTTGTTTTCCGGTTTCCAGCCCGAGGGGTCATCCCATTTGTCCATGCCTTCAGGGTCAAGCACGAGATCGATTTTTCTTGTTTGTCCAGCAACAACATCCAGGCTTTTAGTACGAATTACGTCTCCATTGCTTCGTGTCGTGAGTGTGTAAGTTCCCGGGTTCAGGTTCAAGGCTGCCCCGTTAGTCACCTTGATGGGCAGTTCCCCACCTTTGATCAACGTCAGCTGCGCGTCTGCCGGCGAGAAGTTGATCTGCAATTCCCCCGTGGATGCCTGCAGCAACGCTTCCGCACCCGCTATCGATGTTTCAGAGCCTGCCGCAAACCGCTTTTGCAAACGCTTCGCTTCGAAGCGGTCCTTGCGCAGAGTTATCACGTGGTCGCCGGGAGTAATCTCGTCAAGCTTGAGATTGCCATCCCCTAGCACAGTTCCGACAGCTTTGTCATCCAGAAGGACCTGTGTTCCACTTGGCGCCCCCCGAATGCTTAATGCGGCAAAACGCGGAATGGGTATGAGGTTGAACGTCACCGTAATCTGTTCGCCCTTGCGAACTACAACTTTCCGCGGTGACACCTCTTGGAAACCGGGTTTGGCAACCGAGACGAGATACGCCTTCGGTTCCAGGTTTGCGATCCGAAGTTGTCCACCACCCTTCGTTAGCGACTTTTGCGCTCTCCCGTTCACTAATACCTGTGCGCCGTCTTGCGACGTTCTAACCAGCAGCGCGCCGATGTTCGTGCCAGACTGCAGGAACGTAGTGAGCGCCGGCGGGCCGCCGACATCAAGCGAAAACTGGTACTGATCGCCTGCATTTCTTATGAATAGCTGGTGGGCACCGGGTGGAATATCAAGCAACTCCAAGCCCCCTCGAGGGACCTTCGCCGGCGCCTGGTCATCGAGATGTACTTCGGCCTCCGGTTCACTGCAGTACACGTTCACGCTACCAGCCAGGTTCCCAACCACTACCGCCAGGACTCTCTTCGCGGTAATTGGTCCCACCACCGTTGGAGCTGTTCCCTCGTTCACCAAAAACGAAAAGTCAGCACTTCCTTGCGATCCTTCGAACTTAAGCCGGTGATTGCCCGGCTCGACATCCTGAAACAATTGCTCGCCGTCCATGTTCGTGCCCAGAGAATCGTCCAGAAACACCGTCCCTGTGCCGGTGTCGGAGGAGACCTTTACGACTGGCAAAGCTGGTTGCAAGGTGAGGGAAATTGAGTCGGGCGTATTCGACTCGACGTTCAGTGAGGTCCTTGCAGATTGATACCCGGTGAGTTCAGCCTCGACTTGATAGTTGCCATCGGGTAAATCGACTTGCAAATCGGAAGTGCCGCGGACCTCCGTGTTAATTCGGACGGTCGCGCCTGGCGGTGACGTCTTTATGCTCACATGGCGGAGAACCGCGGCTGTAGACGAAGTCTTCTTCGGAGCCGGTTTCGACCAAAAGCTAATGCCAAGCCCGATGACCACAAACCCCGCCACTGCGACAAGCAGAACAGTTCCCCACTTTGCGAGTAGCCAACTTTGCCCCTGTGCATACTTCGGCCTGGAGGCGGCTGCAACTTGACCCTTTGGAGAAACCGGTCTTTGCGCCGCCGGGATGGGCTTCGCAGGTATAGCAACTGGCTTATCCACCTTTGGCGGTACGCTCGGCGGCGAACCTCCTGCCGATCGCACGGCAGGAGGCGACACCTTTCCAGCCGGGGCTTGCACCTTTGCCGCTGGAGGAGCATACGCAGGCCGGATACCCGCCAGCTTAGCGGGATCCAGGCGAGCGGCTTCAGGTGGCCTTACGGCGGGAGGGGGTTCCGGCTTTGAACGCGATGCCGGTTTTGCAGGGCTTGCGACCGGTGCAGATGCCGGTGACGGAGGTCGGACAGGAATATTTTCAATCGGCAATTTATCCGCCTGCGCCTTACCCACAGCCCCTTCGGAGTCCACAGCTCTTGCAGTTGTGCCCAGCTTGTCGGTGGCTGGCTCTGCTGGCTTCTGCCCCTGGGTACCTGACTCGCGCATCGCGGAAATCTGGTCTGTTATCTTTTGCTTTAACTCATCTATTGTGGTATGGAGCTTTTGATCACTCCCGTAATCTCCTTCAATACGAGATACTTCCGCCAGCATGGATTGCAGCTTGGCCGGATCCAGCATCTGTGTCTTGTCCGCATCCGCCATGACCGTGATATCTATGGTTGGACTTTCCGCGGCTGGTGATTCTTTCGCCGGCGTTCGCAGGCTGTTGTTAGCCGCCGATTGAAGCGCCTGGTAGCTCTGCCGTAGTTCCGGTGATGCTAACGGCACAATTGCCGCAGCAGAGGCCAGTATCCTCAGAGCCGCCTCGTATGATTGAACTGTCAGCAACAGGCGCGCGTCCCGAAGTGTGCTCTGCAGTTTCTTATCAGCGGCCTGTGCTCGCTTGCTTTCAATTTCTCTCTGCAACAAGGCGAGTTCGGTCTGAACTGTGTCGTTCGCCGCCGGCGAGTTCCGAAACCCCTCGTAAAGTGCGGTGGCGCGGGCGTCATCCCCGTTGGCTAGTGCGTTTCGGACATGCTCCTTCAGTTCCATCACCGCCAGCATCGCCTGCTGTCGTTGCCGCTTACGCTGCAAAGCCTGGCGAAACTTCGTGGATTTTCCAAGCTGGGTGCTCTGGCTCTCGAGAAACTTGACCGCATCCCCATACCGGTCCTGCCGCTCAAGCCGGTCCGCAGTCGCCACAGCCTTTTCTACCGCTGCATTGAACTCGTCGATACGGCGTTCAATATCGACGAGAACGATCTGTAGTTCCTGGTCCGCGAATTCCTGCAGCGCAGATTGCAGCAGGGCTTTCGCTTCCACATACTTGTCTTGTGAGGCTAAGCTGCGGGCCTGTTCTGCTATGGCGTCGACTTTACTCCGCTTCGCGAGATTTTCGGATTCGGTCTGCGCAAACTGCAGCAGTTCATCGAACTCGCTCGACGCAGTGTCTCGGCGCGCAGCTTCCAGGATCGCAATGGCTGCAGAATAATTCTTGGCGCGAATTGCTTCACGGGCGCGTCGGATGACCTCCGTTTTTTGTTCTTCCTGGCGCTTCGCTTCTATGCTTTGCTGCACCATCACGATCATGGCATCCAGCGAGCGCTCAGACGGGTATTTCCCCTGCGCACTCTGCAGCACGGTCATGGCTGCCTCTGGCTGCCCGGCATCGAGCAGTCTCCGTGCTTCGGCCGTTTGTTGTTCGATGTATCGGCGCTTTTCGCTCTCTACCCTCTGCTTATCGACCATCGACTTGAGCTTGAGCAAGCCGCGATCCTCGGGATACATCTGCAAACCTTCCTGGATCCTGGCGCCGGCGGTCACATAATCTTCTTTAAGCAGCACCTCCTGAATTTGATTGGTGAGACTTTCCAGTTGGTGACGTTGGCGCTCTTGCTGTTCCCCTGTCTTGGCAAGGGCAATCAATTCCTGCACAACTCCCATCGAAGGATCGACCGTTTCCGCTCTCTTCAAAGTCTCTAGCGCAGCCGCGAAGCGCCGAGCTGAAATCTGTTTTCTTGCCTCCCCAAGAAGCTCTTGGACCTGCTTCTGCTTTTCATGAGCAGCGAGTTCCTGGTTGATTACAAGTTGCATTGAGCGGAAATCTGAATTTTGCGGATCGACCGTAAGCCCTTCTTCTATGGCCTGCCGCGCACTCTCGAGATCACCAGCCTCCCGTGCGAGGTCAGCGCGCTGCATCAGTTCATTGAGCTTGGCCTCGCGCCCACTGCTTTCCTGAATCGAGTCACGGAGTTGAACGATGTGCGTATTACTGGGATCCAGTTCGGATGCCTGGTTGAGAAAGTCCATAGCCTCCGAAGTATCGGACTGCGCTAAAGCATGCTCCGCCTGAGTCAGCAGTTCCCTTGCCCGCTCGCTGCGCTGCTGCTTCTGAATCTCTTGCTGTACTTCGCGCAGCCTCACATTGGCCCGGGCATTCTGTCGATCTCGCTTCAGAACCTGCAGTAATTGCTCTTTCGCTCTTGCCCACTGGCGCTGGGCCGCAGCCGTCTCGGCAGCCTGCAGATATTCAGAAATTCTTTCTCGCCTCCACTTTTCCAGGACCTGGCCGAGATCCAGCGCTAGCTCTTCCGCGGTCTGGTAGCGCTGCTGCGGATCTTTTGCCAGGGCACGCTGCACGATTTCATCCAGCGTCGGCGGGCAGTTCTTTAGCAGCCCACTTAAGGATGGCGCCGGCTCGTGCAAGGTCTTCATCAACATCTCGCCGGTATCTTTGCCCTCAAACGGAATCTTCCCGGTCAGCAACTGAAATAGCAGGATGCCGATGGCAAAAATGTCGCTCCTCGCGTCGACATTCGAGCCGTTGATCTGTTCCGGCGACATATACTCAAAACTGCCAATCATCTGCCCCGGTCGGGTCAGCTTTTGCATGCCCACCCGGGCGATGCCAAAATCCACGACTTTCGCGGTCCCGTCTTTGAGAATCACTATGTTGGCGGGCTTGAGGTCACGATGAATGACGTCATGCTGGTGAGCGTATTCCACCCCTTTACAAACTTGAATGATGATGTCCAGTTTGTCTTCTAGAGAAACTGAGGCGCGATTATGCACCAGCGATTCGAGGCTCTCGCCATCCAGTAACTCCATGACGAGATACGGGTGGCCATCTTCTATGCCGAGGTCATAGATTGTGACAATGTTCGGATGCTGCAACTTACCAACAGATTGCGCTTCGAGGTTGAAGCGCTTCAGCATCTCCGGGTCTCCCTCCAGCGCCGCCGTCGTCATCTTGATGGCGACATACCGGCCGATCCCCGGGTCGATCGCCTTGTAAACCACACCCATGCCCCCGCGGCCGATGACATCAACCACTTCGTACTTGCCTATCTTCTTGCGCTGGACGTCGCCGATCGCCATGCACCCGCCACAATCATGGAGGTTTACCTCACCCCCACACGTACCTTCCGAGATCCACCCCAGGGGGTCACTTCAGGGGAACAAGCGGCGGCCATCATACCACTAAAAGCAGCTTTTTCCAGGGTAGTTCCGGGTGCCAGCTCCAACCTAAGCAATTGAATTCAGTGCAGATCGAGGAAGCATCTATCCTTCCCGCAGCTTGTAACCAGCCAAATTGCCTAAACCATCGTAGGCGGCGTACTTGTACGCCTCGCTCAGAGTGGGGAAGTTGAAGACCTGGTCGATGAACTCGTCAATGGTGCGGTTGTTGTCCAGAACCAGCATTCCGATATGAATCAGCTCGGTTGCGCTCTCCCCAATAATGCTCACCCCCAGAAGTTTCTTGTCAGGGCGCGCAAAGATCAGCTTAACCATGCCCGCAAGATCACCGGTGATGTGCCCGCGAACATTGTTTGCGTACAGGGCCCGCCCCACACAGTAATCAATTTTCTTGTCCCGGCAGGATTCCTCCGTCTCGCCAATAGCTGAGATCTCGGGGATCGTGTAAATGCCCATCGGCAACATGGCGGCAACGCGCTGCTTGTACTTAAAGCCGAAAGCATGGCACACGGCGACGCGTCCCTGTTCCATTGAAGTGGATGCCAGCGCCGGAAAGCCGACCACGTCGCCTGCCGCATAGATGTGTTCCACGGTCGTGCGATAGTTCTCGTCAACCGAAATATATCCCCGCTCATTGATGGACAACCCTGCCTTCTCCAAACCGAGACCATCAACAGCGGCGCGCCGCCCGGCCGCGAACAACACCGCGTCGGTCTGCAGCGTCCTCCCGCTGCTCATCAAGACGTCGACACCGGACGCGTTTGTTTGGACCTTCGCAGGGCGCTCATTGAAGCAGAACCGCATGCCCAGGTCGGAGAGCCGCTGCCGAAGACGCTCAGAAATCTCCCTATCCAAGAATGGCAATAAGCGGTCTCTGCCATCTACCAACACAACCTCTACTCCGAGCGCCATGAAAATAGAGGCGTATTCGCAGCCAATCACCCCGCCGCCGATGACCACTAGACTCGATGGGATTCGATTCATTCGCAGAAACGTGTCAGAGTCGAACACGCGGACATCGTCAAAAGCGATTCCTGCCGGGCGATGCGGCTTGCTTCCGGTCGCAATAAGAATCACCTGAGCGTGCAGTTGGCGCACACCGTTCGAGCCGGAAACTGATACGGTGTTGGCGTCTTCGAAAGAAGCCTCTCCGTGGACTAGCTCGACATGATGCAGCGAGAGATTCTGCAAGATCCTCTGCCGCTCCATCTCAACGACTTCCCGCTCGTGGTGCATAAAATCATGGATTGTAAGGTTTTCTTTGAGTGAATAGTCGATACCGTACAACCCACGTTGCTTCAGGCCGGAGAAGTACAGCGCTGATTCACGAAGTGTTTTG
>Ga0187766_10001275_pt1 | contig 14745 bp, 15 predicted proteins | sample 0216_QUI02_MP05__4_FD_132971 | JGI IMG/M metagenome (GOLD analysis project Ga0187766, IMG submission 132971) | Tropical peat soil microbial communities from peatlands in Department of Meta, Colombia - 0216_QUI02_MP05_20_MG | ecosystem: Environmental > Terrestrial > Soil > Wetlands > Peat ... | reverse complement strand
TAACTGCTCGGGCATCAGATCCGTTGACACATCGACCTGGTGTTCTCTGTTTAGCAGCTCGACCCCTGCTTCCGAGAGTGGTTCACTGACAAGTATCCGCATAACAGTGTTTCCTCAGTAACGCCCGGCAAACACGCTGAACATCAATGCATATTCGCTTGGGAGTATGTCTGAAGCGTATTTCTACTTTGTGTTGAGGAAAGGCTTATGTAAGTACCAACGCAAATAGCAGTCAGAAAATAGCAAAGGATGCCGAGTATGAACGATAAACCAACCGTTTTGTGGCTTGAAGACGTCCGTATTGAAGATGTCCCTTCGGTAGGTGGCAAAGGCGCAAGCCTGGGCGAGATGATAAACGCAGAGATTCCAGTGCCGCGAGGATTCTGTGTTACCGCGCAGGCATTTCGACGCTTCTTAAACGAGAGTGACATTGCAAATGAGCTATTTGCCGCGCTACGCGTAAACGTTGATGACACAAAGGCGTTGGACGTGGCTGCGCAAAAGGCGAAGGAGCTCGTGCTCGCCACGAAGATGCCGGGGCAAATGCGCGACGATATAGTCGACGCTTACGCAGAGCTTACGAGGAGAGAGGGCGAAGAACCTCTTGTCGCCGTCAGATCAAGCGCTACGGCCGAAGACATCCCAGAAGCAAGTTTTGCAGGACAACAGGAGACGTTTCTCAACGTAAAAGGAGCCGACGACGTAGTAGACGCGGTCCAAAAGTGTTGGGCGTCCCTATATGGTGCTCGAGCTATCTTCTACAGAGTCAAACAGGGTTTCGCGCACGAGTCTGTGAATATCTCTGCGGTCGTCCAAAAGATGGTAAACTCCGATAAATCCGGCGTTATGTTCACCTCTAATCCGACGACTGGTGCACCTGAAGCGATAATAGAGGGCTCCTGGGGTCTTGGTGAGGCCATAGTATCAGGCTCTGTATCGCCGGACACCTACAGGATTGATCGGAAAACGCGTGAAGTACAGGCCAAGATCGCGACAAAAACGGTAATGGTCGTGAAGGATCCCAAAACGGGCGAGACTGTCAAGAGAGATGTTTCGCCAAACATGCAAAACAAGAGAGTCCTCAGCGACGCTGAGCTTTTCAGGCTTCTCGATCTCGGAGAACTCATCGAAGAACACTACGAAAGCCCTCAAGATGTCGAATGGGCTATCGAAAAAGACAAGGTGTACATCGTGCAGTCACGACCTGTTACGACAATTAAGAAAGGGGCTGAAGAGAGCACGACGGTGAGCAAAGGAGAGGAGGAGAAGCTTCTCGAAGGTCTAGGTGCCTCCCCAGGGCAAGCATCTGGTCAGGTGAAGATCGTTCGGACACTGGATGAACTTGATAGAGTTCTTTCGGGAGACATTCTGGTCGCCCAGATGACCTCCCCCGACATGGTTCCTGCGATGAAGCGGGCGGCAGCGATCGTTACCGACGAGGGAGGATTAACCAGTCACGCCGCTATTGTGTCGCGAGAACTCGGAGTTCCTGCCGTAGTAGGAACCAAGGAAGCGACCAAAACGCTTGCCGATGGTATGGTGGTGACGGTTGACGGCGAAAAAGGCATTATCTACTCGGGGAGAATCGAGCAGGTCGAGATAGCACCGCCCCCAGCTGCAAGCGCTGCGGTCAGTGCTAAGCCGGTAACTGCCACTGAGGTCAAGGTAAACGTCTCGATAGCGGAAGCGACGGAACGAGCGACTGCGACCGGAGCTGATGGAGTGGGACTCTTACGAGTCGAGCACATGATCATCGGCTTAGGTAAGCATCCGCATTGGTATATCGAACATCACGAGCACGACACCTTTATACGCGAACTTGAGAAAGGCATCCGAACTGTAGTCGACGCGTTCTTCCCGCGTCCTGTATGGGTGCGCACCCTCGACGCTCCCACCGATGAGTTTCGAGAGATGGAAGGAGGCGAGGACGAGCCGCACGAACCGAATCCTATGCTTGGTTGGCGCGGTATAAGGCGCGATCTGCAGGACGTCGAAGTTTTCAAAATGCAGCTTCAGACGTTCAAGAATCTCATTGATGACGGGTACACAAATATCGGCATTATGTTGCCACTCGTTCAGGCTCCTGACGAAGTACGCCGAGCGAAAGAGATAATCACATCGGTCGGCATTGATTTTAAGACGGTCGATATAGGTATCATGATTGAGATTCCTGCGTCAGCCTTGATCATAGAAGATCTTATAAGAGAAGGGATTGACTTCGTATCGTTTGGAACAAACGATCTCACTCAATACACCCTGGCAGTCGATAGAAACAACGAAAACGTCGCCTCCTTATATAGCGAGGAACATCCCGCGGTACTAAAACTCATCGACTACGTTATCCAATGCTGCAATAAGGCAGGTGTGGCCAGCTCAATATGCGGCCAAGCAGGCTCAAATCCAGTCATGGCTAAGAAGTTGGTTCGGATGGGTATAACGAGCATTTCGGCAAACATTGATGCAGTCGAACGCGTGAGAGAGGCCGTGGCGCGAACGGAGACGCAGATCATTCTGGAAGCCGCACGTGGCATGACGAGTACAGAGTAACAGCACAACAGAAATACCGCGTGATAGAGCCCGATAGAGAAACGATGCCCATCAACAGAGGCTATGAGCGAGTTCTCAGCTCGATGTGTACGTATCCGCATCCGGTGGCCGTGCGGGCGCATATGGAGTACATCCACGCAAACTTGGGGGATCCTAATCTTTTCCCCGAGGTTGCGGCGTTCGAGCGGAAGGCAATCACAATCCTTGATTCCTTCCTCGGCTCAGTAGGTGCCGTGGGATATGTAACTTCAGGCGGGACAGAATCAAATATTCAAGCTGTACGCGCGGGCAAACTAGGCAGCGACACAAGCACGCCGAACGTAATCGTGCCCGAATCCGCTCACCAATCCTTCGAAAAAGCGCGCGACTTTACAGGCGTGGAGATCCGTAAGGCAAGATTAGACAAGCGATATGCCGTTGATGTCAGTGCTGTCGAAGATCTCATCGATGAAAATACCGTCTGCATCGTCGGGATTGCCGGGACAACGTCTCTCGGCGTTATCGATCCTATTCCGGCCCTTGCGCAGGTCGCACGCGAAAATGACATCTTTTTGCACGTGGATGCAGCCTTTGGAGGGCTTGTTATTCCGTTCCTCGAAAAGAGATATCGCTTCGACTTTCGTGTTAACGGTGTACGGTCAATAGGCGTCGATCCTCACAAGATGGGGATGAGCACTATACCCGCAGGAGGGCTCCTTTTCAAGCTGATTCCTGACTTTGATGCTTTGAGTGCAAACACGTTTTATTCTGTCGAGCGCTCCATAACCGGAACGCGTAGTGGTGCTGCGGTTGCCGCAACTCTTGCCGTGCTCCAGCATCTTGGATTCAAGGGTTATCGCGATATCGTACGTGAATGCATGCGAATCACGCGGCTTTGCGTCGACAGCGCGGCCGAGCTGGGGCTCTACCCAGTGGTCGATCCAGTTATGAACATAGTCGCATTCAAATTGCCGAACCTCCCGAAAGTGGCGTTAAAACTTACTGCTCGCGGCTGGCGCATTTCTGTTATGGCGGGTGCATTGCGACTAGTTATCATGCCGCACGTTGGTGAAGTAACCATGGCGGCGTTCATGGATGACTTGGCAAAGGCCGTGAAGGGCCTCTCTTAAGTGAGACCGAGGCCCTTTGTCCCAGACACATCAGTGCCAGAAGGTTGTTATGGATTTTGAGACAAGGAGAATCGCTCAACTAGTTCGAGAGAATGACGCACGTGTCATCGCTCTTCAGTTTCCCGAGGGATTGAAACGTTATGGTCCCTCGTTGGCTATGCAGATTGAGCAAGATCTAGGCATTCGGGTTATCCTCTCAGGAGATCCGTGTTACGGAGCATGCGATCTTGATTTAGAGAGTGATGCGGATCTGGTTTTTCATTTTGGCCACGCACAAATTCCTCAGCTCGACGTAGAGAGAATTCACTTTGTTGAGGTCAGAAGCGATATCGACGTTGCTCCTGTTGTGCGTGACGCGCTCAAAGTGATTGACGGCCATCGAATCGGCGTCGTGACGACCGTCCAGCATATCCACAAGTTGCGAGATATCAGGAATCAAATTGAGTCTCAAGGGCGTGAATGCCAGATCGGTCAAGGCGATAACAGAATAAGGTATCCCGGTCAGGTGTTGGGCTGTAACTTCTCATCTGCGCAGGCTATTGACGTTGACGAGTACTTGTACCTTGGCAGCGGACTATTTCACGCGCTTGGTGTATCACTTGCGACGGGCAAGCAAGTTGTCGCAGCTGATCCATTTCTACGCAAGATATCCGTCCCTGATGTCCGTGCGATTGTAAGGCAACGGTATGCCGTCATCGCGAAGGCGCTTGATGCGGGCACATTCTGCGTGCTCATCGGCACGAAAATCGGGCAGAGAAGGAGCGACCTCGCGCGGGAACTAGTGCAAGAGGCAAGACAGCGTCAGTGCAAGGCCTACGCGGTTTCGGTAAACGAAGTGAGTCCCTGGTTGCTCTATCAATTTCCTGCGGACGCATACGTGAACACGGCGTGTCCACGGATAGGAATTGATGAGGTGAGCCGCTTTAAGGCGCCACTGCTGTCACCAATCGAATTTGAGATAGTCATTGGAAAACGTGATCTCAGCGACTACGCATTTGATGAGTTATGAATGATCGCTGCAAGCTTTAACGGAAATTACGAGTGGTCATCGACGCGTAACCGCGGTCACACGTTTACCAAACGTACGTCGTTGCTTAAGACGGTGACACGAGAGAGGCAGGCGCGTGTCCGCCTTTTTTCTTAGCCTCACGGGCGAATGCATCGAGTTTCAACTGGAAGGCTCTTTCAGCCGGCTTTTCAATCGGATACATGCCTGTGAGACAGCCCAAGCAGAGATGTTCACGTGGAAGGCCGATTGAGTCGATCAAACCTGCGAGTTTTACATACTTGAGCGAGTCGACCCCGATCATTAGCTTAACGCCGTCAACACTCTTGCGCGCGGCAATGAGTTCGCCATACGTCGGCATATCGATACCTAAATAGCACGGAGAGACAATTGGAGGCGAGCCTATGCGCATGTGCACTTCCTTCGCCCCGGCCCCCCGTATCATGTCTACGATCTTACGCGATGTCGTTCCTCGTACAATCGAGTCATCGATCATAATGACCCTCTTTCCGGCAACGTGTTTTTTGATGACGTTGAGTTTCAAACGTACCGCCGTTTCGCGCAGATCTTGCCCGGGCATGATAAAGGTCCTCCCAACGTAGCGATTCTTGATGAGCCCTTCGGTGTAGGGAAGCCCAGACTTTTGCGCGTAGCCGATAGCAAAAGCGATTCCCGAATCGGGAACTGGGATAACGATGTCCGCCTCTACATCTCCTTCTGCTAATGTTTGGCCGATCTTGCGTCTGACCTCGTATATCAAGGCGCCATCCATTATTGAGTCGGGGCGTGCAAAGTACACGTACTCGAACATACAGTGTGCCGTCATCGACTTCTTTGTAGTCCTCTGGCTTGCGAATCCGTCCGGCTTAATCACAACGATCTCGCCAGGCAGGACATCTCTCACGAGCTCTCCTCCGAGCGTATCAATAGCAGCGCTCTCACTCGACAGGATATGCCCGCTATCAAACTTCCCAATACAAAGTGGTTTGATGCCAAAAGGATCGCGGACGCCGACGACGGAATCATTAATGAGCAGCGTGAGTGAATACGATCCGCGCAGCTTGTGCATAAGCTCCTGGATCGCTGTGATGGTATCGTAGCGCATTAATTCCTTCACGAGAAGGTGGGCGATTACCTCAGTGTCAGAGTCAGACACGAAAATGCGGCCTTCCGCCTCGAGGGCCTTGCGTATATCAGTCGAGTTGACGATATCGCCGTTATGGGCAATTGCAATAGTGCCTCCACGGTAGTTCACGAGGGCAGGTTGGCAGTTCTCCATCTTGCTGAGTCCCGTGGTAGAATACCTGACGTGGCCTATGCCCTGCGATCCCTTTAGATGTCCTAACCGATGTTCGTCGAACACCTCATGAACGAAGCCCATGCCACGCTCAACGTGAATTGAAGAATCATACGTAGCGATGCCAGCGGATTCTTGGCCCCGGTGCTGCAACGCGTACAGTCCGTAATAGATAGGTAATGCGGCATCTTTGGAATCCAGAGCGACTCCGAATACGCCACACGCTTCCTTCATGGACTGTCGTCCTTTTCGAAAATAGACTTAGTACTTGTTAAGGAAGCTATACTTCCTGAGCCTCCTGGAGCGACCAAAGCCGCAGTGCACGCACGTTCTTTTATGATAGTTATATGAAGCGGAGCCACAGCGGCGGCATGTAACGTGCGACCTTTTCTGCCGCTTGCCCATCGATGGTGTCCCCTTCGTCATGCGGTTACCTCATCAGGGTTCCCTTGGCTAAGGGGAGATGTATACAACGTTATCACCGCGGACCACGATCGTTCCAAATTTCTTTACGGTCTCCCCATCTTTTAGCTCTTCAGCCTTATCAAGTACGAGATTGAGGTGAACGTCGTATCCCTGAAGCTCTCCCCTAAAGTCTCTTCCTCCCTTAAGTCGCACAATAACTGGCGTTTCCAAGGATTCATTTAAGATGTCAAGCGGCCTCTGGCTCATTGTGCACCTCGTGTAAGTAGTTCTTCCATTGTAACATACTTAAATTTATCTTTAGTACAGTGTGACGTATTCACGCATGACGATTAAACGACATTTCCTGAAGGCAGATGTAGCGAGGAACATACGGGTTATACTAGACTCCTATGAGATCGAGCACACACTGGACGGCAAAATCGAAGTGTTCGAAACAACGGAGTTCTCGCTCATTCTCCTAGACGGCACGCCTATCGCTCTGTATATCAACGAGACGCCTTTCTTTACGGTTCGCGGAGCCATGGCGCTCAAACCGCGGAAACACATTGTCACCGTTGATATGGGCGCCGTCAAATTCATAAGGAACGGAGCAGACGTGATGAGTCCAGGTGTAGTCGGAGCGGATGAAAGCATAAGGCCTGGTGACCTTGTTGTCGTGATTGAGGAACGGTACAAAAAGCCGCTCGGCGTAGGAACGGCACTCATGAGCGGAACTGAAATGGTCAAAAGTACCAGAGGAAAAGCCGTGAAGATTGCACATCACGTGGGTGATGCTATCTGGAATCTGTCACTTTAGTCTGGGTATGTAAAGGAGATGCGGCGCTATCGCTTGTGCGACGGAAGCTATAACTATATTAATGGTAGCGCTTTCATATAGTTTTAGTACAAGAGTGATGACGACAAAACGCAAGAAATATAACATGCTGATCTCGTAATAGGATAAAGAGTCATTGAAGGTGAAAGTTCCAAATGGCGCAAAAAAGTCTAATTGATCGAATTTTTGGAAGCCGCCCTCACGCAGAACCGGACGAATATCTTGAGCTGGACCTTGGACAGTACGAAGAGGTATTTGAGGAGGAGCCTGCAGGCACGTATGTTAAAGTTGCCGAGTTGATTAACGTCGGCAATTTAACGCAGCTGAAGGACGAGGTGTACAAAGGCAATATCGTTATCATTGATATATCCCACATCAAACAAGACCGCGTCACCCTCGACAGAATTATAAAAGACTTGAGGCAAGTGGCAACAGATATTCACGGCGATATCGCAGGACTTGGAGACGATCAAATTATCGTGACTCCGATGTCAATAAAGATAGATCGCAGGAAGCTCGGAGCAGCCTCCTACTAGTGCCGCAGAACTGCGCAGCAACACTTAGGGAGATTTCAGCCATGCCAAGAGACGTAGCTATGGAGAGCCAGTGTCCTATTTGCACGCAGGCCCTTGCATTCAGGTTCAATACAAATGAAATACCCTTTTTCGGTGACATAATGCTCGTCAGTGCGAACTGCTCGTGTGGTTTTCGGTATGCTGACACGATTACACTCAACGAACGCGACCCAGCGCGATATGAAATGAGATTCGGGAGCGAGGACTTTACAACGCGTGTGATTCGGTCTACTTCCGGCACCGTGCAGATTCCAGAACTCGGCGTCATCGTCGAACCTGGGTCTGGTTCAGAAGCGTTCATCTCCAATGTCGAAGGCGTCTTATGCAGAGTCGAAGAGGTCATCCAAATGGCGACAAAATGGTCTTGTAATGACCAGGAGAAGTTTGAGCGCGGGAACAGATTGCTCGAGTTGATTGACGCAGTAAGAAGGGGCGAACGGAAGATGACGCTCATTATCGACGATCCATTTGGTAACAGTGTGATAGTGTCACCACAAGCCCGACGACGAGCTCTTTCAAAGAGCGAAGCCGATGGGCTGAAGACAGGCATGATAACCGTTGACGTTTCAAAGTAGCTCGTCCGCACATTCCGTCAGCTCTTGTTCTATTCTTGCTTCTGTTGCTTCGTGCAACGCTGATGAAGCGGTAATCGAATGGAAGAGAGACAAAGACTCTCTTTCCAGCATTTAACACAATTCCACATCGTTGAGACTAGGCGCGTCACCTCGGACGTGCCCGCAATAAATCACATATGGATTGATCGGAGAGCAATGGAGGTCTATCTATGAAAGAAACTTTAGAAAACCTTGCAAGAGCCTTCATAGGCGAAAGCATAGCTCGAAATCGCTACCAATTCTTTGCTAAGGTAGCAAAAAAGGAAGGTTACGAACAGCTCGCGGAGGCCTTGCTGCTTACTGCAGATAACGAGCGAGAACACGCAAGCTGGACCTTCAAACTGATCACCGCACTCAAATCCACAACGGAAGCGCCTAGCGAAAAGCGCGTCGGTGTGGCTCTTCCATCAACGTTCGGCGACACGGCCACAAACTTGAAGGCCGCCATCCAGGACGAGCACTATGAACAGACGACGATGTATCCTGGATTTGCGGATGTCGCGGACCGTGAAGGACTGCCCGAGATCGCAAAGCGGCTTCGAGCGATCGCTCGGGCTGAGGCTCATCACGAAGAGCGGAATAGAAAAATGCTCGCTCAAGTAGAGGCAGGCACCTTCTTTAAGAAGGATAGGCCGGTTGAATGGCTATGCCGAGAGTGTGGGTATGTGCACGTGGGTGAAGAGCCGCCGGAGAAGTGCCCCGCTTGTGATCACGATCGAGCCTATTACCAGCTATTACACGAAGAGTATTGAAAAGCGCTTTTTGGGGGAGTTCAACGAGGGACTGAAGGGCGGCTCGCACCAGTCTAGGTATCACGCTTCTTGAAGCCTGAAGCGCAATAGCGCAGCGATTCCGCCCAACTTCTGCAATCGCTTCCCCGGCTCAAACTCTGTGCTGAATACCACAACATGGCCTTGTGCATTACTTACTCTTCTCAGAATTGCGTCGATGGTCGTCCCTTTCTCTCTTTCCGCTCGCAGCGTTTCATCCGCAATGAAGAGTGTGTCGATGGCGCCCCAGTCAGCGGCTTTTTTGACCTCCGCTATCCCATAGGCGGCTTTTCCGTCAGCCGCGATTTCTTTTAGAAGCGCCTCTATGAGACGCGCTTCCCTCACGAGATGGGCGTCCTTAATTAGTCGATCCACTGCTCCGCGTCGTAATACCTCTTGAAAACCGGAGATACCGACGGACATTGTGTTTTCGACCACAATGCGCTCGGAAAGTTGCGTGTCTCTTTGGACAACAAACCGAATGAAGTCGTCCTTGATGAATCCTGGGCCGGCAACGATATAGTCATCAGCTCCCGTATTCTTCAGCTGTTCATACACTTCGGCGAAAAACTCAGACTGGGAGCTTTCGTCGAGCTTTCCAGCGCTTTGTATGACGGTCGATACCTCTTCTACACCATATTGTCTGAGCACCCCTACATGCGCTTCACCCGATTCTATAGTGAGGATGGCTATTTCAGGACGGTTTGATTCGCTTATCGCCTTTGTAATACGGTCGAGTTGATCAGGCATCCATTGTTTGATGATTGATACGTTACGCATCGGTTCGATGTTTAGAGTGTGATGGGATCCCACATCTGTGCCTGATTCTATAATCCCGCTTATCCGAAGGCGGTTGGCGAATCGGTGAAACTCCACATCGTCAACCCGAATCCCGAGGCGCATTGGTTTTCGCTCCGTTTTTTGCGGTCTAAGTTTGTCGGTAGCAGCCTCAACTTTTCGAAAGGTCAGCGCATAAACGAGGTCATTTTTTTCAATGAGATGCTTCAAATGCCACAAATCGTCAATCGATTCGGGCAGCAAGGTAATTTCACCTGCGTGCTGCACCAGAGTTTTTTTCAGAAGACGCATATCAGCTTCCTATATCTGCGCAAGGTTTCAGATCTCTCGTAACTGCAGGATATTTATCGGTGTTGACTGCGCTCTACGAACAGAGACCACGGGAGGACAAAGGTCGGCACGTGTCATCAGTTCGACATTCATCGCTGATCTTATCGTCAGCCTGCAAATCACTTTGATCCGCAGATCGATACGATCTATGAATGAGTTAGATCGGCTTATCGGCCTACGAACTCGGCCGCACGTGTCATCCATTCTTTAACGATGCTACTTATAACTTGATGCTATAGGAGTTATGAAGCGGGTTACCGAGGAGCTGGGACGTTCATGCCAATGACGGCGGCTCACCCACGTGCTCATTTGCATTAATACTTGCGCAAGATCTTCGCACGAGTACACAGGCGAGTAGGGCTTCGTCGACGCATTGCACTGCTTCACGTCACCCGAAGGATTTAAATCAATTCGCGCATACGTCAGACTATGATTGAAGATAAGGACTACGCGGCGGAAGAAGTAGCTGAAGATCTTCTGGATCTCATCCGAGAGTACGAGAAGGAGATTAAGAAGCTAAGAGAGCGGGAGCAAAAGCTGTTCAGTTCACTTCAAGCGAGCTTTGGCATGAGCCAAGCGGAACAACTGAAGGAGTACCTATCAGTAAGGATAGATACCTCCTTACGCCTTTTTGAGCTTGACCTGAGGACACGGTATGCAGATGAAGAAGCGGCTGCTTCAAAAGAGGCGGATAGGATATTCAAGGAGTACGGGTAGATTCACCGCGACTTTTTTGGCATGCCGCGTAGTCTCGGCGAGTTCGGCGCTGTCGCGGCAAGCGAACCGTCGCACGCCAAAACGCCAGAGTTTATATAATAGTATTTGTGTCTCCATGAATACAATCGTGCCCAGTGGTGGCCTTTGATGAATGTTATAGAAGTCGAGGGACTGACAAAGGTTTATGACAAAGGGCATATCGCCGTCGAGGATGCAAGCTTCACAGTAGAGCAAGGCGCTGCTTTTGGACTATTAGGTCCGATAGGAGCTGGAAAGTCAAGCGTCATCAATATGCTGCTTAACTTCACCGAGCCCACGTCCGGAAAGATTCGAATTTTCGACTATGAGATACCCGCCCAGCTAGCCGAGGCACAGAAGAAGATCGGATATCTGCCCGAGCGGCCAGGTTTTTACAACAACTTTTCGGCGGAGAGGAACCTCCGATTCTTCGCCAGTCTTTCCGGTGCACGGGAAGATCAGGATGAACTGATACAAAAGCTATTTCTGCTGGCAGGCCTCGAAGGCAAGGAGAGGATACGCGTTAGTGAGTATTCGCTCGGAGACAGGAAGCGACTCGGCATCGCCGCTGCGATGCTCAACGAGCCGGAGCTGCTTGTGCTTGACGAACCGAGTGCCGGACTTGACCCCCAGGGAAGGCGTGACATTGTAGCGCTCATCCACGAGCTCAATGTCCACGACGTGACGCTCTTTCTGGCGACCCATAATGTCAGGGATATCGCGGAAACGTGTGACGTCGTGGCTACAATGAAGTCGGGGCGCATCAGCGTTCCGACTACGGCGAAAGGCTTTATCGCCGAGGTGCGCGGAAGGACTGTGCAAATTGAAGCGGATATCGTTAATATGAACGAGCGCGTGCTTCAGGCCATTAAGTCTGTAAGAGGCGTCAAATCAATTGAATGCGAGCGCCTCAGAATAACTCTTGAGTCTAGGCCGGGCATTAACGAGGACGTCAATTACGTCATCACGAGAGCAGGAGGTCGCCTGCGAGCACTACGGGAATCGCCGTCACTCGAAGAAGCGTACGTCCGAATGATGGGGGAAGAGACCGTTGAGTGAGTTCTCAGAATCGGTGTATACGTTCATCGCGATCGTACAAAAAGAGTTTCAGTCAGCGGTAAGGAGTAAGCGATTTCTGATCTTCGGAGGCATCTTTGTGTTGCTCGCACTTATCGGCGCGTACTACGGCAATGCAGATCTGTCGCGGTCGATCTCGCCAGTGACAGGAGTGCCGGATCCGGCCTCGCATCCCGTAAATTACGTCATGAGTGTCGTGTATTCTTACAGCAGGGTGCTCTTGTCCATACTCGCCCTTGCGCTATCGTACGATGCGCTCACTGGCGAGCGTTCTGGTCGAACGCTTGTGCAGCTTTTGGTGCGGCCCATACAACGGAGCACGATATTCTTTGGCAAATTTGTTGCGTACCTCGCAACGGCAGGCGGGCTCTTTGTCGTGACGACGCTCCTGCTCTACATCAGTCTTTCGCTTACCACGAGGCGATTCCCGAGCTCAGCTGATGTGGACTACTTGTTTCTCTCGATGATCATTATACTGCTCTACTTAACCTCATTTATCGCTATTGGACTACTCATCTCAAGCTTGACGCGAACTAATCTTGACTCGATGCTCGGTGCTGTTTTCATCTGGATTCTTCTCTTAGTATTCACGTATGCGGGTGTGTCGCTGGGATTAGGTGTCTTGCATTTGGGTGCCACCTCAGATATCCCTTATACCGAGTTTCCTGCATACGCGAAAATACTACTGTGGATCAATCCAGGCAGCCATAATGTTGCAGAGCAATCGCTCGACGGCAACTTCTTGATACTGAGCTCGGGACTAAATTATGCCAGCAATGTGATTTTTCTCATCGCGTCGATCATCGTTCCACTTTTGCCGGCTTATTTCTTCTTTAAGCGATCGGATGTGGTTTGAGCATCAGAGGCCAAATCGACGCTTTTTTCTTCTTATCTCGTATTCCTTGTTTATGTTTGACTTGCGGATTGAATCGAGATCGAATATTATTTATAAGATTACCCCGGAATGATGGGTATACGTAAGGAAGACAACGATCACGAAGAGGTGCCACAAATAGATGAAAAAGCACGTTAGCATATTAGCGTTAATCGCACTTGTGCTTGCATTCGTAACTTTTTCAGGTGTTGCATCGGCCCAACCGACTAGTGTTCAAATAACGTTATTCACACAACCCATGTGTGCATATTGCCAACAAGTGGATCCGATTGTACATAGCGTCGCAGCCGCGAATCCAGGCGCGACTTTGGTCGTTCACGATACGAGTACGGCCGAAGGCAAAGGCGTCGCGCAAGCGAATAACGTTATGTCGACACCAACCATCATTATAACGAAGAACGGGCAACAGACATTTCGCAGCAATGGAAGAGTGGTAAGTGCAGCGGAGCTTCAAGCGGCCCTGAGTTCCATACTGCCAAAGATATTGCCAAAGATTCCACAGCCACCAGTGTTACCAAAAGTGAATTATCCAACAACGCCTGTAAAACCGATGATTCAACTACCGAAAGTCCAGCCATTTACGGTGAAAATCCCGGCAAATGTAGCAACATCAGTAACCAAGCATACGACTGTGACAACGAAGACTATGTCGGCAAAGTATCCGGCGGGTGCGGCAGTAGTAACGAAGCATACGACTGTGGCAAAGTATCCGGCGGGTGCGGCAGTAGTAACGAAGCATACGACTGTGTCGACCAAGCCTCAAACATACGCGCAGCCGCAACAAACATACGCGCAGCCGCAACAAACATACGCGCAGCCGCAACAAACTAAGCAGCCACCAATCGAAGTCGTGTCAACACCGCCAACTCAAACTCAGAATGCCCCGGCATCAACAGTACCAGAATTCTCGTTGCTTGGACTTGGCGCACCGGCGCTACTAGTAGGTGCAATATACCTGTTTATGCGGAGAATGTAAAGGAGCAGGGCATTTTAGACCCTCTCCAATATTCAGCGTAAGCAAGCTCTTTTTTTTATATTTCGTCAAAATCACCTTATTCTCCAGTGGAAGCGCTGCATACAAATAATAAACTATTTATACCTCTCGAAAAGATTCAGGACGGCAATATACCGCTACCAAAAGCGCCCCTCCCGGGGCACAGGAGGTAATTCTTTGGAAAAGAGACGAAAGGTGCTCGTTTTCCTTCTATGCGCAGCACTCGTTGTGCTTTCCATTCAAGTAGCCGCCGCGTCAAGCGACTGTCCAAACTGCAAGGTCGTCTATAACGACCAATCAGCGAACAGCCCTGTGCAACAGGGACACACCGGCAACCCCGGACCACTCTCACTGCTTGACCCGTCATCAAGTACGTTTCTACGCGGGGCTCAAGTGGGCATCGCCAACGCCGTGTTGAAGCTGTTGTAGGTGATAGAGCGGGCGGGGCCCGCATCACTTTTATCTTTAGTAAACCCAGAAGATGCCTGTACGAACGACCGGCGAATCTAGCCGCTAAAGAAGCGAAAAATGGCTTTAAAACACATAATCCCACTGACTGCGATCGTGATATTATTGCTAATCTCTGCAACAGTCCCAGCTCTTGCCCTTCTACCGAACGGGCAGCTGGCTTCGGAGTTCAAACTCACCGATCTTTCCAACAACGTTCATTCGCTGAGCAGCTACCGCGGAAAAGTCGTTGTAATCGACTTTTTCATGGTGTCGTGCTCAGCGTGTAAGGAAGATGCCAAGATGAACCT
>Ga0187766_10001273_pt1 | contig 14748 bp, 16 predicted proteins | sample 0216_QUI02_MP05__4_FD_132971 | JGI IMG/M metagenome (GOLD analysis project Ga0187766, IMG submission 132971) | Tropical peat soil microbial communities from peatlands in Department of Meta, Colombia - 0216_QUI02_MP05_20_MG | ecosystem: Environmental > Terrestrial > Soil > Wetlands > Peat ... | reverse complement strand
TAGGTTTCTCCGGTCGGCTGTGGTGCTTTAGCATCTTTTGAAGGTGAAGCAAGAGGATCACCCGACGATTCTCACCAGCGCCTCGGGGAAAGGAGCATGCGATGACGACACTGGAAGGCGTGCTCGCCGAGCATCCGTTCTTCAGTGGTTTGGACCCGCGTTATCTTGAACTGGCAGCCGGGTGCGCGTCGAACATGCGCTTCGATGCCGGTCAGTTGATCTTGCGCGAAGGTGAAGAAGCAGAGCACTTCTATCTGATCCGCGAAGGCAAGGTCGCACTCGAAGTCTCCGCTCCCGGTCGCGGCAGCCTGACCATCCAGACGCTGGGAGGCGGCGACGTCCTCGGGTGGTCGTGGCTAGTACCGCCCTACAACTGGCATTTCGACGCCCGTGCGGTGGAGATGACCCGAGCGATCATCTTCGATGGCAAGTGCCTGCGCGAAAAATGCGAAGCGGATCACGACCTCGGGTATGCGCTACTCAAGCGCGTGGCATCGGGTCTCGGTCAGCGGCTCGATGCGACGAGGTTTCGACTCCTGGACATCTACAGCACTGCCACCTGAGGGCAGCGCAGCCCGCCCGCCATTCGATCATTGCAATAGCTCTGTCACCGTGACCATTTGGTATTGCATCTGTTCGATTTTCGTCATCAGCTCATCCAGCGTTTCCGACTCCACCTGGCTGCCCGCATGCATCAGGACGATGACCCCGTTCTTGGTGTTAGCCATCACGATCTTCGTGATCGAATCGTGCGTTGCTGTTGTTTGCCAGTCAAGCGTGTCGAACGTCCAGTAGACGGTTTGATAGCCGATCTGGGCAGCCAACGTGCGCACGCGGTTATCTCGCCCTCCGTAAGGTGGACGATAATATGGTCGCGTTGTCACCCCTGTGAGGGAAGAGATCACCTGCTCTGCCTGGCTGAGTTCCGTGCACAGCCCTTGATCTGATAATGTCCGCAAGTCTGGATGATGCATGGTGTGATTGCCAATCTCATGCCCTTCATTATGAATGCGGCGTACTAAATCAGCGTTCTGATTGGCCCAATCACCTGTGATAAAGAACGTCGAGTGGACGTGGTGCTTTCCCAGGATATCCAGGATACGCGCGGTTGGTTCTGACGGTCCACCTGCGTCGAAGGTCAGGGCAATAACCGATCTGCTGGTATTGCCGATATCAATTTCTGCTGCTGATACTGGCTGCACGTCTGGAGGCGTATCGCAGGACGAAGAGGTTATCTTTGGACGAAAAGAGGCGGGGGTACTAGCGCTGTTGCTGGATGGTCCACGACAGCCGACTACAACCAAGAAAACCAGGATACACAAGATACTCTGACCTGCGAAATGTGTGGTATGACGTTGTTTTTCTTGCTTCCGTACCTGCATATCTATGCCTAGCTTGATAACACGTGTGAAAACGCTCGTCCGGCCTCGGATTAGGTGTCGTCTGTCAGGTAATCCCCAGAGTGCAGTTCCCGCTGTGCACGATGCTACGCAGGAACTGCATCGGTGCCGTGACGAGCTCGTCGGCCCGGCTTCTCAGCGGACCCTGCGGGTCCGCATCGTCACCGGGCATACCTGGCGCGGCCGCCTCCTCAGCGGACCCTCTGGGTCCGCATCGTCGGCGCCCCTAGGTAGCCTGCTGACCGTGGCCCTCTATCGCAAGTACCGCCCGGCAACCTTCGCCGAGGTGGTGGGGCAGGAGCATGTCACCGAGCCGCTATCCACGGCCCTGGCGGCGGGCCGGATCAACCACGCGTACCTGTTCTCTGGGCCGCGCGGCTGTGGCAAAACGTCGTCGGCGCGCATCTTGGCCCGGTCGTTGAACTGTGCGCAGGGACCGACGGCCACCCCGTGCGGTGTCTGCGAATCCTGTGTTGCATTGGCGCCCAACGGACCCGGCAGCATCGACGTCGTAGAGCTCGACGCCGCCAGCCACGGTGGCGTGGACGACACCCGCGAGCTACGGGACCGTGCGTTCTACGCGCCGGCACAGTCGCGCTACCGCGTATTCATCATCGACGAAGCGCACATGGTGACCACCGCGGGGTTCAACGCGCTGCTCAAGATCGTGGAGGAACCGCCCGAACACCTCATCTTCGTATTCGCCACCACCGAACCGGAGAAGGTGCTGCCGACGATTCGGTCGCGCACCCACCACTATCCGTTCCGCCTGCTGCCGCCGCGCACCATGCGGGCCCTGATCGAGCGGATCTGCGCCCAGGAGAACGTCGTCATCGATGACGCGGTGTACCCGTTGTTGATCCGTGCCGGCGGTGGTTCACCCCGCGACACTCTCTCGGTACTGGACCAGTTGCTGGCCGGTTCGGAGGCCGGCCCCGACGGCAACCGGCTGAGCTACCAGCAGGCCCTCGGGCTGCTGGGCGCCACCGATGTCGCACTGATCGACCAAGCCGTCGACGCGCTGGTGGCCGACGACGCCGCAGCGTTGTTCGGGGCGGTCGAATCGGTGATCGACGCCGGCCACGACCCACGGCGCTTCGCCACCGATCTGCTCGAGCGGTTCCGCGATCTCATTGTGCTGCAAGCAGTTCCCGATGCGGCTGCCCGCGGGGTGGTGGACGCGCCAGACGACGAGCTGGAGCGGATGCGGGATCAATCGGTGCGCATCGGGCCGGCGACGCTGACCCGATACGCCGAGGTGGTACAGGCCGGGTTGGGCGAGATGCGCGGCGCGACGGCACCGCGTCTGCTGCTCGAAATCATCTGTGCGCGACTGCTGCTGCCGTCGGCCAGCGACACCGAGTCGGCGCTCTTGCAGCGCGTCGAGCGGATCGAGACCCGGCTGGACATGTCGCTCCCGGCCGGCGCAGGGGCACCGGCCGCTCGTGAGAGCGCAACCCCAGCCGAAGCGGTGGCCGCGCCCAAGCGGGCTAACGGACCCGAGCCGCAGCGCACCCCGGCGACCGAACCGCCGCGCGGCCAGACCCCGTCAGCGGCCGCTGTCCCCGGTGAACCCGGCGCGGCCGCGGTACGAACCATGTGGCCGACGGTGCGCGACAAGGTGCGACAACGCAGCCGCACCACCGAGGTGATGCTTGCGGGCGCCACGGTGCGCGCGGTGGAGGGCAATACGCTGGTGCTGACCCATGAATCGGCACCACTGGCCAAGCGACTGAGCGAACAACGCAACGCCGACGTCATCGCGGAGGCGCTCAAAGACGCGCTGGGCGTGGACTGGCGGGTTCGGTGCGAGACCGCCAGGCCAACGCCGGCCGACGCGCCCGTCGGCGACGTGGATCCCGATCAGCGGGCCGATGAGGAGAGCATGCTTGCCGAGGCGGGCGATGACACCGTCGCCGATGCCCCTCGGCGCGACCCCGAAGAAGCGGCACTCGAACTACTGCAAAATCACCTCGGCGCCAGGCGCATCGAAAACAGCTAGAGCCCTGTGGGTGGCATGGATGGCTGGGCAGTTGCCCGTCTATGAGCGACGAGAAGTTGCCCAATACGGAAAACGGGGATTGCCACAGCGTCGATGCCGGTACCGTTGTCGCGGGCGGCACATCGACCTGCGCAAAGGCTAAGCCCAGGTAGGTTACATCACTAAATGGATAGTGATGGCATGCGGACCCGGATCACGCTTGGCGAAGAGGAGATCGAACTCGTAGATCGCGCCGTCAAGGAAAGCGGCGCGTCCCGATCGGAACTGATCCGCCGCGCGGGCTTCCCGATGTTCGGCGAGCTGCAGCCTCCATACTGAAACCATGTGGCCAAATCCGGTTCTTACGGCTGCCACCACGGCCGCAGCGGCAGGTCATCGCGGCCGCGCTCGTCGACCTTGCTCGCCAGCACGTGGTGTAGCTGAATCTTGCTCTGTTCGAAGCCCACTCGGGATGCCGCCATGTACAGACCCCACACCTTGGCGGTGGGCAGACCCACTTCGGCGACCGCCTCGTCCCAGTGCTCGACGAGATTGCGACACCAGTCGCGCAGCGTCATCGCGTAATGGCGGCGGAAGTTCTCCTCGTGCAGCACCTCGAAACCGACATCTTGGATCTCGGTGATGATGCGTCCCGAGCCGGTCAGCTCCCCGTCGGGGAAGACGTAGCGGTCGATGAAACTGCCTGCCCGGAAGGTCGACCTGTTGTCGTGGCGAGTGATGCAGTGATTGAGCAGCAGGCCACCGGTGCGCAATTTCGCCTTGAGGAAGCCGAAGTACGGCGGATAGTTCTTCACGCCGATGTGCTCGGTCAGCCCGATCGAGGAGACGGCGTCGAACCCGGTTTCGCGGACATCGCGGTAGTCGGAGTGCCGGACCTCGGCCAACTCGGAAAGCCCCTCGTCCTCGATCGCCTTTTGCGCCCATTTGGCCTGTTCGGCCGACAGCGTGGCACCGATAGCGCGGACACCGCGGCGAGCGGCGTAGCGGACCATGCCGCCCCAGCCGCAGCCGACGTCGAGTAGCCGATCCCCCGGCTGTAGGCGCAGCTTCTCGAAGATCAGCCGGTACTTGTTCTCCTGCGCTTCCTCCAGCGTCGCATCCGCGTGCGGATAAACCGCGCAGGTGTACGTCATCGAGGGACCAAGCACCCATTCGTAAAAGGTGTTGGAGACATCGTAGTGATGGTGGATGGCTTCGGCGTCGCGGGCCTTGCTGTGCCGCAAGCCCTCGGCGATCCGGCGCCACCGCGGCAGCGCCTCCTGCGGCGGCGGCGCGACCGGCACGAGACGCTCGAAGCCGATCGACCGGACGACGTTGGCCAGCAGCCGCGGCGACGGCCGTTTGAAGTCGAGCTTCTGGGCCATCGTTTTCAGCAGCTCGTACGGGTCACCCGGGTGCACGCCGCGGAGCTCCAGGTCGCCCGAAATGTAGGCACGGGCAAGCCCGAGTTCGCCAGGAGCGGTGGCCAGGTAGGTGGTGCCGCGGGGGGTCAGCAGATCCAGGCCCAACACGGCGTCGTCGGGGCCGGCGGAGCTGCCATCGTAGGCGGTGAACTTCAGCGGCTGCCGGCCACCTTCGGTGAAGATCGCCAGGATCTCGGCCAGGCTGAGCTTGCCCGTGGTGGTGTGGGCATGCTCCTTGGTCGTCGTCATCGTCGTTGCACCGCCTTTGCGTAGAGGTCGAGAAGACGCGAATCCGGATCGTAGGTTTTCTTCACGGTTTTGTAGGATTCCCCGCCGTAGAGTTCGTCGAACTCCTCACGGGTGTAATAGGAGTCGGAGTACAGCGACTTGTGCCCGTCAAGCGCCCCGACCTTCGCCTCGATCAACCGATTCGTCGCGCCCTCGGTGGCACCGACCGGCACCGAGGACCAGAACCCGACGTTGATGTAGGTGTGGTCCGGCGGGATCGGATACAGCGGCCAGCCGTCGCGATCGCGCAGCCGCAGCGGGCACAGCCAGATCGGCGTGATGGGCACGGCGTCTAAGAACCACTCCAAGAACTCGGCGCAGCGCTCGATCGGCACCTCGATGTCTTGCACCACTCGCTCGCGCGGCGGACGACCCTTGCGCTTGTCGATGCGGTCGGCGATACCGAAACGCTGGTCTAAGGCCACCAGCTTCCAGTAGACGCTGCTGCGCCGGTAGCGGTGCGGCCACCAGCGCCGCACCCGTGGGTTCTGCGCGCCGAACGAACGCGAGCACCAGAACCAGTCGGTGTCCCATCGCCAGAAGTAGTCGTGGATCGTCAACCGGTCTTCTTTGACGCCGGCGTCGTGCTGGATCGACCGGTAGTAGATGTCCTGCCCGGTGTAGTCGCTGACCGGGCCTGGGGTGGTGGTCCGTAAACCGACGCACAGGTAGCTTTCGTCGGCACTGAACACCACGCCGTCGAGATAGTCCACGGGGAGGCCGTCGAATCCGTTCGTGTCGATGATGCGGTCCATCGCCGCGACCATCGCGGTCAATGAATGGAATCGGACGTGCCGCAGCGCCACGAACGGCGTGACGGGTTCCAGCTCGATACGTAGTCTGGTTGAATAGCCCAGTGTCCCATAGGAATTCGGGAACGCGCGGTATAGGTCGGTGTGCTGCCCCGGCGATACGGTGAGCAATTCACCGGCGCCGGTGAGAATGTCCATCTCCAGCACGGATTCGTGTGGTAGACCGTTGCGAAACGACGCGGACTCGATACCCAAACCGGTGACCGCACCGCCGAGAGTGATGGTCTTCAGCTGCGGCACCACCAGCGGCGACAGGCCATAGGGCAGGGTCGCGGCCAGCAGATTTTCGTAGGTGCACATGCCGGCCACGTCGGCGGTGCGGGCCTCGGTATCGACCCAGATGACGTTCGTCAGCCCCGAGGTGTCGAGGCCAGGCGCGTTGCGTTTCACCCGGGCACGGAACAGATTCGAGGTGGGCTTGGCGAGCCGGACGGACGCCGTCACGGGGATGGATCGATAGCTCGCCAGCAGCCGCTCCACCCCCGCCTTGTGGGCCGCCAGCGCGGCTGCAGGAACAGGCACCACATATACCCTAGTCCCCGACAGCAGCCGCCGCACCCGGCGCGCCGCACATCACTACAGAGGAGTCTCGCCTGATGGGACAGGTCAGCGCAGCCAGCACCGTCTTGATCAACGCCCAGCCTGCGGCCGTCCTCGATGCGCTCGCCGACTACCAGAAGGTCCGCCCGAAAATCCTGTCCCCGCACTACAGCGAGTATCAGGTGGTGCAGGGCGGCCAGGGGCAGGGCACAGTTGCCAAATGGAAGCTGCAGGCTACCAAATCACGTGTCCGCGATGTGCAGGCCAGCGTCGACGTCGCCGGGCACACCGTCATCGAGAAGGACGCGAATTCGTCCATGGTCACCAACTGGACGGTGGCGCCGGCGGGCACCGGATCCAGTGTCACCGTGAAGACGACGTGGACCGGCGCGGGCGGCGTCAAGGGTTTCTTCGAGAAGACCTTTGCACCGCTGGGACTAAAGAAGATCCAGGCCGAGGTGCTGGCCAACTTGAAGAAGGAACTCGAAACCTAACGCGCCTGTCTGCGAGGGCCGTGGCTGTTAGCTGGTCTGGGCCTGTGTGCCCAGGAAGCCCGCTATGCCACGGACCACGGCGTCGGCGTATTTCTGCCTACCCGCCGGGGTTTCCATCAGCGTCGAGTCGGCGGGATTCTTCATATTGCCCAACTCGATCAGGATCGCCGGATACTGCGCCAGGTTGAGTCCGGCCAGATCCGACCGCCCGTAGAGGCCATCTTGACCGATGTAGTTTGCCGGCGGAATACCCGAGGCCGCCAGTTGGTCCCGCATGATTCGCGCGAACTGCACCGACGGGCCGGCCTGGACCTGGTTGAGCGGAGGAGCCGAATAGTTGACGTGGAAGCCCCGTCCGTTCGGCGGGCCGCCGTCGGCGTGGATGGACACGATCGCGTTGGGGTGCAACGCGTTGGCCATCGCGGCGCGCTCGTCGATGCACGGGCCTACCGAGGTGTCGTCGCCGCGTGACATCGCGGTACGCGCCCCCAGCGCGTTCAGCTCGGAGCGGATCCGCAGCACGGTGTCCCACGCGAAGGTGTGCTCCTGATAGCCACTGTCGGTCGACGTCCCGCTGGTCTGACAGTCTTTGGTGCCGCCGCGACCGTTGGGCACCTGGCGGGTGATGGACGCGTCGTTGGCTCCGTTGTGGCCGGGGTCGAGGAACACGACCATGCCGGCGATGTTGGCGGGGACTGCGCTCGTCGTCGGGGCGCTGACCATCGAGGCGCCGACGAGTATGCCGGTGCCCATCGCGATCCCGACACGCAGGCAACCTGGTACGCGCACCGCGCCACAGTAGCTCGTCGCCGTCTACGCTGGATATTTCGAATCGCCCGAGAACCGCAGGCGAAACCGAGCCGAGACCAAGATGCAAGGAGACCGTCATGCAACCCGGAGGCCAGCCCGATATGTCGGCGCTGCTCGCCCAGGCGCAGCAGATGCAGCAAAAGCTGATCGAAGCCCAGCAGCAGCTCGCCAACACCGAGGTGCACGGTCAAGCCGGTGGGGGCCTGGTAGAGGTCACCGTCAAGGGCAGCGGCGAGGTGGTGGCAGTGAAGCTCGACCCCAAGGTTGTCGACCCTGAGGACGTCGAGACCCTACAGGATTTGATCGTCGGCGCGCTGGCCGACGCGTCTAAACAGGTCACCAGCCTGGCCCAGGCTCGGTTGGGGCCGCTGGCCGGTGGGATGGGTAGCGCGCTGGGTATGCCGGAGTCCTGACTTGTTTGAGGGGCCGGTTCAGGATCTGATCGACGAGCTCGGCAGGCTGCCGGGTATCGGGCCGAAGAGCGCACAGCGCATCGCCTTTTACCTGTTGTCGGTCGAACCGGCGGATATCGACCGGTTGACCGCGGTGCTGGCGAGGGTCCGCGACGGCGTGCGGTTCTGCGCGGTGTGCGGCAACGTCTCCGAGGGCGAGCGGTGCCGGATCTGCGCGGATCCGCGTCGGGACGGCTCGCAGGTGTGCGTCGTCGAGGAGCCGAAGGACGTCCAGGCTATCGAGCGCACTCGCGAATTTCGCGGCCGCTACCACGTTCTTGGCGGTGCACTTGATCCGTTGTCCGGGGTTGGTCCCGAGCAGCTGCGGATGCGTGAGCTGCTGAACCGCATCGGTGAGCGCATCGACGGTGTCGAGGTCAACGAGGTCATCATCGCCACCGACCCCAATACCGAGGGCGAGGCGACCGCCACCTACCTGATGCGGATGCTGCGCGATATCCCGGGCCTGACCGTGACGCGGATTGCGTCCGGATTGCCGATGGGCGGCGACCTGGAGTTCGCCGACGAGCTGACACTTGGCCGCGCGCTCACCGGCCGCCGGGCCATGGTGTGACGCGTCGGCTGGCGTCCTTAGGCCCGGAGCCGCTCGCGACGCAGCAACTCCACCTCGGGCAGCTCAAGCGGCGCCAGCTCACCTACCACCCGGGTCAGCAGCAGGTCGGCCAGCTCGGGGTTGCGGGCCAGGCACGGCCCGTGCATGTAGGTGGCGATCACGCTGCCCTGCACCGCGCCGTCGATGCCGTCGCCCGCACGGTTGCCCGCACCCTTCTGCACCGCGCCCACCGGCGACGCCGCGGCGCCGAGGATCGTCCCGCCGCGGTGGTTCTCAAAACCCGTGAGCGGCTGGGTCAAGCCCGCCAGCAACGGCCTGCTGACCAGCTCGCCGATCGTGCGCTTAGCCTGCGGCGAGGTGGTCACGTCGAGCAGGCCCACGCCGTCGACCCGTTCTCCCGACGACGTCTCATACCAGTGCCCGAGCACCTGGATGGCCGCGCAGATCGCCAGCACCGGTGCACCCCGCGCCGCCGCGCGCTGCAGCCCGGGATGGTTGACCAGATGTCGGGTGGCCAGCCGCTGCGCGTAGTCCTCGGCGCCGCCCAATGTGTAGAGGTCCAACGACTCCGGCACCGAGTCGGCCAGCGTCACCTCGACGACCTCTGCGGCGATACCGCGCAGCCGCAGCCGCTGCCGCAGCACCACGGCGTTACCGCCGTCGCCGTAGGTGCCCATCACGTCGGGCAGGACCAGCCCGATCCGCACCGTCGAGTCAGCCATGACGCGCCAACCTGCGCTGCAGCTGAAGGAACGCGGTGTAATTGGCGACGACTTCCACCCGCCCAGGCGGGCACGACGCAATGGCCGCGACGGTGTCGTGCACCAGGGAGTGCTGCACACCCGCATACCCGAGCCGCACCGCCAGGTCGGTGCCGCGCTCGCCGGCGGCGACGACGGCCACATCAGCGAGCTGCTCGAAGCGCACGTCCCACAGCCAGGACAAGTCCTCGCCGTCGGGCACCCGCCCGTTGACGGCGATCACCACCCCATCCGCGTGCTTGTCCACCATCGACAGCGCTTCCTGCCAACCGGCCGGGTTTTTGGCCAGCAGGATCCGGGCGGCGTGCTCGCCGACGCGGACGGTCCGGTAGCGTCCCGCGACCTCGTCGACCGCGGACACGGCCGTCACCGCGGCCACGGGATCCGCGCCCAACGCGACGGCGGCGGCGACGGCCTGAGCGGCGTTGCCGCGATTCACCGGGCCGGGCAGCGTCAGCCGCATCGGCAGGGCCAATCCGTCGGGCCCGTAGAGCCGGTCGTCGTCGAACCACCAGTGCGGGCTGGGCCGCTTGAAGTCCGTGCCGGTGGAATACCAGTGGGCCTTTTCGCGGACGATGACCTCGCCGCTGCGCGGGCAGCTGACCGAGTCGCCCGACCACGCGCCGCCCGCGGCCACCCACACCACCTCGGGGCTGTCGTAGGCGGCCGACGTCATCAACACGTCGTCGCAATTTGCGACGACGACCGCCTTCGGGTGCCGGGCCAGGCCGGTTCGCAGCGTCCGTTCGATCAGGTTGATCTCGCCGACGCGGTCCAGCTGGTCGCGCGACAGGTTGAGCAGCACGATGACACTCGGCTCCACAGCGTCCGCGACGTGCGGCACATGCATCTCGTCGACCTCCAGAACCGCCAGCTCCGCTTTGCGCGCGGCAGCCAGCGCGGCCACCAGGCCGGCGTCCATGTTGGCGCCCTCGGCGTTGGTGGCGACCGCGCCCAACGTGCTCAGTGCCGCCGCAGTCATCCGGGTGGTCGTCGACTTGCCGTTGGTGCCGGTGACGACGACGCTGCGCCGGCCCGCAGCGAGTTGACGCAGAACCGAGCGGTCCAGCGTCATCGCGACAAGGCCGCCGATCATCGTCCCGGCCCCGCGGCCAGTCACCCGCGACGCCCACCGCGCGCCGGCTCCGGCGGCCAGTGCGAGGCGCGCGCGGGTGGTAATCACCCGCGCAGTTTAAGTGGCGACACGATGCACAGCGACCCAGTGATGTCGGTCGGACGTGCCATCCTCGATCTATGCGGACCTCCTCCCTGCGGAAAGCCCGAGAATGACCTGGGGTCGGCCAGCCAGTGCCCCGGGTGGAGGTTGGGCCGTCATCGACGTCGAGACCTCGGGTTTCCGGCCAGGTCAGGCCCGGATCATCAGCCTCGCCGCACTGGGCCTCGACGCCGACGGGCAAGTAGAGCAATCCGTCGTCAGCCTGCTCAATCCCGCAGTTGATCCAGGCCCCACCCATGTGCACGGCCTGACGGCCGCCATGCTCGAAGACCAACCGCAGTTCGCCGACATCATCGACGACGTGGTCGAAGTGCTGCGCGGCCGCACGCTGGTCGCGCACAACGTCGCGTTCGACTACGCCTTCCTCGCCGCCGAGGCCGAGACCGCCGAAGCCGAACTCCCGGTCGACACCGTCATGTGCACGGTCGAGCTGGCCCGGCGCCTAGACCTCGGCGTCGACAACCTGCGGTTGGAAACGCTGGCCGCGCACTGGGGGGTGGCCCAGCTGCGGCCCCACGACGCGTTCGATGACGCCGTCGTGCTGTCCCGGGTGCTGACGGCGGCACTCGACCGCGCCCGCGAACGCGACGTTTGGCTACCTGTGCGTCCAGCCACTCGCCGCCGGTGGCCGAACGGCCGCGTCACCCACGACGAGCTGCGACCACTGAAGATGCTGGCTTCCCGGATGCCGTGTCCCTACGTCAACCCGGGCCGCTATGTCCGCGGAAGGCCACTGATCCAAGGCATGCGGGTGGCGCTGGCCGCCGAGGTGGCACGGACCCACGAGGAGCTGGTCGAGCGGATCTTGCACGCCGGGCTGGCCTACAGCGACACCGTCGACCTGGAAACCTCGCTGGTGATCTGCAATGAACCCCGCCCCGAATGCGGCAAAGGCTATCTCGCCCGCGAACTGGGTGTGCCGGTGGTTTCCGACGCGCAGTTCATGGCCAGTGTCGGTGCCATTGTCGGCGGCTCCAGCATGGAGCAATTCGCCGACATCACTGCCGTCGACCAGCAGTTCGCCCTGTTTTGAGACCGGCGGCGATACGGGTGCTCCGCCAGCGGGCCGGTGATGAACTCGGTGACCGCCGCTGCGATCTTCTGGGGCAGGCGCCGAACGTCGCGCCCGTCGCGCCCGTCAATGAATATTCGATGTCGACTGCGCGCAGCGCGGCGACATGCGCGGCGGTGTGCCCGAGCGGCGTGATCGCAGTTGAGAGGTCGGCGAGGAGTTGCCCGCGGACGTGTGCGGGCTGCTCGGCGACGTCGTCGGCGTGTGGCGCTGTGATGCTCATGGTTTTGGGTGTTCCTTTCCGGGTTGGTGGGTGTCGGCCGGGCCCGGCCCGGCCGGGCTAGTTAGCGGGAGACGGTCTCGGCGCGAACCACCGCCCGCCGCACTCGGGGCAGCATCGGCCGAGTCCACCCTGTCCAAGGCCGACATCGTGCGCGCGCTGCTCGACATGACCGACGACAAGACGGGTGCGCGACACGCTGGTCCGCACCTTGACCGCAACGACACGATGAGCGAAACCGGGCCTGAAAGGCGCGAGGAACTGCTGGGGTCTCGACGCCGGGACGGTGCGACGCTACCGGTACGAGGGGCGGCCAGGTCTGCTCGGCCGTAGAGGCCATTGGATCCGATGTAGGTGGACGGCTGCAGAGCCGATGCGACCAGCGAATCGCATGGTCGTCGCCAACTACACGGCGGGGCCGGCCTGGGCGTCGTTCAACGGCGGGCTGGAGTAGTTCACCTGGAAACCCCGCCCGGACGGCGATCCACCATCGGCGTGGATGCTGACGATCGCGTCGGGGTGTAGCGCATTGGCCATCGCGGCGCGCTGATCGATGCAAGGCCCAACGGAGTTGTCGTTGTCTCGTGACAAAGCTGTCTGCAGACCCATCTGGTTGAGGGCATCACGGATACGCAGGACAACATCCCAGTTGAACGCGTGTTCTGGATATCCGTCGTTCGTCGCGGTGCCCGTGGTTATGCACTGTTTGGTGCCTCCCCGCCCGTTGGGGGCTTGGCGGGTGATCGAGGCGTCGCCGTTCACACCGTTGTGAACCCGGGTCGAGGAATATGCTTGTCCCCGCGAGGTTGGCGGCTGAGGCGCTCGACGTGTCGAACGTGGCCGCCAACGCGCTGAGGCTCAGAATCGCCGGGGCCGTCGAGTGACGGCGCATTGCGAGCGCGGCGACGAATACGTCGTCGGCCAGCTCGCGCACACTTACAAGTACGAAGGCGGCGGCGCGGCGGTGCTCGGCAGCATCCAGCCGCAGCCGATCGAGAACGCGCTCGACGGCACGGTGCCGCTCGAGAAGATCGCCGCCGCGATCAAGCCGATCGACAACCATTTCGCGCACACGCGCCTACTCGCGCTCGAGAACACGATCAACGGCCGCGTGCTGCCGGAACGCTACGTGCGGGAGGCCGTCGCGCTGGCGCACGGCCACGGCCTGTCCGCGCACCATTCCGATACCCATCCCGGCATACCCCCACCAGCCCATATGAGGGCCATACCAAAACATCGTCGTGCGATTCCTCCCTCGCTGATCTGGCCGGTCTTCACACCAGCCTGATCCCGAAGACACTGCCTGGTCAGGGCCGATAGCCTGTGCTGAGGAGGACTTACGACCCACGGCGGGCAGTTGCGCTGTCACGGTCACGCCTTTCTTCGCTGTGTCCATCATTGGATCGGTAGATCGCCAACAGAGGCGAGCATAGCCGGGAACAAAGGGGTTTGGCACAGGCCGCCGCGGTCAACCCAACTCGGTTTCGGTGTCCGACTGACGTTGCGCACCAACGATATTGGCGGCGACCGGTAACCCTGCATATTCGGTTCGCGCATATTCGCCGTGCGAACGCCCGTGATGGAGCTTCGCATGCGCACCGTCGGCAACCGGTGGACTGAGCTACCGGGTCTCATGCCCTGACAGGGAGCGAAGAGTTGGTTCAGAAGTGTGGCTGTGTCCCGCAGCGGGCTGTTGTTACTCGGCATCTGAGGCCAGTGGGATGGCCCACTCGACGATTGTTCCTCCGCTGTCGCCGGCGTTTCGTATCGTGGCGTAACCGCCGAGCTCTTGCGCTCGGTGGTGGATGTTTCGGCGTCCGTCTCCGCTTGGGTCGACGGCGGTGACGCCAATACCGTTGTCGCGCACGATAAGACGCAGCTGATCATCAGTCGCGGTCAAGCGTATCGTCGCGGCGCTGGCCTGAGCGTGGCGGGCGATATTGCTCAGCGACTCACGCAGCACCGCAAGAATCTCGGCCCGCGCAGCGCGCTGGGTGGTGCTTTCGTCGATCGGTCCGTCGAATTGCAGATCCGGTGTAAAGCCGAGGGCCGGCACGCTGTCTTCGACAACAACGATGATCGCGTTGCTGAGGCCGACTGCATCATCGGCGGGATCGGCGGCCACGAGGTTGAGGTTGAACACGATTTCGCGCAGATCGGCGATGATCCTGTCGGTCTCGTCCACAAACGGCCTGAGATCGGGGGAGCGACGTTGGGCCGCCGACGTGAGCCCCAGACCCAGGGCGAACACACGCTGAATGGTGGGTCGTGAAGGTCGGCGGCCATGCGCGCCTGTTCATCTCGACGTTCCGCATCCAGCAGACGTGTGGTGCTGGTGCGCAGATTCTCGCGCATGGTTTCGGCCGCATCGGCCAGCACGGCGACCTCACGCAGACCGGCGCTCCGAATCGCTCGATCGTAGTCGCCCTCAGCGACTGCGGTTACGTCATGCTGCACGCTGTTGACTGGCCGCGTGAGCACGCGGTGCAACAGCCACACGTGCCTCGCGATCGGTAGTTGCACCAGGCTCAGGACGTGGTGCGCCATCGCGGGTGGGGCGATCAAGATGAAGTCGGCATTTTGACGCCGCGCTCGGTCGATGGCATCGGCGAGCACGGCCACGCCAGCCGAACCAAGATGGGTGACACCCGTGAGGTCGACGGTCAAATCTGCGGCGCCTGAG
>Ga0187766_10001270_pt1 | contig 14766 bp, 13 predicted proteins | sample 0216_QUI02_MP05__4_FD_132971 | JGI IMG/M metagenome (GOLD analysis project Ga0187766, IMG submission 132971) | Tropical peat soil microbial communities from peatlands in Department of Meta, Colombia - 0216_QUI02_MP05_20_MG | ecosystem: Environmental > Terrestrial > Soil > Wetlands > Peat ... | reverse complement strand
TCATCCTCGGAGGCATCTCTTCGCCACTCGGGGTCATCGTGGAGAACCAGCGGATCCTTGCTGCCGTCGTCTCCCTGGCCATGTTCCTGGGCGTCTGGCTTCTAATTAGGATGACGAATCTAGGGAGAGCAGTGAGGGCCGTTGCCCAAGACGCGGAAGCCGCATCCCTGATGGGAATCGACGACACGCGGATATCACTCGTTACCCTCGGGTTGTCCGGAGCGACGGCCGGACTCGCTGGGGTACTTCTGGGTCCTTTGACCGGGATCGCGCCCGATGCCTGGCTGAACGCGACCGTTGTTGCCTTCGCGGTAGTCATACTCGGCGGGCTCGGAAGCATTCCAGGCACTTTCTTGGCGGCGTTTCTGGTTTCCTATTCACAAGTGGTCGTGGCCTTTGAGGTCTCGTCGAGCTACGAAATCATAGTTCCGCTGGCGGTCATAGCTGTGGCGGTTCTTGTCCGTCCCAAAGGGCTGCTTGGGAAGGTGGAGGAGTAGGAGGAAGGATGCCCAGGCTCTCTCGGTTTCTCGTACTCGGTATCGTCTTTGGGGCTACCCTCTTCCTTCTCCCCATAGCCTATTCGAACGACTTCGTCCTTACAATCATGACATTTGCCAACACCTTCGCGGTCGTCGCGGCAAGCTGGGACTTCTTCACCGGCCTTACCGGCAGGTTCAACTTCGGACAGGCCCTCTTCTTCGGAATCGGGAGCTACGCCGCCGGATTCATGAATCTCAACCTCAAGTACGGGCCGCTCCTCAACATCCCTCTGGCGGGGGCTGTAGCCGTCGTCATAGGGGTCGCCTTCGGATATCCTACACTCAGGCTGAAGGGTCCTTACTTCGCGCTGGCCACCATGATCTTCCCTCTGATAGCCGGGGACCTCACCTTCAGCCTTTCTTCGGTCTTCGGTGGGGAGCACGGACTGTACGGGCTGACCAGCATTTCCGACAGCTACATTGTGCAGTACTATGGCTCGCTCCTACTGATGCTGATCACTGTCATCGTACTCATCTACCTGGCGAGCTCGCGCCTGGGCCTCGCGCTCGAGTCGATCAGGGATGACGAAAAGGCCGCATTGGCAACGGGGATGAACGTGACGAAGTACAAGCTGATTGCCTACGCAGTCAGCGCGTTCTTCACAGGGATGGCGGGCGCCTACCAGGCGCAGCTGTTCAAATTCGTAGGGCCGAACACCTTCTCGAGCAACATCTCGTTCGAAGTCATTGCAATGACAATCGTCGGAGGAATCGCAACCATCGTAGGCCCAGTCCTCGGAGCCTACCTCCTGGTCGTGGTGCTGGATGGCCTCGGGGTCAGCTCCGACATCTCGGTCCTGACCTACGGAGTCCTCCTGATGGCGATAGTTCTGGCATTCCCGGGCGGCCTGCTGGGGAGACTGAAATCGAACCTAAGGGGGATGAGAATCAGGAGGTTGGTGGGAGGGAAGACCGCTGCAACCTAGAGTCGCCGTTGAGAAGTTGACGAAGAGGTACGGCGGCCTTGTGGCCCTGGACAACCTGAGTTTCCAGGTCAACCAGGGAGAGACCGTAGGGGTGATTGGCCCCAACGGCGCCGGCAAGACCACTCTGTTCGATTTGATAACCGGATTCCAGCGCCCGACTTCCGGCGTGGTCCTGTTTGACGGACGGGAGATAACGGGACAGAGCCCGGACCAGATTGTCCAGAAAGGCATGAACCGCACCTTCCAGATTGTTCGACCCTTCAAGGACCTGACCGTCCTGGAGAACGTCCTTGTCGGACTGATTCTGGGGAAGGGGAAGCTCACTCGGAAGAGGGGGAGAGAGGAGCTCAAGAGTCAGGCGATGGAGCTGCTCCAGCTGGTGGGCCTCACACGCGCCCCCCTCTCGCTGTCAAGGAACCTGTCCCACGGGGAGTTGAAAAAACTGGAGCTCGCACGCGCCCTCTCGACCTATCCCGATGTCCTGCTTGCAGACGAGGTCTTCAGCGGGCTCAGCGCCCAGGAGACACAGGAACTGTCCGACGCCCTTGTTCGGGTGAAGGCGAACAGGAACCTCACACTCCTTATGGTGGAACACAAGGTCTCCAAGGTGGTTCAGCTGGCAAACAGGATGCTGGTGCTCGACCACGGGAAACTCCTCTCTCAGGGCACGCCGCAGGAGATACTGAGCGACCAGAAAGTGCTGGAGGCCTATCTGGGGAGGGGGTAGCTCAGTGCTCGAAGTCAAAGACCTCACCATCCACTACGACAAGGCTCTCGCCCTCGATCACGTCAGCCTGAGCGTCGGAGAGGAGGAGATAGTCGCGGTGCTCGGCGCGAACGGCGCTGGAAAGAGCACTCTTCTGAGGGCGATATCAGGACTGGTCCGCGGCACTGGGGAGATCTGGTTCGACCATACCAGACTCGACTCCCTCCACCGCCACGAAGTAGTCAGGGCGGGTGTCGTTCACTGCCCAGAAGGCAGGAGGCTCTTCCCGGAGATGACTGTCTTGGACAACATGCTGCTCGGCGCGTATCTAAGGAAGGAACGGAGTCAGATCGACGAGGATCAGGAGAAGGTCTGCGACCTCTTCCCCGTATTGAAGGAAAGGTCGAAGCAGGTAGCCTCGACTCTCAGTGGAGGAGAGCAGCAGATGGTGGCCATAGGTCGCGCTCTGATGTCCAAGCCCAAGCTGCTCATGCTTGACGAACCTTCGCTTGGGCTCGCCCCGCTTGTGCAGGAAGCCATATTCCGGGGAATCAAGGAGATAGCGAAGAGCGGGATGAGCGTCCTACTTGTCGAGCAGAACGCCCGGCAGGCGCTAACCGTCGCCCACCGCGCCTATGTACTGGAGGTCGGCAAGATTGTGCTGAACGGACCGAACCAAGACCTGGCGAACGACCCCCACGTCCGCGAAGCCTATCTTGCGCCCTGACGCCCCCGTGGCCAGGCCCTGCAGCGGCCACCCTCCGGGTCATGGGATTCGCAGTCGAAGTAGGGCGGGCGCCTACCCGTAGTCGTAGAAGCCCCTGCCCGTCTTCTTCCCCAGCTTTCCATCCTGCACCAGCCCTAAGAGCAGAGGGGATAGCTGGCGCCCCTTCCGACCATGTTTCTCGTCAAACAAGGTCAGAGACTCTACGAGCCTGTCGAGGCCTATCTCGTCCCCCATCTCAAGAATCCCTTTCGGGAACCCGAGCCCTAGCCTCATTCCCTTGTCGATGTCTTCGCTCGTCGCGATCCCCTGCCTTATGAGCTCGGCCGCAGCGTTGACCCCGCTCGCCACGATGGGGGTAATGTCGATTCTCTCCCCCGCGTCAGCTGATATCTTGGGCTTCTGTCCGCCCTTCCATTCGTAGAATCCACGCCCCGTCTTGGCGCCGAGTCTCCCCTCCTCGACCATCTTCTTCAGCGGCGACGCCGGGTCGGGAGGATACCCGTGGCTCTCGAAGAGCTTCTGGACGTTGTACCCCACGTCGATTCCGCTGTAGTCCCGAAGTTCGAAGATCCCCATGGGGAAACCAGCCTTGTAGATCAACGCGGAGTCTATTTCCTCAGCGGTCGCATCCCCGCTCACAAACATCACCATGGGGACCCTTCCCAGGGCGTGAAGGACGTTGTTCACCACGAACCCAGGCACGTACTTCCTGCAGACTATCGTCTCTTTCCCGAGCCCCTTCGCAAACTCAATGGCGGTCTGGCCTACCCAGTAGGCGGTCTGAGTTCCCAGGATTATCTCGACAAGCCGCATGAGCTGCGCCGGGTTGAAGAAGTGCATCCCGACAACGTTCTGAGGTCTCGTCGTCGCTTTGGCCATTTCATCGATTGGAAGGGAACTCGTGTTCGACGCAAGGATCGCATCCGGAAGAGCGTACCTGTCAACCGAACCGAAGAGCTCCCTCTTGAGCTCCATCACTTCCGGGGTCGCTTCGATGACGAGGTCCGATTCTGAAACCGCGACCTTCAGGTCGGTTGTCTTCCGTATCCGCAGAAGTACGACCCTCGCCTGCTCCTCGCTTATTCTCTTCCTTTCCACCAGCTTGCCAAGGCTCCACTTGATCTTGTCCAGCCCAGAGTCAACGAATCTGTCCTCCACATCATGGAGCACGACATTGCACCCGATTTGCGCCGCCAGCTGGGCGATTCCGTGCCCCATGGTTCCTGCGCCCAGTACGGCTACGTTCTTGATCGCCCTTGCATTCATTCGCCCGGACTCGGGCAGCGGCGTAGTGCTCCCTTCACTGGAGGTCATTGCTGGAATCTGACCGTCCGCATCCGATTTATCCATTATCGTGATGCGCTGCGTTCTAAGACGAACGGCCGCCAACGGCCGGTGGGACATGCACACGTCTAGTGCTTCACAGACTCGCGCAGAAACTTCTTCCTGAACCGCAGTAGGTTGTCTATCTGTTCATTCAGGGTGTCCCTGCATGGCAGGAGGGTCTCTGTGAGCACCCACTGGTCAGCGACGTCATCGATGACTTCTCCGAGTCTGTACGAATCCATCCGCATTGACGCTACTGCCCTTGCGATCGCCCTGCCGGCTATCTGGGCTCTCAGCTCGGCTAGGCCTGGCGCGCGGGCATCAAGGTCCGAAGCGGACAGCTCTCCCAGCCGTCCCGCTGCCAGACCGCGATGGTGCCTCACTATCCTCCTGACCTCCCTCATCGAGAGATGCCGTTCGTGGATTATCTCTACGATTTCATCCGCCTCCTCATCCCCAAGGGACACGAGTTCTTGGGCGACGCTCGGGCTTATTCGGCGCCGAATGAGGTCATCCCTAACTCCTTTGGGCAGAGCCAGGAGCCGAATCCTGTTGCTGATGTATGCCTGGCTCTTTCCTATCTTCTCAGCCAGCTGCGTGATTCCACCATACCCGAAGTTTTCGGCGTACTTCTTGAAGGCCCTTGCCTCGTCGATGGGGTTCATTGTTTCGTGCTGTATGTTCTCGACGAGTGAGACCTCGAAGGCCTCCCTGTCGTCCAGGTCGACCACGTGGCAGGGGATGCTTCTCATCCCGAGCATCTTGCACGCCTCCAGCCTCCTGTTCCCCGCGACGACTTCGAAACCTCCGGGGGCAAACCTCACGACTATCGGCTCAAGCAGCCCCTTCTCGGCGATGGAAGCGGCGAGCTCATCCAGCGAACCCATCTCGCTCCTGAGTGCGTTTCTCGCCGGGCTGATTCTCTTTATTTCAAGACCTTCCATGAAACCTGTCAACGGATTCCCGGGACGTAACCGGCTCTGTTGGGGCATTTCCCAGACGGCGCCTTGACCGATGGTAGACGAAGACAGCGGTTATTTATGATTTGGAGTGTTTTCCTTCTTCCGACATCTCACATTCGGACGTCCGGTTTGACCGCGATTCCACAGGGTCTGCCGCCCGGTATCCCTTCGTCAGGCGGATAGAAAGAAAACAGAGTCATAAGTGCGCACCATTGGGGGCGCGATAGGTTGGGTGTCGAGTTCAAGGAAATCTGCGATGGCGTGATTCGGCTCACCACATCGGAGGCAGCTGAATTCGACAGCGTGGTAAGCCGCGTCCACTGCTATCTCGTACAGATGTCACCAGGGAAGTACCTCCTCGTTGACTCTGGCTGGGCCCGCGCGGGGGACAACCTCGTTGGCGCGATTCAGGATGCGCTCGGAGGGGTGGCAATCGAAAGGCTTCTCATCACGCACCTGCACCCGGATCACTTCGGCGGGTCAAAGGCGGTAGTCAGGACCTACTCGTCGGAGGTATCCTACCACAGGAGAGAGACCCTCCACAGGAGCTACTACTACAGCGTCCTCAACAGGGGCACGGCATACGCGTCAGATCGGCTCGGATTCCCAACGGACGTCCTGGAGACTGTCAGAGGCGCGATCTCTGCCAGCCGACCAATCCTCCCCGAGCCTGACTCGTACGTTGTCGAGGGGGAGACGATCCCGACGCGATTGGGCAACTGGCGCGTCTTGCATACGCCGGGGCATTCCCCTGGCCACGTCTGCTTGCACCGGCAGACCGACGGGACGCTCATATCAGGAGATCACATCCTGCCTGGGGAGACCCCTAACGTCGCCTTCTATCCGGTCCCCAAGTACGACGCGCTCCGGTCTTACCTCGCTTCCCTGGCCAAGGTGAAGAGGCTCACGCCCAGAGTCGCCCTGCCTGGGCACGGAAACGTCATCGGAGATGTCTCGAAGAGGATTGAGACCATCTCGGCCCACCATGAGGAGCGCCTCGAGGAAGTTCTCAGGGGCCTCCGCGGAGGAGAGCGTTCGGCTGCAGAGGTGACCTCCTCGGTGAAGTGGTCTAGAGGGTCGTACGAGTCTTTGGGGCACGTGAACAGGTGGCTGGCAGTCATGGAGACGATCGCCCACTTGGAGTTCCTGGTCGGGTGCGGCGTGGCACGCCGGGTGCGAGGGCGCGGTCGACGGTACCGTCTAGAGGGCGACGACTGGTCCCCCGTCTGGAAGACGGTGGCCCGAATTCTCCCGAAGTGAAAGGAGCACTTGCGGTGGGGACACTCCCATGTCGGTGGGCTGGACATCTCGCGCGTGCAGTGGCGAGTCTGAGCTGGACAGCACTGGTCTGATGGCAGCCCCAGATTGACCCGACTGCCGAGACTCGATTGGAACCAAAGGAACCAATCTGGATGCCCCGTTTCTTGCACACGAGAAGGCTTTAACGCCACCCCGCAGAATTTCATCCCAGGATCTTTGCCATGAGAAGCGCCAAGGAGTATCTGGGAAGTCTCGTCGATGGAAGGGAGGTATACTACCGGGGAAAGAGGGTGAGGGACATCACGAAGCATCCGTACCTGAGCCTGGCAGCGCAACATGCCGCCCAGCTCTACCGGTTGCAGGGAGACCCCAACTTCAAGCCTTCTCCCCTAATGTTGGTAGACGGGCGCCAGGTCAGCACGTTCTACAAGCTGTGCAGGACGCCGCAGGACTTGCTGACGAGGTCTCGGCTGATTGAAGAAACAACGCGGGCTGGGAGCGGGATTTTCAACATTGTCCAGGCAATCGGTTCGGATGCGATAATGGCTCTCATGGTCGTCTCGAAAGCCCTGGACGCGAGGGACCCATCCAAGGGGTACTTCCAGAGGGTCTCCAAATTTCACGAATACGTCGCCAGGAATGACTTGGCCCTCGCGGTGGGCCAGACAGACGTAAAGGGGGACAGGATGCTCAGACCGAGCGAGCAGGCCGACAAGGACCTCTATCTGCATGTGGTGGAGTCCAACGACAAAGGCGTAGTCGTGAGAGGCGCCAAGGCCCACACGACCCAGGCGATTGTTTCAGACGAGGTGATAGTGCTCCCGACGAGGGCGATGACCGAGGCGGACAAGGACTACGCGGTGGCCTTCTCTGTCCCCGCGAACACGAAGGGGCTGAAGCTGGTCGCCCGCCCGCTCGTGGAGGCGGAGAGCGCCATGACCCCCGAGGAAGGCATGATAGCTGCGAAGAATATCGAGGTGGAATCGCTCACCATCTTCGACGACGTGTTCGTCCCCAACGACCGGGTCTTCCTCCTCAGGGAATGGGAGGCCGCCGGCATACTAGCCAACCTCTTCGGGCTCTACCACCGCTTCACCGCCCTCTCCTACAGACAGGTCATCGCCGAGACTCTCCTCGGCGCCGCGAAGATAATGGCCGAACAGAACGGGACCGATGGAGCTTCTCACGTGAGGGAAAAGCTAGCCCACCTGATAATGTACAGGGAGCAATCGAGGATGGCAATCAGGCTGGCGGCCCTTGACGCTGTCAAGGACGAGCTGACCGGGATAGTTTACCCCAACAGCCTGTGGGCAAACATCGGCAAGCTCCAGTCGAACACGCAGTTCATGGGTTCGGTCCAGAACATGATTGACATAGCCGGGGGGCTCATATCTACAATGCCCAGCCCCGAAGACTACGCGCGAAAGGACATCGGGCCCCTGATGAAGAAGTACCTCGCGGGGAACGCGAAGATGTCGGCCGAGGAGAGGATGAACCTGTTCCGGCTGATTCGGGAGCTAACCGGGGCAATGGGCGGCGTCCTTGGGCCCGCAATGATTCACGCAGAGGGGTCCATCGCCGCAAGCCTGATCGCCCTCTCCAGGGAGTACGACTTCGGCACCTCCAAGGCCCTTATCAGGGACATCATGCAGAAAGGCATGGGCAAGGGCACCACGCGAAAGGTCAGAGCTCACGGCTGAACTGTCGGGTTTTCCGACGACCCGTCGAGTCAGCGAAGGGCAGACATGCGCCAGATCCCACCGCATGGCTTGACCGAACACATTAGTGGGTCTGGGCGTTCGTAGCGAATCACGCTTTAATATCACGCCCAGGGCGAAGAGGTCAATGGCGGAGATGGCCGCCCCTCGATATGAGCTAACCATCGACAAACTGTTACTCAACACCTTGCACCGCAAGAGCCGTCAGGAAATCGTCTACGGCAAGACCCGCTATGACTGGGTTGCTTTCTACGGAAGGGTCCGGAGGCTTGCGTCCGGGCTGGAACGCATGGGGGTGAAGAAGGGGACGACTGTGGCTGTCATCGACGTCGACACTAACAGGTACATGGAAGCCTACTATGCGATTCCAATGATGGGAGCGACCATGCACACTGTCAACATCAGACTCCCTCCCGAGCACCTCGGTTACACCATGGTCCACGCCCAGGACGAGTACGTCCTGATCAGAGACGAGTTCCTACCCATCGCGGCCAAGCTTGCGGGGAGCATCAAGTCTCTGAAGGGCGTTGTCAGCATGAGCGACACCGGGTCGGCGCCCACGGTACCCTTCCCCAACTCGAAATTCTACGACGACCTCCTGGCAGGGGCAGACCCTCAGTACGAGTTCCCGCAAGTCGACGAGGAGAGCCGGGCGACGCTATTCTACACCTCGGGCACCACGGGGCTTCCGAAGGGAGTCTGGTTCACCCACAGGCAGCTCGTTCTGCACACGCTCTCTACTCAGATTGGACTGGCTGGGAGCTTCCCCCAGAACAGGCTCGACGCCAGGGACGTGGTCATGCCTCTCGTCCCGTTCTTCCATGTGCACAGCTGGGGGGTCCCATACGGTGTGGGGCTGATCGGCCAGAAGACGGTGCTTGCGGGGAAGTATGATCCCACGAACATACTGGAGCTGATCGCGCGGGAAGGGGTGACTTGGTCCAACATGGTCCCGACGGTGCTGAACATGATACTAGTCCACCCAGCAGTCGAGAAGTACAGGGACGCTCTGGCAAAGTGGAAGGTCAGCGTGGGCGGGGGCGCCCTGCCGCGGGAGATGGCCCTGAGGGCCCAGAAGCTGGGGATTAACGTGATGGCAGGCTATGGGCTGAGCGAGACCGCGCCAGTCCTGACGCTGGCCAACCCGACTGACAGGAGCATCGGGCTGCGCGGGGACTACGCCCTCGATGCGGTGCTGCTGAAAACAGGAATCCCCATACCTCTTGTGGCCATAAGGGTCGTGGACCCGGAGATGAAGGACGTCCCGAGGGACGCCAAGACCGCAGGGGAGATTGTGGTCCGCGGCCCCTGGTTGACGAGCGAATACTACAAGGAGCCTGCGAAGACAGAAGAGCTCTGGAGAGGGGGGTGGATGCACACCGGGGACATGGCGGTGATGGATGAGGAAGGGTACGTCACCATAGTCGACAGGATAAAGGACGCAATCAAGAGCGGCGGAGAATGGATTCCCACCATCATACTCGAGGACTTCCTTGTTCGTCACCCCGCCGTCTTCGAGGCTGCCGTGATTGGAGCCAAGGACCCGCAATGGGGGGAAAGGCCGCTCGCGGTGGTGTCCCTGAGGCAGAACCTGGCCGCGACGGGCGACGATCTCAAGAAGCACATGGAGAAGTTCGTGGCCGAGGGGAGGATAGCCAAGTTCTGGGTCCCGGAGCAGTACGTGATTCTCCAGGAACAGCTTCCCAAGACAAGCACAGGGAAGATAGACAAGAAACCCCTGAGAGAGAAGTATTCGGGCATCGCGATCGTGCACTAGCCTCAGCTCGCGGACTGAGCGGCCAGTCGCCCGAATGTGCCTGCGTGATTCACTCTTCGAAATAGGAGCATTGGCGAAGGCAATAATAGAAGTCGAGGCGAGACCATCCCGATGGAGAACCAGACGAGGGCAAGCCGATCAGGGGGGAGGGGCTCGAAAGCGCAGACAGAGAAGACGAGACCCAAGTACCTAGACGGATTGATTTTCGATCCCGAGAAGGGGGAGCTTTCTGCGCCGAATGGGGATGATGTCATAGTGATAGGCATGGTGACCCTCAAGGAAGTATTTGCGAGCGTAAGGGAGATGCTTCATGTCGGCTCGGACCTCATCTGGTACAACGCCGGGGTCAAAGCGGGTGCAGCAGAGGGAAAACGACTGAAGGGGCTGGTCGCCAAGATCGGGGAGGAGGGGTTCCTCCAACTGATGGCAGACCTTTACACCAACCTTGGGTGGGGCAGGTCGACGGTCGCAGACTTTGACATGAAAGCTAGGTCGGTCACCATGTTCACCAAGAACAACCCGCTGGTGAGAGGGGTGACGGCGTCACGCCCTGTATGCCACTACATCAAGGGGTTCTACAAGGGGTTCAGCTCCGTCGCCTTCCAGTCGAACAACGTAGCAGTGGTGGAGCTCGAGTGCGAGGCCATGGGCGCGGAGCGGTGCAAGTTCAGGATCATGTGGTGATTGGAATTGCCGAACGACGGGCGCCCATGCCCTCCTCCTAAGGAGTTCGACATGACTAAGGTGGCCGATGTGGTTCGCTTCATTGAGAGTCACAGCTGGAAGGCGATTGCATCCACCGAACCGTACGGCGAACAGAAGACAACCTTCGCGCGGTTCCAGTGCACGAAGTGCAAGGCCGAGTGGGTCTCCTTCGCGTCGAACCCCCGCCCGAGCAGGTGAGATCTGACAAATGAGGTCCATGAGGCTCGTGGCGGAGGGACGGCCGCTCAAAGAAACGGCCGTGGAGGTGCCCCTCCTAGGCCCCCGCTCAGTCCTGGTTAGGGTCAGCGCGGCGGGGGTCTGCCACACCGACATCCACCTAATCTCCGGGGCCTACGACCTGGGAGAGGGGAGGAAACTAACTGCGACCGGAGGCGGGACACTCTTGCCACTCACCCCAGGGCACGAAATAGCAGGGAGCGTGGAGGACCTGGGGAGCGAAGCGGGAGCAACGGGCATCAAGAAAGGGGACCAAGCGGTGGTCTACCCCTGGATCGGGTGCAGCCGGTGCAGGAAGTGCCTCGCCGGAAGGGAGAACGTCTGTGAGGGGAGACCTGCGTTCCTGGGGTTCATGAGGGACGGCGGGTACGCCGAGTACGTCTACGTCCCTGATGAGCGTTACCTCGTCAAGTCTGACGGAATCGCGCCAGCCCAGTCTGCCACCCTCGCCTGTTCGGGGCTGACCGCCTTCAGCGCCATAAGGAAGTGCGATCTCCACACCGACGACCTTCTCCTAGTAGTAGGCGCTGGAGGACTGGGGACCACGGCGATTCAGATAGCGAAGAAGACCACCGGCACCAGGATAGTCGTCGCAGACATCGACGACGCCAAGCTCGAGCTCGCCACCAAGCTGGGGGCGGACCACACCTTCAACACTGCCAAGGTCGACGTGAAGGACTTCGTTTCGGGGGTCAGGGCGCTCAACGGCGGGAGGGGCGCCGACGCCGTGGTAGACTTCGTGGGAAAGCCGGCGACGGTCTCCTTCGGCCTCAGGCTGCTTGGCCATGAGGGGAAGCTTGTCTTGGTCGGATTGATGGGAGGAGGGTTCCAGCTGCCACTTCCAATGCTCCCCCTGCTGGGGGCTCGGATTCTGGGGAGCTTCACCGGGTCGCTGGCCGAACTTGGCGAGCTGGTCCAGCTAGCCAAAAGGGGGGCGGTCGCACCCGTTGTCACCGCCTCCTACCGCCTCGAGGAAGCAAACGAGGTCCTTTCCAGGCTCGAGCACGGCGAGATACAGGGGCGGGCCGTCCTCAGCCCCTGACGCGACCACGGAGGGGAGCATCGGTCGGTGAAGTACCCCCGAAGCCACCGCTTGATTACAGGAAGCCGGCCTTGGATTCGAAGATCGCCTGCGACAGCCTCTCCATGTCCTTCGCTCCTCTCGAGAAGAGCAGGGGGAGGGCCATGGCATCCCTGTAGAATTTCTCGACGCCGAAGTCTCCGAAGTAGCCGTAGCCTCCGTGAACCTGCAAGGCCTGCTTCGTCGCGTCCCGGGCCAGCCGGGTCGACTTGACCCTTGCCATCATCTTCGCTGTCCCCGAAAGGCCCTCGCTGTACATGAAGGTCCTGAGCATCTCCTCTTCAGCCTTCAGGGAGGACAGCGAGAACGCCACCGGCTGGTAGTCTTTGAGCGGGTGTTCGAAAGTGGTGCGGCCCTTTGAGTAGTCGATCGCTTTGGCCACCGCCCCTGCGGTGATCCCCAGGGCTATTGCCGCCACGTCCAGGTCCATGCCGTTCACGGCCTCCTCCAGCATCCCTACACCGTTTTGCCCGAGGACTTCAATGTCGACCGAATCGACCTTGACCGAGGAGAAGCGTAACCCTCTGAATCCGAGGCGCGTCTGTTCGTTCAGGGGCTCGACTCCGCCCATGACTAGGAGGAGGGTGCCCGGAGCACCATTCGCGGCCAGGATGACCAGTTTGGCGTCGCTGTTGAGGACGTAGTCTTTCACACCCTGGGCACGAGAGTTGGCAACGGTGACCCCCATCTGCTCTCTGTACCCCTCGAGGAGACTGGTGTGCGCCACCGTCGCGTTGACCTTTGCCGAGACAACGTCTTTGAGAGTCTCCTTGCCTTTCCCCGTGGCCATCGCGAGAGGGACGTAGAGCGAGTTGGTGATGAGGACCTTCACGGCTGCGGAGGGCGAGACCCTAGCCAGCTCCTCCAGCACTATCATGTATCCTCGCTCGTCCAAGCCGGTGCCCCCCAATTCGCTCGGCACCCTGGCACCGAGAAAGCCCTGGGCAGCCATGGCCATGATAATCTCGGGGCTCAGCCCTTCCCGCTCTATCTTCGCCGCTATGCCCTCTATGTTCTTCTGTGCGAACTCCCTGACGCTGCTTCTGAGCAGTTGGTACTCCTCGCTGCTCATGCCTTCGCGCCTCCCTTCTCACCTAGGAACTCTTTCATCATTTCTCTGAACATCGTCCTCGCTATCGTCAGCTTCTCCACCTCGCTCGTTCCCTCCCAGATGTCCATGATCTTTGCGTCCCTGAAGAACCTCTCGAGGTCGCCCGAAAGACCCTGAAGGCCCGTGACCTCCATCGCCTTCTCGGTGACCCAGACCGCCGTCTCGGATCCGAAGGCCTTGGCGGAGCTCGTCAGCTTCGGGTCCGGGTTGAACTGGAAGAGGCGGGAGGCGGCGCTGTAGGTGAGCAGGCGCGCAGCTTCGATTCTCATCTCCATCTCGCCAATTATCATCGCCGTCTCCTCCTTCAGGTTCTCCATCCCCTGGGCAAACACGTGGTCGAGGACTCTGTCGAGGGCACCCTGGGCGATGCCGACTGCCTGGATGGCCGTGTAGATTCTGCTGATGTCGAAGAAGGTCATGACGTAGTAGAACCCCTTCCCTTCTTCGCCGATGAGATTCTTGGCCGGGACCTTCACGTCGTTCAGCACAATCTCGGCCGTGTTCGTGGCGCGGACCCCCAGCTTCTCGTGCAGTTTGTTCCTCGTGATTCCTTCGCTCCCTGTCTCGACGATGAGCAGGCTCAGCCCGTGGTGCCTCTTCTGGGTCTGAGGCGATGTGCGCGTGAGCGTCACAAGGAAGTCAGCCAGCTGGCCGTTGGTGATGAACATCTTCGCCCCGTTGAGGGTATAGTAGTCCCCCGACTTCGCCGCCGTCGTCTTGATCCCGGCCACGTCGCTGCCCGCTGAAGGTTCGGTGACAGCGAGGCCCATCATCGCCTTCCCGCCGGTGACCATGGGGACGTACTTCGCCTTCTGCTCTTCGGTCCCGAACAGTTGTATGGTCTCCAGGCCGAAGAAGCCCGAGACTGCGCAGATCCCTGTCCCCGCGTCGACCCGGCAGAACTCCTCTTGCAAGATGAGGACGGACCAGGGGTTCGAATAGTCGACGAGTCCGCTGGCGTAGGCCTTCTTCCTCAGCTCTTCGGGGAATGTCTCCTCCCGATCGTATTTCCGGGCGAACTCGGGCGTGATTTCCTTGAGAGCAAATTCCCTCGCCTTCCTCCTAAATTCTTTCAGGTCCTCAGGGAGTTCGAAATCCAACTTAGCCACTTTTGAAGAGCGCCTCCGCACTTGCTTATTAACAGAGTCATAGGCAAAGTCTCCAGCCAGCGAACCCTAATCCCTCTAGCCCCACAGGCGAAGGTCGTCGAGCTAGAACGGGTCGTTGACAGAGGTCAGCCTGACCAGTTTCTTGTTGACGAACTCCGTTATCCCAAGGGAGGAGAGTTCCCTGCCAAAGCCAGAGTTCTTGATTCCGCCGAAAGGCAGCTCGGGCGAGGAGAGCGTAGGGTGATTGACCCATACCATCCCGCTCTCTACCTCGGCGGCCACCTTTCTCCCGCGTTCCGGGTTCTCTGTGAAGACAGCGCCTCCAAGGCCGAAGGGAGAGTCGTTCGCCAGGCGCACTGCATCAGCATCGTCCTTCACTCTGAAGAAAAGGGCAACCGGCCCGAAGAACTCCTCTCTGTATGCCGGCGAGTCGGGTCTGACATCGGTGAGAATGGTGGGCTCCAAGAACGCGCCGGGCCTGTCGATGCGCTTGCCCCCGAGGAGGACCTTGGCTCCGTGAGAGAGGGCAACGCTAATCTGACTCTCGAGGGTCCTCAGTTGGCCTTCAGAGCTTAGAGGCGG
>Ga0187766_10001266_pt1 | contig 14787 bp, 15 predicted proteins | sample 0216_QUI02_MP05__4_FD_132971 | JGI IMG/M metagenome (GOLD analysis project Ga0187766, IMG submission 132971) | Tropical peat soil microbial communities from peatlands in Department of Meta, Colombia - 0216_QUI02_MP05_20_MG | ecosystem: Environmental > Terrestrial > Soil > Wetlands > Peat ... | reverse complement strand
CTTGCCGGCGGGCTGCTCGGGCACGGTGAACGCCGTCTCGGCCGTAAACACGGTCGTCTCCGGCGAGACCGACAGCACGTACTGGAGCCCTGTCGCGTGCAGCTTGTCGCGCAGCTCGGTGTTTCGCTGGCGTGGCTCGGTTACCTGGCCCGTCCGAAGATCGCCGGGCCTCGGCGCTTTGCTGACTGCGATGACGCGACACGGGCCGGAGAGGTGGGCGGGCGAACCTGACGAACGCCGCCTCCGGTTTGAAGTCGGATCCAGTCCTCCACTGTGAACCGCTGCTCCTGGCGGGCAACACCGTCGGCATCGATCCAAACACCTTCCCTTCGGAGCAGGTCGCGGGCCGACGTCGCATCGATGGGGCCCGAGCCTCCCCCGAGGAAGCTGTCCCGGACCTCGCCATCGACGTTCAGAACTCGCCAGTAGTTCGGGATCGAACCCCGACATGGAGTAGCCACTGCCCAACAGCCATTGGTTTGCCGCCAGCCACCTCCACTTTGGGAGGCCCTGCGAAGAGGGTCTCGGTCTGCCGAACAGCCGAGACGTTGCGAGCGCCGCTGAGCTTGTCAGGGATGGTACGGTCGGCTCAAATCGGATGTCTCCCTGAGGGCTGCCGCGTGTTGCTCAAATCCTCGATGTCTCGCGTCGACCCGATCGCGGTTCTGGCGGTCGTCGCCGTCGCCCAGTTCATGGTCATCCTCGATGCGAGCATCGTCAATCTCGCCCTGCCGACGATCAAGCGCGTGGTGGGGATCTCGGACGAGAACCTCTCGTGGATCCTGAACGCGTACACGCTGATGTTCGGTGGCTTCTTGCTGCTCGGTGGCCGCCTTGCGGACCGTTTCGGCCGCCGCCGGTTACTGATGGTCGGCGTCGCGCTGTTCTCTGGTGCGTCGGTCCTCTGTGGGGTCGCACACTCCCAGGCCGAGTTGATCGTGGGCCGGGGCCTTCAGGGATTGGGCGGGGCGCTGGTGTCTCCGGCCGCGCTGGCGATCATCCTGACGACGTTCGCCGAGGGGCATGAACGCGACCGCGCGCTCGCGGTGTGGGCGGCGGTCGCGGGCGCGGGTGGCGCGGTCGGCATGCTCGGCGGCGGCATTCTCGTCCAGGAGCTCGGCTGGCGCTCGGTGTTCTTCGTCAATGTTCCGATCGGGCTGGCGATGCTGGCGCTGGCGCCGCGGATCGTTCCGGAGAGTCGGTCTGAGGCCGTCTCGAAGAGCCGCCTAGACATCGAGGGCGCGGTCGTGATCACGCTCGGCACGATCAGTCTCGTGTACACCCTGACGAATGCCGGTAACTGGGGATTCACGTCGGCACCGACGATCGGGGGCCTGATCGGCTCGCTCCTGCTGATCGCGCTGTTCATCGCGATAGAGCGCCGTCACGAGGATCCGCTGGTCCCATTGCGGATCTTCTCGAACCGCAAACTCTCTGTCGGGGGCACGTCGCTGCTGGTCGTGGCCGCCGCGCTGTTCGGGATCTTCTTCTTCGTCACGCTCTATTTGCAGCAGGTGCTCGGGTTCGACCCGTTTCAGACCGGGCTCGCATTCCTGCCGCTGAGCGTGACGATCATCGCGGCATCGGCCGCAGCGTCGCGTCTGGTCGACCGCTTCCGTCCCAAGCCCGTGCTTATCGCGGGTCTCCTCATCACGATCTGTGGGTTCGTCCTACTCGCCGCCCTGCCCAGCCACGGCGACTACGCAGTCGATCTGGTGCCGGCGATGATCCTGCTCGGGGTCGGCCCGGGAATATCGTTCGTCCCGATCATGATCGCCGGGACCAGCGGGGTGCGCCCGGGGGACGGCGGGCTCGCATCGGGGCTGCTCAATACGATGCAGCAAGTCGGTGGTGCGCTCGGCTTGGCGGTCCTCTCGACGATCGCGGCGGACCGTACGGCGAACGCGCTGCACAGGGGCTTGTCGCAGCCGGAAGCGCTGACGTTCGGATTCCAGGGCGCCTTCATTGTTTCCGCCGCCTTATGCGCCGTCGGCGCGGTCATCGTGATCGCCCTGCTGCCGCGCCGCAAGCTCGAATACCCCCACGAGCACGTCAAAGCCGTCACGCTGTCGTTCGCGCGCTTCCCCAGTGCTCCGCTGTGGGGGCACCACGCCGGCTTGGTCGGCCTTGGCCGCCGCCTCCGTCAAAGCTTTGCGCGCCCCTAGCCGCGGCCCCAGGCTGCTTCAGCTGGCAAGTGCCGGCCAGCGCCAAATAGCATCTGCGCCATGTCGGACACGCACGCAGGGTCTCGGCGTCGGTCGGGCGTACATGCGTGTGCGTTCTGGCTTGGCGCACCCGGCTTCGGGGAGCTCCGGAGGGTCGCGTTAGCCTAGCCTGGGCAGGACGACGTGATGGTGCGCACGCTGCGCTCCGGCGTCAGCCGCGGCACCGAGACGTTGGTGTTCCTAGGCGGTGTGCCGCCGTCCCAGTACGGCACGATGCGTGCACCATTTCAGGAGGGGGACTTCCCGGCGCCGGTCAAGTACGGCTACCTCAACGTCGGCGCCGTCGAGCAAGGACCCGAGGACCTGCGCGGCCGCACCGTCTTCTGCCTGTACCCGCACCAGACTGCCTATGTGGTACCGGCCGGCGCCGTGACCGTCGTACCGGACGACGTGCCACCGGCGCGCGCGGTGCTCGCGGGCACGGTCGAGACCGCCGTCAACGCCTTGTGGGACGCGGCACCACTGGTCGGCGACCGGATCACCGTTGTGGGCGCCGGTATGGTCGGGTGCTGTGCGGCACGGCTGCTGAGTCGGTTCCCGGGGGTGGACGTGACGCTCGTGGACGTCGAACCCGCGCGGGCGGACGTAGCGGCCGCACTCGGCGTCGACTTCGCGCTGCCCGCCGACGCCGCCCACGGCCGCGACCTCGTCGTGCACGCCAGCGCAACGTCCGCCGGGCTACAGCTGTCGCTCGACCTGCTTGCGCCAGAGGCGACCGTGATCGACCTCAGCTGGTACGGCGACAGGGAGGTCCTCCTGTCGCTGGGCGGCGCGTTTCACTCGGGTCGCCTCGCGATCCGCTCGAGCCAGGTCGGCACCGTTTCTCCGGCCCGCAGCGGGCGCCGCACGATGGGAGACCGGTTGGCGCTCGCACTCGAGCTGCTGCGCGACCCCGCCTTCGACGCGCTCGTTACGGGGGAGTCCAGCTTCCGCGAGTTGCCGGATGTGATGGCCCGCCTTGCCGCAGGGAGTCTGCCGGCGCTGTGCCACACCATCACCTACGAGGAGGTTGGATCGTGTTCAGCGTGACGGTCCGCGATCACATGATGATCGCCACAGCTTCCGCGGCGAGGTGTTCGGACCCGCGCAGCACCTGCATGGCGCGACCTACGTAGTTGACGCCACCTTCCGGCGAGCGGCGCTCGACCCCGACAACATCGTGGTCGACATCGGTCGAGCGGCGGAGGCGCTCCACGCCGTATTGGCGGAGCTCACCTACCAGAACCTCGACGACGACCCCGCCTTCGCGGGCACGGACACGTCCACCGAGGCGCTCGCGCAGGTGGTCGCGGATCGGCTCGCAGACAGCATTGACGCCGGGGCCCTGGGCGACGGGGCTCGCGAGCTCGACGGGCTGGTGGTCACGCTCCACGAGTCGCACATCGCCTGGGCGTCATACGAGCGCCGGCTGTGAACGAAGTGCACGTCATCGTGCCCGAGGGCATCGACGACCCGGGCCGCCCGAGCGGAGGCAACGTCTACGACCGCCGTGTCTGCGACGGGCTGGCGTCGCTGGGCTGGACGGTGCACTAGCACAGCGTCCCGGGCCGCTGGCCGCGGCCCGACGCCGCCTCGCTGCACGCCCTGGCCGCCGCCGTCAAGCGGATCCCCGACGAGCGATCGTGCTGCTCGACGGGCTGGTCGCCTCGACGGCTCCCGACCTGCTCACGCCGCCCGCGCGCCGCCTGCGCCTGGTCGTGCTCGTGCACATGCCGCTGGGTCACCGCCCGCCAAATGACGGTGCCGGCGAGGTGCGGATGCGCGAACGCACCGTGCTCGCGGCCGCCGCTGCTGTCGTCACGACCAGTCGTTGGGCCCGGCGTCGGCTACTGGAGCTGTACCCGTTGCGCGGCGACCGTCTGCACGTGGCGCAACCAGGCGTGGACGCGGCAGCACTGGCCACCGGGACTGGGGACGGTGGGGCGTTGCTGTGCATCGCAGCGGTGACCTTCGACAAGGGGCACGACGTGCTGCTCAACGCGCTGGCAACGATCCCGGACCTCTCGTGGCGCTGCGTATGCGTGGGCAGCCTCGATCGCGACCCCACGTTCGTAGAGGCTCTCCACCGCCGCACAGCGAACGGCGGGCTCGCCGACCGCGTGTCGTTCCCCGGACCGCGCACTGGAGCCCACCTCGATCGCAGCTATGACGTCGCGGACCTGCTGGTACTCGCCTCGCGTGCCGAGACGTATGGGATGGTGGTGGTAGAGGCGCTGGCCCGCGGCCTGCCGGTCATCGCGGCCGACGTGGGCGGGCTGCCCGAGGCACTCGGACACGGCGCCGACGGGATCCGGCCGGGGCTGCTGGTGCCGCCGGAGGATCCTGCGGCCTTCGGTGGTGCGCTTCGCGCGTGGCTCAGCGACGCCGAGCTGAGACGGGCGTTGCGGCGCGCCGCCCACGAGCGGCGAGAGACGCTCTCCGGGTGGGGGACAACCACCTCAGTCATCGCGCGCGTCCTGGCTGAGGCGCTGCGATGACCGCCGAGGTCATCCGGGTGAGGAGGGAATGGCTCGACCTGCGCGAGCGCGCTGACGGCGCGGCCCGGGCGCGCGACCTCGTCGAGCACCTCGTGCGAGCGACTCCCGCGAGCGACCGCTGGACGATCCACGACCTCGGCTGCGGCACCGGCGCGATGGGCCGCTGGCTCGCGCCGCTGCTGCCGGGGGCGCAGCACTGGATCTTGCACGACCGCGACGTCGACCTGCTGGAGATCGCCCTCGGTGGTCCCCCCGGCCCCGCCGCCGATGGAGCTACCGTCACCGTCGAGGCGAGGCGCTCCGACATCACCCGGCTCGGCCCGGACGATCTCGCCGGCGCGAGCCTCATCACGGCCTCCGCGCTGCTGGACATACTCGCCGAGGACGAGTTGGCCAGGCTGGTCGCCGTCTGTACCGGCGCTGGATGTCCAACGCTGCTGACCATGTGTGTCAGCGGTCGCGTCGAGATCGCCCCGCCAGATCCGCTCGACGGCCGCGTCGCCATCGCGTTTGATGCTCACCAGCGCCGCAGGACGGATCGGGGTCGCCTGCTCGGACCGGACGCCGTCACGCTCGCCGCCGAGGAGTTCCGCGGCCTCGGCGCCGATGTCCTCATCCGGCCGAGCCCGTGGCTACTCACAGCCTCGCAGGACGACCTGCTGGCAGAGCGGTTCACCGGGTGGGTCGCTGCCGGGTGCGAGCAGCAGGTCGAGCTGGCCGCCGAAGCCGACGGCTACACGCGGCGGCGTCTGGCGCAGGCAACGGCGGGACAGCTCACGGCCACCGTGGACCATGCGGACATTCTCGTCCTGCCTCGGCGTAGTCAGGTGGAGCGGCCATGAAGCAGGACGAGCGTGCTCCGTTCACCCGGTCCCTTCAGCGCGCGCGCGTTTCGGCCTTCGACCGCGGTGAGTTCGTCGAGCAGGAGGGCTTCATGCGCGCCCGAGAGATTCGGGCCCTGGCGGGTCGGGCGGGCACTGCACCCGCGGCCTCCGTGCTGGACCTGTGCTGCGGAGTCGCCGGTCCGGGACGGATGATCACTCGGGAGCTGGGCTGCTCGTACCTGGGGGTGGACCTCAGCGCCAGCGCCATCGAGATCGCGCGCGAGCGAGCCCGCGACCTTCCGTGTCGCTTCCAGGTCGCGCGGATTCCCCCGGTCCCTCGCGGCCCGTTCGACGTCGTGCTGCTGCTCGAGACGATGCTCGCCTTTCCGGACAAGCAGACGCTGTTTGAGGAGATCTCGCGCGCGCTTCGGAAAGGCGGGCGGTTCGCCTTCACGGCGGAAGCGGGCCTGCCGCTCACGGCCTCGGAGCGAGCGAGCATGCCCGACGCCGACACGGTCTGGCTCACCCCGCTCGACGAACTGCTCAGTTGCCTGGAGCGGGTCGGGCTGATCGTCAGCTGGCAGGAGGATTGCAGTCAGTCCCATCGTGCCGTCGCCGAATCGTTGATCGACGCGTTCTCCGCCGACGCAGCGAGCCGCGCCGCGCAGATCGGACGCCGGGCGCTCGACGAGCTGCTGGTCGCTCACCGGCTCTGGAGCGACTGGCTCCGAGACGGCCGCGTCCGCAAGATCGCGTTCGTCGGCGAGAAGACGGCGAGTCAGGCCGGTGCCGCTCGGGCCTCGAGCGCGGCGAGCACGTCGTAGAGGTTCCCGAATCGCTCGTACGCGACGTCGCGACTGGCCAGCCACTCCGCGAGCCCGCCGGTTGCGAACACCCGCGTCGCGGCGAGCGCGGCGCAGCGATCGGAATACCCGTCGCCCACATAGGCGACCGGGCCCGATGGCAGCGCGGAGCGTTTACACGGCTCACCGAATGCAGGGCAGACAGCAACGTCACGGAACCGAACCTGCCAACCATCCGAATCTGCGTCGACATGGTTCGCGAGGAGCTCGACCTCGATGCCTTCCCGCGCCAGGACGGGCTCGATCAGCTCGTGAAAACCGCTGGAGACCACCAGTGGCCGGTGCCGCTCGACGAGCTCTCGGAGGCCCGGCCGGAGGCGAACCGTGTCGCGAAGCCGGTCGACGACCTCGGGGAGGGGAGCCCGGATCGTCGCCAAGCTGCAGGCCAGCGCTTGGTCGTGCGTCAGCGAGCGCCCCATCAGGCAGCCGTTACGGCGATATGTAGCGCCGTCGCCGAACCACTCGACGACGAGCGCAAGCGTGTCCTGCTCCGTCACGGTGCCGTCCCAGTCGAGCACCAACTGCATCAAGCCCATCCCCCCGGTGCAGGCCGGTCGCCCAACATTGCGTGTAGGATTGCACTCTTGGAAAGTGGGGACCTGGAGCCGCCCCGCGAAGTCGCGCGGTTTCTCCTACCGACATCTGAAGGCGAGTTCGAGGGCCGAGCGTTCGAGAGCCGGTCCGGCGCCGTTCACCTTGCGCTCGTGAAGGGGGACCTTGGGGACGGCCATGGGGTGCTCGGCCGTGTGCACTCCGAGTGCGTCACCGGAGATGCGCTCGGTTCGCTGCGGTGCGATTGCGGGGTCCAGCTCCAGACGGCGCTGCGGGCAATTTCCGCCGAGCGGCGGGGAGTCCTCCTCTACGCGATTGGCCATGAGGGCCGCGGGATTGGTCTCGTCAACAAGCTGCGTGCGTACGCACTTCAGGAACAGGGACTTGACACGCTGGAGGCGAATGTGCACCTCGGCTTCGCTCCGGACGCGCGCGACTACGACGAGACGGCTGCCTGTCTCGTCGCCCTGGGCGTGCGCTCGTTACGCCTGCTCACGAACAACCCCCACAAGGTCGACGGGCTCCGAGCCGCGGGCATCGTCATCGACGACGTGCTCCCTCTCTCGACATCAGCCCACGTGCGCAACCTCACCTACCTTCGTACCAAGGAGCTGCGGATGAATCACACCTCGCCGGCCGGCGAGGTGTTGACGGCAGACGTGCCGCGGGTACTTGACGTGAGCGCGCTGCTGGGGCGCGTTACGCCAACTCAGCTTCGACCGTATGTGGTCCTCAAGTACGCGCAGACGCTTGACGGGCGCATCGCTACCAGCACCGGCGATTCGAAGTGGATCAGCAGCGATGCCGAGCGCGAGGCCTCACACGCGCTACGCGCGGCCTGCGACGCGGTCCTCGTAGGCGTCGGCACCGTGCTCGCCGACGATCCGCAGTTGACGGTCCGACTGGTCCCCGGAGCGTCGCCCCTTCGCGTGGTTCTTGACAGCACGCTGCGCCTACCGCCCAACTCGCACGTCCTCGGCGATGCAGCGTCGACGCTGATCGTGACGACCGAGCGATCGGATCGGGCGCGTCGCGAGGAGCTGCAAACCCAGGGAGTGGCGGTGCACCTCGTGGCCGCCGACCCGCCGTGGGGAGTCGATCTCGAGGCCACGCTCGAGCTGCTGCGAGAAATCGGCGTTCGCCTCCTGCTCGTTGAGGGCGGCGGCGCCGTGATCACGTCGTTCCTGCGCGGCCGGCTCGCCAACCGCCTGATCGTCGGAGTCGCACCGACAATCTTGGGCAGCGGAACCGAGGCGGTGGGCGACCTCGACACGGCGCGCGTGGCTGATGGTCTGCGACTCGGCGCGCGCGCGGTCCACACGATCGGCGACGACGTCCTCGTCGCCGGCAGCCTCGCTAACGGCAACCTGGCCTGACGGCAAGGCGCCCGGACGCTTCGGCGACGTCCGTCAATTCTGCCCGCAGATGACTATGCGGGCTGGAGACGGATGCCGCTCAGCGCAGACGACGGGGTCGCGAAGATGTGGTGCAGGTGGCAGTAGAACTCGAACTGCTGCACCGTGAGCATCGCCGGGACCGTCGTCGATCCCTCCGCCGAGGAAGCTACCTCAAATCCACCCTGCTGGCCCGTCGACGCGCGGGCCTGGCCGGCCGTCAGCTTTCGAACGACCTGAACGACGGCCATCATCCCGTGGTCCTCGTGGAACGTCACGTGACAGTGGAACACGAACTTGCCCGTGAAGTCGGTCGGCCGCATCAGGATCACGACCTTTGACTTCGGCGGCATCGCGACGTTGTCCTGGTAGTCGACGTACGGCACCCGCTTCCCGGCGACGCTGACGACCTGGAAGGGGTTGATGTGGATGTGGAACGTGTGCCACTCAGTGTTGGTGTTGACGAGCGTCCACTGCTCGAGCGCGCCCAGCTTCATCGTCACGAGGGTGTGGTTCGGGTCGAACATCTGACCGTTGAGCAGGAAGTTTGTGTTGGTCGGACTCGTATTCATCTCCGAGAACACGATCGTCCGGCGGCGGTCGATGTGCTGGCCGCGCAGATCGGGGTGCCAGGGCGGAACCGGGAGCGCCCCCGTCGGGAAGCGATCGTTCATCCGGCGACCCGTCGAGCGGACCGTGAGCAACGTCTGGTTGGGCACCCAGCCGCCCTTCTTGACGTCGTTGGCCCCCGGGAACTGCTCGAACGGGAGCGCCTTGAGCGTGTAGTTGCCCCGGCGGCCGCCGCGGACCAGGACATCGGCCCGGGACCCGGGACCGATCAGCAGATCGCGCACGATCAGCGGGCGCCTGAGCGTGTTCCCGTCCCGGGCAAGGACCCGGAACGGCTGACCGGCGAGCCGCAGGTCCACGATACGGTCCGCGTTCGCATTGAAGATCCGCCAGCGCTGGATCTGGCCGGGTCGAATCCTCAGGCTCGGGTTCAGGTCCCCGTTGACGTAGATCGGTGACTTCGGACCCTGCGCCTGCGAGGCCGGAACGGTCTTGCCGTCCTTCACCTGCGTCTGCGTCAGGAAGATCCATCGCTGCGGGAACGTGCGCAGCGCCGGATCCCTGTCGAGGCCGCCCTCGACGACGATCGGCCCGGCCATGCCGGCGAAGATCTGCCCCTCCACGAACATGTGCAGGTGCGGGTGGTACCAGTACGAGCCGGGGTCGTTGTCGTAGGGGAGGTGGTAGACGTAGGTGAAGGTGTGCCCCGGGTTGATCCGCACGAAGATGTTGTCGCTGTGACCCGACGGCGAGACGTGGAATCCGTGCGTGTGCAGGTTGGTCGGCTGGTCCAGGTCGTTGATCACGTGGACGATGAGCGTGTCCCCGTCGCAGATCACGAGCGCCGGCGAGGGGTAGCTCCCGTCGTAGTTCATCGTGACCACGCGCTGGTGGTTGATCCGAACGGCGCTGACCGAGGCGCGCAGAGTCGTCTCGAGGACTCCGTTGCGGCTGTAGCGCAGCGGTGGCTCGGGGAAGCCATCGTGGATCAGCGGGGGAACATTCCTATGGCATGCCGAGAGACGCTGCGACGACGCGCTGAAGATGCTCGGCTGCGCCGAGTACCCAGCGGCGCCAGCGGCCACGCCAACTACCGCAAATGCGCACGCAGCGAGTACTGCCCCAACAAGAAACGCTCGTCTCAATGAGTGGCCTCCAAGTGTCCCCAACTGCTGCTGACTATTTCGCATCGCTACGTCGACGTCAAGTCGTCCGCCCCATCGGCGCGGCTGAAAGCTAGTGCGGTGCGCTCGATCGCTCGAGCCTGGCTCGGCGAGACCTGGGCCGAGAATGACCTGGCACGGCGGGGGACGCGCGGGTACCAGACGGGTACATGCCTACTCCCACGATCGCACCCTGATCGTCCGCGACGACCCCGAATCGCCTGTAATCACGGGCGATCGTTGACCCCTCGACGCCCACGGTGTCGCACCGCCGCTGGATCGCACCCAGGAGGTCGCCGGTTCGAGTCCGGCTAGCTCCGCCACGTCCTTGTAGGCCGTCCGAGACCATAGCGCGTCAGTTTGGGTTGACAAGCGGACTGTTGTCAATCTAGACTGACGGCCATGAACGCCGAAGACATCGCCTACGCGATCGCGTCCAACGACCCGTCGCTGGGGCTCCGCGCGGCTCTAGCTCTGCACCGGCTCGCGGAACGGGTCGAGGCGGACCACGTCGCGACCGCCCGCCAGCAGGGGTGGTCTTGGCAGCAGATCGGTGACGCGCTCGGCGTTACCCGCCAATCAGTCCACGCCAAATACGGAAAGCGATTCCCATGACCAAGCATTCGAAACCAGCCGACGCGTATCACCCCTGGAGCACGTACATCGACGCTCGCGAGGAAGCACGGCGCCGCGGTGACCGCAAGGTCGGCACCGAGCACCTGATACTCGGGCTGCTCAGGGAACCAGTCCCGGCGCAGGCCCTCGGATGCGACCTACAGACAGCCCGCGACGCGCTCGACGCGATGGATCACGATGCGCTCGCCGCAGTCGGCATCGGCGCTGCGTTCAACGCACCACCGATACCGATCGACGAGCCGATCAAACGTCCGTCGAGGCCGACGCTCAAAGCCGTCTTGCGGGACCGCTTGCCAATGACACCCGCAGCTAAGACAGCGCTGGAGCAATCGTACAAAGAGATACGCCGTGGTCACGGCATCGGCCCGCAACAGGTGCTCCTAACCGTCCTCGAACTCGAGCCGCCAGATCCCGCCGCCGAGCTGATCGCCGCGCTAGGCGTCGATCGCGCGGCCGCGCGGCAACGTCTCGGCGTGGGACGCGCCGCAGCGTAGGCAGACCAGCACCGAGCAGCGACGGGTGGAAGCGAGTCGCTGAGGCAGCCATCTGGTGCGCCCGGACGCCACTGTCGCTCGCGCCGGAAACCAGCAGCGCTGAGCTGGCTGCTGGATCTGAGCAAGACCAAGGGTCTCAATCTTGCCCGCGTCGAGAACGCTGCTTCGCCAGGGGTTGCGCAAGCGCCGCACGATCGCGGGCTCGGTGTTCAGCTGGACGAGGATCAGCGTTCTCGTCGCGACTGGCAGGCTGCTGAATCCGCCCGACGTTGCAGAAGTCGGCCGGGGCCAGGACCGCGATGCCGGCGTGATGGGCGACTGCGGCCGGTGCTCCGTCGTGCGAAGCAGCAGCGAGTGTCGTGGCGACTTGGTGCTTGCTTAGACCCAGCGCCGCGGCGCTCCGCAAACGGTCGTCGTGGCACGACCCGACGGCCGGGCTCGGCGGAGCAGCAGTCAGCGCACCTGCCGCCGGGCTGCTGCTCACGCCCAACAGCAGCCGTCGGCGGACGGCGCCGCTGACGATTCCTTTGCTCGCCGCGTCGTTCTCGAGCTCACAAGCGGTTTGGCGACCAAAGGATGCGCCGAGTAGGGGCATCTTCGGCGCGGGCCTTCAGTTCTGCCGAATACCTGCCGGTGTTCAAGAGCGCTCAGTTCGGTGAGAAGTTCGACGCGGCGATCATCACCAGCAAGGGCTACGCCGCCGAGGCGTGCCGGCGCTTTTTGAAGTCCCTCGACCCCGGCCGCTACCGAATCTTCTGTCTGCACGACGCCGATCCCGCTGGCTACAACATCGCCCGCACGCTCGCCGAAGAGACGGCACGCATGCCCGGCTACGAGGTCGACGTGACCGACCTCGGCCTGACCGCCGGCCAGGCGATCGCTCTCGGTCTGCAGACCGAGAGCTTCGTTCGCAAGGGCGCGAACCCAGAGGGCCTGCGTCTGGACCCACAGGAGCGCCGGTGGTTCGACGGCACCCAGATTCAGTTGGGTGCGGCTCCAATGGAGTGACCTTCCTGCTGCGAGACCGCAGCTGACGAATCTCCTGCAAAATCGCGGTTTGGAGGGCGGTCCTGACTCGTCGGCGTCCGATCGAACTGGCGATACCGGGCGGATCTCGTTGGGCCGGAGCCGCCCTCTCGTCCGCTTCTGTGCCTTGCGATCGCCGTAAGTTGGTGAAAGAGGGCTCCGCGTCGAGTTCTGTTTCGAGAATGCCCAGCAAATAGGCACATTCGAAGTCACTCCATTGGAGCCGCACCCGATTCAGTTCCCGCCGAAGAAGCCGCTGTGGAAGTGCACGCGCGTCGAGCTCAACGCCTTCACCGGCCCCGACCTGATCCAGTTCGTCGCCGACCGACTCGAGGAAGAAGACGCCAGCGACAAGCTGATCCCGCCGGACGAGGTCATCGGCGAGCAGGCCGATCAGCGCCACACGGCGCGCGCTCGCGGCGAGCTACAGGAGATCATCCTGCGGCTGCTCGGGCTCGACGATCTGGTTGCCCGGCTGGTCGAGGAGACGCCGATCGATCCGGTTGAGTTCGGCGACCTAGAGACAGCGCTGACAGACAACCCGCCGATCAGCTGGCGCCAATCGACCGACGAGCATGTCGACGACCGGCTGGGCGACGAGATCGAGGCGAAGGGCGAGCAGATTGCCCGAGAGGCGCTCGAGGGCTGGGCTGATTCGGCATAGTGAACGCCCGATCGCCGAGACGCCGGCCTGCGGCGCGTGCTATCGCGGACCGACTTCGCATAACCGCCGTCTCGCTCATCGCGCGACCGCGCTCGCTCACCACGAGCGATGCAGCTGCGTCTCGATCTGGCCGAGCTGGCGAGGCGGCGCGCTCACCGAGTTGGCCGTCGCACTCCCCAAGCCCCAGCCGGCGATCCGCACCGACGAGGACAGGGTCGCGCTGCGCGAGCGGCTCGCCGCCCATTACGACGACGCGACGATCGCCGCGATCCTCAACCGCCAGGGCCGCCGCTCCGCCACCAGCGAGCGGTGCACCCAGATCATCGTCCGCGGCCTGCGCCGCTACCGCGACATTACGGCCCACAAGCTGCCCGCCGAGCCGCCTGACGGCGAGCTGCTCCCCGTCAGCAAGGCCGCCGAACAAGCCGGGTTCATCGCCGGCGAACAGGACACCCCCGGCGCCCCCTGACGGATTCGCGTCAACGACCAGCTGCGCGCGCTGTTCGTCGAGCACGCCCCGGAGGGCTATGTTCCCATCCTCGACGCGATGCGCATCCTCCGCGTCAGCCGCCAGACCGTGTTGCAGCGTGTCAAGCGCGGTGAGCTCCAAGCGATCCACGTGCGCAACGGCCGGCGAAAAGGACTACGAATACTGGTCCAACCGCCAGACTGCGCCCTGTTTGACACAACCACGATGAACCGAGAGGCAGTGTGACAATGGCGCCAAGGACGCCCGCTAGGCGCTGCTGAAGAACCCCGAGGACCTCACCGACCAGCAGGCCGCCACCCTCGCCGCTTTCCGGCTCCTCCACGGTCTGAGTGGGGAGGCGTGCGGTCCGGCTGAGAGCCTGCCCGGCTTCTGATCCTCGATGATGGGAGCCTGGCATGAACGATTTGGAACCGTCCGTGCGCTTCGGCCGGACGCTCCGCAAGCACAAGCAAGGCATCCTCGCCGCCCGCCGGCTGGGGATCAAGAAATGCTCGCGCGGAAGCGCTCAACACGGTCCCGCCGAGCGTACGGGTTTCACTCAGCCCAGGCCGCACTCGCGCTCGTCCGTATATCACCTGCGGCCCCATCTTCCTTCTCCTTCCACACGAACGACCTGTCAGCTGCGTTCACCTACGATCATCCATGGAGGAGCCGCAATCCGTTGGGGCCCTGCTGTTCGCGAAATTGCGAGACCAGCCCAGCGGCGAGGCCCGGCCCTGCTTTCGCGGCGCGACGCGCGCGTCGGCACTGCTGCTCTCGTGGCGAGCAGCACTGAGCCGCCTGCCGGGTCGAGCAGCCGCTCCTCGTCCGTCGCACAAGCCGGCTCGAACTGTACGCGGATTACCGCCTTGACCCGATTGCGCGCAGTTTGTTAGCAGGTCGAGTTTGAAGGGTCCCTTCCGCGCTGAGCGTGACGCACTCTGGCCGCGGTTTCCGAGTTCTGCGCAGTGCGGGAAGCGGCGTGGCCTCGTGCGGCCGGGGGTTTACCGACTCTCGCGGCGAAGCGACAGACTGGTCCCAGCAAGCTGATGAGCGCCACGCGAATCGCCCACCGCCGGCTGCACATGGGTCGCCGAGGCGCGCTTGGGAAGCCGGCGGGTGCGCCGGAGGTGGTTGGATTGGTAGCGCCTGTGGCAGCATTTGGCGTAGCGGTGTCGCTCCTGCGCTCGCGCAGCGTCGGACTCGCGATCCCGCGGCCCGGGCCGGCTCGCTTACCCCGTGGCGCGCACGGTTGTCTGCAGCGCGAGCGCGCGGACCGGCCTGGCGGCCGGTCGTATATTTCTCGTTTTCCGATCTAGAGGGCTAACAAGCGAACTGGAGGGAAGCGGTGGCTAACACGGGAGTGATTCGGGGTACCCACCATCTGACGTTCTGCGTGGGCGGGGCCCAGGAGGACTACGACTTTCACG
>Ga0187766_10001264_pt1 | contig 14796 bp, 13 predicted proteins | sample 0216_QUI02_MP05__4_FD_132971 | JGI IMG/M metagenome (GOLD analysis project Ga0187766, IMG submission 132971) | Tropical peat soil microbial communities from peatlands in Department of Meta, Colombia - 0216_QUI02_MP05_20_MG | ecosystem: Environmental > Terrestrial > Soil > Wetlands > Peat ... | reverse complement strand
CGAAATGGCCGACAAAGCGGACATCATTTTTGTCTGCGTCAAACCACAGGTCGTTGAAACCGTAATGCAGCAGATCCGGTCGCATGTTTCCCCGCGACAATTGATATCTCGGTTGCTGCGTCAGTTCCAACCAGCCAGTTCGAGCAGGCTCTAGGCAAAGAAGTGCCTATCGTGCGCGCGATGCCCAATACTCCTTGCGTACTCGGCTGCGGGATGACGGCACTTTGTAAGGGTAGCTACGCGGAAAGTTGCCATCTGGAGATCGCCAGCGAACTTTTTCAGGCGGTGGGTCGAACCGTCGTTGTGGATGAGAAGCACATGGATGCGGTGACTGGCCTCTCGGCCAGCGGACCGGCTTATATTTACATCATCCTGGAATCGTTGGCTGAAGCCGGGGTCAAGGTCGGACTGCCGCGCGACATTGCAACCCTGCTGGCTGCACAAACGACCATGGGCGCAGCTACGGTTGTGCTCGAAACCGGCGACCACCCGGCCTTACTGAAAGATGCCGTGACTACGCCGGCAGGGTGCACTATTGATGGCATCCTGGAACTGGAGGAGGGCAAATTGCGCGTAACTTTGATCAAAGCGGTCGTCAAGGCAGTACAAAGAGCGAAAGAACTGGCATACTCATAGCTTGCAGATGGTCGTCCGATCCCGCGGCTGTTGAATTCGTCGCTGACCCAAGGAGGCTGCCGTGGACTTGAAAATCAATACGAGAGAAGTTGGGGACGTTATGGTGGTTGATATAAGCGGCCGCATTACGCTTGGCGAGGAGACCAGCGCGCTGCGCAAGACCATCCGCGATTTGATCAGTGACGGAAAGAAGAAAATCGTTTTGAACCTTGCCGAGGTCAGCTACATCGACAGCTCAGGGGTTGGTGAACTGGTGTCCGGCTACACGGCGGCAAGGCACGAGGGCGGTGAACTGAAGCTCTTGAATCTCACTAAGAAAGTCCACGACCTGCTGCAGGTCACGAAGCTCTACACCATCTTTGACATTAAAGACAACGAATTCATGGCGGTGAAATCGTTCGACTGGTTCTTCGCCAAGTAACTCGTGCAGGCGAGGCTAGCGTTCAGCGCTGTCGAAGATGCGCCCGTGACAGGCCGAACACAAAGAACTTTCCTTCAAGTCAATCCACTCGACGGCATGGGAGGGCGCCATGGCACAGCGGTAATCGTCGCAGTGGGTGAGGTTGAGGGTATGACCAACCTCGTGCACACATTCCTTGAGCAACCGGTCGCGCAACAAATTCTGGTCTTCCGGCAAACCGTAAAACTCCTGCCGTAGTCGGTGCAGCGACACGACGGCACACGCGCCGCCGACCTGCGCCTCGCCAAAAACAAAGGTCAGAATCGGAATGTAGAGATCCACAGCCGCTACGCCTAGAATCCGCCATGTTTGGGGAGTTACCAGGCTTTGCATCCTGGCCAGGATTTCAGAGGAATGGAACTGCTCGCGCTCGCGATGAAAGGCGAATTTGGGATCCAACCCTGGTGATACCACCTCGCAGGGCATGCCAAACGCTTTGGCCATGGCAGGTGCCAGATTCGCCAGCAACCCGCCGTGCAGTTTCCCGACCGGCAGCAGTTGCAGGATCATCGGACTTCAACTTGTTCCCTGCTCCATCCGTACTTCTTCAGTTTGTGGTGCAAGGTGACCCGGTCGATGTCCAGGATCTCAGCGGCGCGACTCTGATTCCAATGACATTCCTCCAACGTACGCAGGATATGCGCTTTCTCAAGCTCTTCCAGCGTCTTGGGAGCTCCGTTCTGCGTGCTGACTTTGAAGACGAAATCGTGGGTCTTGATCTCCGGCTCCTGGGCCACTACCATCGCGCGCTCGACCGCGTTCTCCAGCTCGCGCACATTGCCCGTCCACGGCTGTTGCTGCAGAAGGTTCATCGCCTCGGGAGCAATACGATTGATCTTCTTGTTCATCTGCAAGCCGAACTTGTGCACGAAGTGGTTAACGAGCAGTGGAATGTCATCCCGCCGCTCGCGCAGCGGCGGTAACTCAATATGGAAGACGTTCAGCCGATAAAAAAGATCCGGACGGAACTTGCCCTCTTCAATCAGTTTCTCCAAATCCTTATTCGTGGCGGCGACACATCTGAAATCCACCTTGATCGGCTGGTTGCTTCCGACGCGGACAATCTCACGTTCTTGTAGCACCCGCAGCAGGTCGGTTTGCGTCTTAAGGCTGATATCGCCGACCTCATCCAAAAAAACGGTCCCACCCTCGGCGATTTCAAATTTCCCTTTTTTTCGATATTGAGCGCCGGTGAATGCGCCCTTTTCATGGCCGAAAAGCTCGCTCTCCAGCAGCGTTTCGGTGAGAGCCCCGCAATGAATGACAACCAGGGGGTGAAACCGCCGGGGGCTGGCCTGATGAATCGCACGCGCAACCAACTCTTTACCAGTGCCGCTTTCTCCGGTGATCAAGACCGTGGCATCGGTGGGCCCGACGGTTTCCACGGCGTCGAACACTCTTCTCATGGCCACGCTTTGTCCAACCATCTCTTCCGGGCGTGCCACTTCCGCCACTGTCTCGCGAAGGAGCACGTTCTCTTTCTCGGCTCGCTTGTGTGCCAAAGCATTCTTCACCAGATGCGCGATCTCATCGGGATCGAGCGGCTTCGTCACATAGTCGTAAGCCCCATTTTTCAGAGCTGCCACCGCGGTCTCCACCGAAGCATAGCCCGTCATGATGATGACCATGAGCTCCGGATTGAGTTCATGGATGCGCCGCTGCAACTCGATGCCATCCGTACCGTGCATTTTGATATCGACCAGTGCCGCATCCCACGGGTGTTCGGCCAGACGAGTTAGCGCTTCATTGGCGTTCTCAGCGGTGCCAACTTCGTATCCTTCCTCGCGAAACCATTTGCCCAGCGAATCGCGGACGCTAAGCTCGTCATCTACGATCAATAACCTACCTTGTGCGCTCAATTGAATCACCTCGCTTTCGCTGATGCTGCGAGTTCCCGGCCGGCGACGGAAGCTGGATATACCGGCAGAACGATTCGGAACGCCGTGCCCTTGCCCAGCTCTGACTGCACCTCGATGTGCCCGTGGTGCCTTTCGATGATGGTGTGGCTGATCGCCAGCCCCAGGCCGACACCGTGGCCTTGCTCTTTGGTGGTCTGAAACGGTTCGAAGAGATGGGGGAGGACTTCCGGGGAAATTCCCGTTCCGTCATCGCGGACTTCAATCTCAACGCCATCGCCCGTCGGGGTCACGCCGGTTCGCAGCCAGAGGTTTCCGCCGTGCGGCATGGCGTCAATTGCATTCATGATCAGCGCCAACAAGACCTGTTCGATCTGAGCGGAATCGCACTGCACCACCGGCAAGTCATCGTCGACATGCATTTGCAGCTCGATACCCGTCATCTCCAGTTGGTGATGAACCAGTCGCACAGCGCGGTCGATGATGCTATTGATGTGCGTGGATTCGGTATTCATGGGAGCAGTCCGAGAGAAAGTCAGCAGATTACGGACGATGTCTCCACAGCGGCGACTCTCCCGACCAATCAAATCCAGGCATTCGGCAGCTTCCTTGAGTTTCTCGCCCTTCATCTCGCCGCGATCCACCCACTTGCGCAGCAGCTTGGCATACGTCAGGATTCCCGCGAGGGGATTGTTGATTTCATGGGCAACAACGGCCGCCATCTTGCCAACCGTCGCCATTTTCTCCACCAGAAGGACGTGCTCATGTGCTTTCTTCAGCTCAGCAGTCTTTTCCTCAACACGGTCTTCGAGCGTCCTGGTCCAGGCCACGATTTGCTCATTTGCCGTGCGCAGCTGCAGGCTCATCGCATTGAATGACCGGGCGAGGTCACCGACTTCATCCTGCGAATTTGCCACGATCTGATACCCCAGGTCGCCTTGAGACAAATGCTTGGTACCGTCGCTCAACGTTTTTATCGGCCTATCCACAACCCGCACGATGAAAAGCCAGGTCAACGCCGCCACGATCAGCATGGCCACGAACGTGTAGGTGATTGTGCGCAGATTGCTCTCCGCGAGTTGCGCGTCTGCTGTGGCCAGAGAGAGATTCGTGTCCAGCACGCCGAGCACCCGTTGGCTGGCTGGGTGAACATGACAGGCCGCGTTAGAGCAGGAAGGTTGATTCTCAATCGGAGTGATGATTCCCAATACCCGGTTTCCACCGCCATTGCGATAAATGCGAAAACGGTCGGGGCGGTTCAGCCGCGTCAGAGGCTGCGATTGTGCGTGGCATCCATAGCAGGCCTCTCCGGTCTTATCGACGACCTGGTTCACTTCGCTCGAATCGGTTGAATAGCTGATTCGTCCGTCCTGATCGAAGATGCGGACCTTGACCATGCCCGGCTGGTCCGCCATGGTTCGGATCGTGTTATACAAAGCTTGCCGGTCATTGCGCAGCATGTAGTAAGTGGCGATGCGGCGGATGACATCGCTCACGCGCTCAGCGCTAGCTAGCCTGGCGGCCTCAAGGTGCTGGCGCTGCAACCGGATATTCAGGTATCCGAGGAGGGCAAAAATTATCACCATGCTGGCCAGCAGCAGCGTAATCAGTTTCGCGCTGAGGCTGTGCGTGAGACGTTTCCATCGAGCCCGAGTTGGCTCAGTCTCCGGCATTTTCCACTAAAACAGCAACAGGAACAGCATTATTTGCAATCAGCTCAAGCGGCTGTGCCGCGGGGGAGTGTTGTACCTCAGGGAAGATCGGCAGGTACTTCACCGCCAAGCCGAACAGCGCAAAGCCACTGGAGACGATTGCGAGCGTAATCATGAACTCTGTCCACTTCGGCACATAATGATGTCCCACCCAGGTTTCAAAACCGGTAACACTGACATTCAGTCGATTAGTTACGAAGCCCAGCAAGCAAGCGACCGATGCGAGATACAAACCGTCCGGCGATCGCCGTATCCGTTTGAAGCTCAGCAGGGTGATGGGAATTACAAATGCCAACGTTAGCTCCAGCCACAAAAAATAGGCTTCATAACTCGGCTTAAAAATGTTCCGCAACTGTCCGCGATGGAAAAAGTCTTCGAAGCGCAGCAAAGCATTGATCCACAGCGCTACCAGCAAGACATCTCCAAGCTGGACCAAAACCGGCAGTTCAAGTTGCCGTCCAAAAACCCGTGAACTGAGAGACGACTCGAAAATCGTCATGGCCAGACCGACCGCGACCGCTGAACCAAAAAAGAAGAACGGGAGGGCCGGGGTATACCAGAACGGGTGCAGCTTGCCCGGCATAATCAAGTACAGAGCGCCCAAGGAGCTCTGGTGCAAGGTTGAAAGCAGAATACCCGCCACCACAAGGCCTGCCATGATCCCCTTCACCCAGCGCAGCGACTGTTTCAGGTTGAAGCGTTCCAGCACATTGGGCAGGAATTCGAAGAAAAGAACGGTCGTATAAAACATCACGCAGAAACCCACTTCGAACATCACCGAATGCGGGTTCATGTAAATGAGCTGGTGCCAGATGTACCACGGGCGGCCAAGGTCAAATAACAAGCCAACAATCACCAGGCAATAGCCGAGGAATGCGGTCAGGATGGTAGGACGGACAACGCTGTGCATCCACTTGATGTTGAGCAGGTGTACCGCGCCAGTCACGATGAAACCGCCGGCCGCGAGCATCACGCCACAAAGGACGTCGAAGCCGATCCAGATGCCCCATGGAAACTGGTCGCTCATGTTGGAGACCGCTCCCAGGCCGTGCGCGTAGCGCACATAGGCGGAGTAAATGCCCAGGCAAATGGTCACCAGAAACACCAGTTTCCACAACGTCAGCCTGAATTTCATCGCGCACCATCCTTGCTGTGTTTCAGCTTCCTCTCTTCTGCCTCTGCAGCGGCAACGTCCTCACGGCGGTGTGTGATCCAGTACACGCCGCCCAATACCAGGCTCCAGAGTGGGATGAAATCGGGGATTTTCGACATCACGCGCCCGGTGTACTCCGGCATGGGCGTGTCGCCGAGCTTCTCCGATTTCGGATATCCGAAGGCTTCGAAGGGCACACTGGAGAGCAGTAAGACCGACGTTCCGCCGACTTCGTTCAAGCCATAGATGTGCGGCACATAGTTGGAGGGATTCTGCTGGATTCGGCTTTGGGCCTCTTTGATGAGTTCATCCCGCTCGCCAAACTTGGTGGCACCGGTGGGGCATATCTCGGCGCAGGCCGTCTGCTGTCCTGCCTTCACCCGGTCGGGGCACATGATGCACTTACGCACCCGTGGATTCAGTGATTGCCACTCATATTTGGGCTGGGCAAATGCACACGCTACCATGCAGTAGCGGCAGCCAATACATTTCCACACGTCGTAGACCACAGGCCCCTCGGCGGTCTTGTGAAAGGCGCCCACCGGACACACTGAAGCGCAAGCGGGATGCTCGCAATGCATACACAGCCGCCGCATGAACTTTTCTTGCTTCGTGAGCACAACTGTGTACTTGTGCTCCGATTGCACCGACTCGGCGGCTATTTCATCACTGTAAGGAAGCTTGTTCTGCTGCGCGCAGGCGACTTCACATTGTTTGCAGCCGATGCATATGGTTGCGTCATACAGGAGGGCCTTGCTCATGAAGTTGTCTCCTCGCTCCTCCCCGGATGGATTTCCGTTCCGGCGGTATGAAATAGGAATGAAACGATGAATTGGCCGGAACCCATCTAAGGACGGCACACTCCGACAGCTGAGGACGCCCAGACAAAAAACTACCGGGTCCGGAAGCGATCGCGACCGGACCCGGGAAGGCTGCTCCTGATGGGAAAGCTGGCAAAGGGGATTTCCGGCTGACAGGATGTCGGGTGGTTTCCCGTTCCATCCGCCGATTTGAGCCGGTCACTCTCAAGACTCACCCTGCACTTTCCTCGACTGCTGAGACCAGATCACGTACCAGCAGTCGTGCGGGATCAGGAACAGCAGAAATTACTTCTTCTGCAAGTTGCGAACTGCTTCAATTACAGCCTTTACCTGGTCGGGAGTAAGACCCTTGCTGGCAAAAGCATGGGTTGCTTTCTTGGTCGGGCCGCCATTAGCTACAAAATCCGTCAGGTCGGCATCCGATAGCTTCTTGACATCATCGGAAACCAGGCTGGGAATCTTGGCTGCCGGCTTACCAGCTCCGTCTGCTCCGTGACAAACCGCACATTTCGCTTTGTAAATTGCGGCTCCGTCTTCGGCCCAAGAGAGGCCGGGGATTAGGACAAACAGCGCCACGGCGATGGTCAGAACCAGCACCGCGATCTTGGTCATCTTCATGATTGCTTCCCTCTCGTATGGATTTGAACGACTGAAGGAGAACCGTGGCCTGGGTTGCCCTTTAGTAAGTGTTGCGAAATTGACCATCGGCAGCTCCACTGAACCTGTAAACAAACCACGCAGCTTGCGCCGCAGGCTGATGAAATTCTCCGCTGTTGGATCAGGAAGCTGCCGTGACGCCAGTCACTTAGGGTCGTGACCGATAGAGGTGTGGCAATATGCTACAGCACACAATTGAGGCCACAATTCATCCTCGATTGGCGCCGGTTAATGACTTGTAAGGTTAAGCAATGGCTGAGATTTAGGAAGCGGATTCCGAGCAGGCACTTGCGTTAACCGCTGTAACCGGTTCGTTTTCCGGTATCTTGCTGATCGCGTTTTGGACTTGGGTCGAGAATAATTGCTTTCTCTGAGGATCCCGCTCGGCAAACCCAGCGCGCTACAAAGTTGCAAAGTCGATAGTTTCATCTGTCATGGCAGAGCTTCTTCGGGCAAGCCCGCGCCTGCTCCTGGCCAGAGCGGCAACATAACTTTTCACTGTTTGCACAGAATTACGCACAATCTCCTGGCGAACAATCGGGTCGTCCCCGTACGAGCCTTAGAAAAACCTAAGTCATGCACTCCACTTTCGCCGGTAGCGGCTGATATCGAGCTCTGGCCATTTCGACAATCTCGCCGATCAGGTCCGTATATGAGCGTCCCGAAGCCTTGGCGGCCATGGCAAATTCCTGCTTGCTGGAGAGCCAGGGGTTGGGGTTCGCCTCGATTACGAACACTTCACCCTTATCTGTGAGCCGCATGTCGATCCGTCCATAGTCGCGCAGCTTTACAGCTTGATATGCGGCAAGGCCCGTTTCCTGAAGTTTCTTGACCGTTTCCTCGTCCAAATCGGTGGCCAGATGCGATTTGGTCAGCTTATGTACCTGAGTTTCTTTCTCAAACTTCACGTCGTAGCTGGCAATCTTCGGGATTCCTTCGGGCAGCTTCGAGAGATCAAGTTCTACCAGGGGCAGCGCTTCCGCTCTTTCATAGCTTCCCAGAATGCCGGCGTAGATTTCGCGGCCTTCAATGTACTCTTCGATCAGAGCCGGTGAGTCGAATTCGTCCTGGATGTACTCTACGCGCTGCATTAACTCCTTGACGCTGTTCACGACAGCACCCACATCAATGCCGATGGAACCATCTTCCCAAACCGGCTTCACGATCAGCGGAAACGACACGTCGTGCGCGTGCTCGATCCTTCCGCGGTACGCACTGGCAAAAAATGGCGTCTTGATCCCGTGAAAGGCGAACATCTTTTTTGCCGTGGCCTTGTCCTGTGCCAGGAAGTGGGCGTGGGGCCCTCCGCCGGTGTACGGGATTCCGAGCAAATCCATATACGCAGCCACATTCATCTCTTTGGTGTCGTCGCCTGCGAACGCCTCCGTCAGGTTGAAAACCAGGTCGGCCCCGCATTTAGCGAGAGACGTCAGGCACTGCGGTGTACCGTCCAAAACCTGATAGAACGGCTCGTGCCCGAGCTTTTGCAGAGCTTCGAAAATTTCCTCCCGATCTTCCTTCTCTCTTTTGCTTTTGCTTCGTGGTTTCTTCTTCTTTTTCGCGGAGACTTTTTCCTCCACCTTCGGGGCCTCTTCCTCCTCGCCCCAAATGTCGTAGAGCACTGCGACTTTCAGCCTTGCGCCAACCATACCTGCCTCCAAATAAGGGTGCGCGCCGGGCGCGCAACTAATAGCGTCGCTGCGAAGACGACACTTTGCGCGGCACGCGGGGATCTTTCGTATCGCAAAAAGCGCTCGCTCGGGCTGACCACCATGCTTTTTTCCTTCATGGCTGTATGACCTTTCCTTTTGCCATATGGTTCATGGCAAGTGCCGTCGCATAGACAGTAATCTGAACCAGATGCTCAGCCTGCCGGTTCATATCGGCAAACAGGCTGAGTTCACCCAATCTCTTTTCGATTGCATCCAGCAGCTTTTTCACGAAAGGACGTTGTGCCCCCGTCCAGTAAGTGACCTTATCGGTCACGATCTTGCGATGTTCGTGCAACAACTGCTGCGCAGGCCGGGCGTTCCTGCGCTTTCTGGACGCATCGAAAATGTCCCGCAGATCGGTATCGAGCAGAAGATCGCCAAGCTGAAACTCCTGGCCGTTGCGGTGATAAAAATCCGCAACTGTCATCTCCATTTCATCGACCGTGATGTCGGTCTCTCCACGGCGACGAAGCGGGTCGGCGTTGCTCAACTCGCGTGCGATGCGATCCATGTAGCGCAACTTGGCCATGGCGCCCCATCCGCGATACCGCTTGCGCCATGCCGATCGTGGCGTTAACCAGACGGCGAAAGTTTCGGCAAAATCCTCATCCGGGTGTTTCTGCGCATACCATCCTGGCAAATAACGAACGTGGTTTCGTGAAAACAACACCGGCCGGTAATTATCGTGATAGGGGCGGCGAAAAGGACCAAATAACTGCTTCCACTCCGGAGTGCGATGCAGCTTGTAAGCGTAATTGAAGGCATGCCCGGCTTCATGTCGCAGGAACATCATGACTTCACGCGCATCTTCGAGGTCATTGGTTTCTTTTTCGAGCTGCGCCAGTTGTGGATGAGCAAGATAAAAAGGAATGCCGACGATGGGTTCGCCCGAGGGACAGCCCCACTCATCGGTGAGGTAAACGGGCGGGCGAAATTTCATCAGCTTCTTGCTTTCCAGTTCGCGATACAACTGCTGCACGAAGCGTTCTAAAGGCGATCCTTCGATCTTGAGCCCCAGCTCGCGAATCGGCTTGTTGAGGATCGCCTGCAAGTCCGGCCGTGATGGTTCGCCTTCGGGCATGTATTACCAGTAAACACCAACTGCCATAAGAAGAGATGGGAGAGGAAGGACGGTCTGCACCAACTTTAACAATAACGTCTCGCGGTCTTAACGACGCAGATCACTGCGGAGCATGCACCAAAGATAGTGCATGCATTTCGATGCAGGTTCCCACACCCGGGTTGGGTACGCGGGATGTTTAGTGACGGTACCCTTCGGCGTTCAGTGCTTCTTTGAACTCGCGCAAGAGGAAATTCACGTTGTCCTCGGTCGCGAGCGGCCCCATGATGCCGACACGAAACACTTTTCCCGCCAGCGGACCGAAGCCGCCGGGGATTTCGATGCCTTGCTCTGCGAGCAAGCGCGCCCGCACTTTAGCATCGTCAATTCCCTGCGGCACGCAGACGGTGTTGAGTGTCCATATGCGGTGCCCTTCAGGTACGTGCATACACAACCCCATGGCTTCGATGCCTTTCACAAACAGTTTGTGGCAGCGAAGATGCCGCTCCCAGCGGTTCTCGATTCCCTCTTCGGCAATCACCGCCAATGCCTCGCGCAGCGCGTAGAACATCGAGATCGGAGCGGTGTGATGATAGCGATGGGACACCGTCGTGTAATCGCGAATCAACTTGAGATCCAAATACCAGGTTCGTGGCGTGGTGGTACGCTTGCTGAGCCAGTCCAGCGCGCGCTGCGAAAGAAACATGGGCGAAAGGCCCGGCGGACAGCTCAAACCTTTTTGCGTGCAGCTGTAAGCGACATCGATTCCGGTCTTATCGGCGTGAATGGGCATCGAGCCAAGCGAAGTCACGCAATCTGCAATCACTAATGCGCCGACTTCGTGTGCCGCAGCGCAGATGGCATCTCCGGGTTGCAGGGCTCCGGTGGATGTCTCGGCATTCACGAAGGCAACCACGTCAGGCCTCTCGCGGCGGATAAAGTCCCGCGCTTCCTGATCGGTAAATGTGTCGCCCCAAGGCTTTTCGAAACGCACAAGGTTCGCGCCCTGCCGCTTTCCCATTTCGCTGATGCGGTCGCAGAAATAGCCATTGGCAAAAACCGCAAACTTCTTTCCCGACTCAACGAAGTTGGCGACGGAGGCTTCCATTCCAGCACTGCCTGTGCCCGAGATCACCATGGTCACGCCATTGGCCGTGCCGTAGGCCATCTTCAGCAATTCTTCGATCTCGCCCATGATCTGAAAAAAATAAGGATCGAGGTGGCCGACGATTGGCTTACCCAGCGCCTCGTAAACGCGCGGATGCACCATGCTCGGCCCCGGACCGAAGAGATAGCGTTTCGGCGGTTGCAGTGGCGACACGGCTGCGGCGGGAATTTCCTGGGTGGTGCTCATGGTTAAGACTCGCTCTCTGTGCGCGCGTGCTCGGGGGTAAACATTCAGTCTCCCAGACTACTGCCTTGCAATGCAAACGGGGTGAAGTCGGCAGTTCGGCGGATCAGTGTCCGATCGAACTAAAGGTCATCCCAAGATAGTATGGCCACAGCACGATCGCCAGAATTCCCTTCCAGAATCCGAAGTGCAGAAAACCGATGGTGAAGAGCCATGCGGCAAACCAAAGTCCTCCGACGAACGTATGCTGCTCAACACGTATCTTGTCTATATTCTTTTCCACAACGCCTCCCGGTCCCTCTTTGGTGCCGTGAAGTATAACCGGCAAATGAAGGAAAAACTGTGATCGCGAAAGTGCTATCCCGTGGCAGCGGGGTCGTCAGCATGGCTGACGACTCGCACGAAGGATCTCTGCATCTGGCCCGATATCTGCTCATCAAGGAAATGCCGAGATTCTTCGACTGTGCGATGTGATTCGCGAGCGAATCACATCGCTCCGATCAGGATGACAGATCCTTAATCAAAAGGGTCTTATTTTGATTCGGGCTCGAGCGCGGCGTTCACGTTGATTTGGCCAGCGGAGACGGTGATCTTCCGTTCCCACGTTTTGAAACCGGGTTTCTTTATTGAGATCTCGTGCTGGCCGGCGGCTGCGGCGACGCTGGAAGGGGTGTTGCCGACATAGTTGCCATCGATTTCGATGTCGGCTCCGGCTGGGTCGGAGGAGATCTGCAATTGGCTTTGCTGAGCGATCGGAGGCGGCGCGGAGGTTCCGGTTGCGGCAGCGGCTGCGGTAACAGGCTTCGGGTCGGAGCCTTCGCTGGTGGAGGCTTTGGCGGCGCGGATTTCCTTCGCGTGGGCAGCCCAATCGTTAGTGACCGCCTCACATGCGTCCTGCACTGAGCCACCGAGCGAAAGCGTGGATTTGCTCACGATGGAATCGCCGCTGATGCGGTTGAACACGGCAACCTTGTTCTTATGACGGACGAAGCCCTTTCCGCCCTCGTGATCGAGCACGACCACGTAGTCGGATTTTTCCAATTTGTTATTGGTAATGACCTGAGGGCAGCGCTGGCCGAAGGTTTTGACGATTTCGGCGGTTTGAGGACGCGCGCCTCCAGCCCCGTGTGAAGCGAATGCGCCTCCACCGCCGCCCGCGTTGCTGACGTACTCCCAGGATTGGCTGTCGGTGATGAAGACGCGAGGTTTGTCGGCGTTGTCGGTGGGAGGGTTGGCGGGCGGGGTTTGGTCGGCAGCGAGGGGAATGACAAGAAGCGGAAGGATCAGCAAAGGCAGCTTGGACATTCGATTCTCCGGGACGAAACCCGATTGGGTCTGATGGCGGAGAACGTTACTGCGAGTTCAGGTGAGTGTCAAGGGTGGCAGACTAGGATCTGTGAACCCCGGCTAGCGTCCAAAACCGGGACGCGAACCTGGGCCACTCGTCCTCGGAAGTTTTTGAACTGCAGATTTTTCGGGGCAGACGCCCGTCCGGGATGACAAACCAAAAGGGGTTTGGGTGGGATACCGTGTTGTTCCCACCCTTCGAAAGCCGCGAAGGGTGGGCCAGCCACCGCAAGCGGCTCGGTACTCTCCGCTCAGGATGACAGTTGGAGGGATGGCGGTCCGTTTCGGTGCCGCGCGCTCAAGGTGGCGAGAGATTACACTTCGTCGCTTTCTTTGAGCTTGGAGATGACGCTGAAGTCTTCGAGAGTGGTGGTGTCGCCCTGGACTTCACCGCCGGTGGCGAGTTCGCGGAGCAGGCGGCGCATGATTTTGCCGCTGCGAGTTTTGGGAAGCATGTCGGTGAAGCGAATGTCGTCGGGGCGGGCGAGAGCCCCGATTTCTTTGGCGACCCAGCGGCGCAGTTCTTCTTTTAATTCGGGGCTGGGATTGCGTCCGTGCTCGAGAGTTACGAAAGCGGCGACGGCCTGGCCTTTGAGATCATCAGGACGGCCGACGACCGCGGCTTCAGCGACCGCATCGTGAGCCACAAGGGCTGATTCGATTTCCATGGTGCTAAGGCGGTGGCCGGAGACGTTGAGCACGTCGTCGACGCGGCCCATGATCCAGAAATATCCCTCTTTATCCTTGCGAGCGCCGTCGCCGGTGAAATAGGCGCCGGGAATCTGCGACCAGTATTGGCGCACGTAGCGGTCTGGGTCGCCGTAGATGGTGCGCAGCATGGCGGGCCAGGGCTGGCGAAGGATGAGGAATCCGCCCGAGCCATCGGGAACCGGCGTGCCTTCGATGCTAACGATTTCGGGGACGACGCCGGGAATCGGGCGCGTGGCAGAGCCGGGCTTGGTGGCGATTGCGCCGGGCAGCGGGCTGATCATGATCATGCCAGTTTCGGTTTGCCACCAGGTGTCGACGATGGGGCAGCGCTCGTGTCCGATGACTTCGCGATACCACATCCAGGCTTCGGGATTGATCGGCTCGCCGACCGTGCCGAGGAGGCGCAGGCTGTCGAGGCGATGCTTGCGCGGCCATTGCTCGCCCCACTTGATGAATGTGCGGATAGCGGTCGGAGCGGTGTAAAAAACGTTGACTTGATGGCGGTCGATGATGCGCCAGAAGCGGTCGGGCTCGGGAAAATTGGGCGCGCCTTCGTACATCATACTGGTGGCGCCGTTCTGGAGAGGTCCGTAGACGATGTAGCTGTGCCCGGTGACCCAACCGATGTCGGCGGTGCACCAGTAAGTGTCTTCTTCCTTAAGGTCGAAAACCCACTTTGTGGTGAGATAAGTGCCGACGGAGTAACCGCCGGTGGTGTGGACAACACCTTTGGGTTTGCCGGTGGTGCCGGAGGTGTAAAGGATGTAGAGCGGATGCTCAGCGTCGAGCATCTCTGCGGGACACTCGTCAGAGACTGATTCCATCAGTTCGTGCCACCAGTGATCGCGTCCAGGCTGCAGGTTGATGTGCGAGCCGGTGCGCTTGTAGACGATGGCATGTTTGACGGACGGACAGGATCGCAGAGCTTCTTCGACTGCCGGGAAAAGCTTCACTTCCCCACCCCGGCGATAGGAACCATCCTGAGTGATCACGGCGACGGCCTGGGAGTCGTGGATACGATCGATGAGAGCGTTGGCGGCGAATCCGCCAAAGACGACAGTATGAGGAGCCCCGATGCGGGCGCAGGCCAGCATGGCGATGGGCAACTCCGGAGTCATGCCCATGTAAATGGCGACCCGGTCACCTTTCTTTACGCCGAGCGATTTCAGCACGTTGGCAAATTTCTGCACTTCGCGATGCAGTTGCTGATACGTAAGTGTGCGAACTTCGCCGGGTTCGCTCTCCCAGATCAAAGCAGCCTTGTTCTTGCGCACGGTCTGGACGTGACGATCCAGGCAGTTATAAGAGAGGTTGATCTGG
>Ga0187766_10001263_pt1 | contig 14797 bp, 11 predicted proteins | sample 0216_QUI02_MP05__4_FD_132971 | JGI IMG/M metagenome (GOLD analysis project Ga0187766, IMG submission 132971) | Tropical peat soil microbial communities from peatlands in Department of Meta, Colombia - 0216_QUI02_MP05_20_MG | ecosystem: Environmental > Terrestrial > Soil > Wetlands > Peat ... | reverse complement strand
CGCGCCAGCGGACGGTGTTGGGCGCGGGGATGGCGGCCGAGACGAAGAAGTAGAGGAAGTCGGCCGAGCTGTAGATCATCGGCAGGAAGCGCATGTCGTGCTCGCCCGCGCGGGTCGCGGTGCCGAAGGCGGCCGACTCGAGGCGCTTGATCTGCATGTCGAAGCCCACGTCGCGCAGGGTGGCCTGCACCGGGGTCACGATGCGGTCGTGCTGCTCGGTGAAGACGTAGCAGCTCGCGCTGAGCGGCTGCCCGTTCTTCTGCCGCACGCCCGACGGCCCCGGGGTCCAGCCCGCCTCGGTGAGCAGGCGCTTGGCCTTCTCGGCGCTCGCCTCGTACATGAACGGGCGCATCTGCTCCTTCGGGGTGGCCCCGGGCACCAGCGGGTGCAAGAAGCCGTACGAGACGTCGGCCTGGCCTTTCATCACGAACTGCACGATCTGCTCGCGATTCACCGCGTGGGCCACCGCGCGGCGCACGCGGACGTCCTTGAAGAGCTCCTTCTCGACGTTGAAGCCGATGTGGTTCGACGACAGGCGCGGGATCGAGGTGATCTTCACCCCGCGCCCCTCGAGGCGCCCGACGTGCTGGGGCGAGACGTCGATGTCCAGATCGATGCCGCCGGTCTCCAGCTCGGCGGCCCGCGAGGCGTCCTCGGGCACCGTGCGGAACACCAGGCGGTCGAGCCACGGCGCGCCGGTGTTGTCGTAGGCCGGCGAGCCCCACGCGTACTCGTCGTTGCGGACCAGCTCCATGCGGTCGTCCTTGATCCATTCCTTGAGCCGGAAGGGACCGGTGCCGCAGACGCTCGCCGGGACCACGCCGTAGTCCTGGCCGTACTGGCTCACGTGCTTGGCGTGCGGGATCGAGGCGTAGCCCCACTCGGTCTGGCTCACGTTGTTGAGAAAGACCAGCGTCGGGTTCTTCAGCCGGAACGCCACGGTGTGCTCGTCCACCACCCGCGTCTCCTGCAGGCTCGCCATCTTGGCCCGGGTGGGCACCGACTCCTTGGGGTCGATCCAGCGATCGAAGTGCTCCTTGACGTCCTGGGCGGTCAGTGGAGCGCCGCAGTGGAACTTCACGTTCCTGCGGAGGTAGAACGTCCACGTCAGCCCGTCGCCGGAGACCTCCCACCGCTCGGCGAGCGCGGGACGGATCTTCATCTGGAAGTCGTGCAGCACGAGCCCGTCGTAGAGCAAGAGGTTCGTCGCGATGGCCGAGAGGCCGGTGGAGCGGCCCGGATAGAGCGTGTCCGCGTCGTGGTTGCGCCCGATGGTCAGGACGCCGCCGCGGTGCGGCTTCTCCTGCGCGGAGGCGAGCGACGCGCGGACGCCGAGCGCGATCGCGCCGGTGCCGCCGAGCTTGAGGAGACTCCGGCGATCGATGCAATGCGAGGTGGACATGACGGCGCCTCCTCCGGAACGGCTCGTGCGGGCGAGGACATCGCGCAACTCGGTCATGGTGCGGGTGGACGGTCGACCCTGACGTTTCGAACCCGGGCCCGAGCCTAGCCGCGCTCCCCGAACAAGTCAAGGCGCGGTAGAATCGATCGATGCCGTTGCTGCGTCCGCGCCGCCTCGCGCCCGGCCAGACCGTGGGGATCGTCGCGCCGTCCGCGGCTCCGAACGATCCCGAGCGGATCCGCTTCGCCATCGAGACCGTGGAATCGCTCGGCTTCAAGGTGCGGCCGGGCGCGCACCTCTACGACCGCGACGGCTACCTGGCCGGCTCCGACGCCGGAAGAGCCGCCGATCTCAACACCATGTTCGGCGACGACGCGGTGGACGCGATCTGGTGCGTGCGCGGCGGCTACGGCGCCTCGCGCCTGCTCCCCGCGCTCGACTACGCGCTCATGCAGCGGAAGCCGAAGGCGCTGATCGGCTTCAGCGACATCACCGCGCTGCACCTGGCGATCCAGCGGCACGCGGGGCTCGTCACCTTTCACGGCCCGGTCGCGTGGCGGGCCCTCACGCCCTACACGCTCGGCCAGCTCAAGCGGGTCCTGTGGGCGCCGGAGGCGCCGGCCCGGCTCGCCGCGCCGCCACCTTTTGCGGCGGGCGAGGGCCGCGTGGACTGGGACAATCGCGTGACCACGCTGGTGCCCGGCAGGGCCCGCGGCCGGCTGCTCGGCGGCAACCTCTGCCTGCTCGCCCATCTGTGCGGCACGCCGTACTTCCCGGATCTGCGCGGCGCGATCCTGTTCCTCGAGGACGTCGAGGAGGCGTACTACCGCATCGACCGCTTCCTGACCCAGCTCTGGCTCGCCGGCGCGCTGGACGGCGTGGCGGGCGTGGCCTTCGGCAAGTTCACGGACTGCGAGCCGTCGCCGTTCTTCCTGCAGAACCGCCCGCTCGAGGACATCCTGGCCGAGCGCTTCAGGACCCTCGGCGTGCCCGCGGTCGCCGGGCTCATGATCGGCCACATCGACGACCAGACCACGCTCCCGATCGGCTGTCAGGCGGAGCTCGACGCCGATGCGGGCGTGCTGACCCTGCTCGAGCCCGGCGCGCTCTAGCCCGTTCCGATCCCGCTCAGTTGCCCCGCCCGATCGCGCGGGCCAGCTCCGCGATCGGGACGATGCGGCCGTGCAGCGGCAGGATCCGGTCGACCCCGAGCCCGAGCCGCGTGAGGCTGTCGGCCAGGTCCAGGCTGAGCGGATTGACGGTGGCCGGCGGCGGCGCGTTGGGCTGGCCCGGCGTGAAGACGTCGGCCTCGATCAGGAGCCGCTCTCGCGGCAGGTAGGCCATGAGCATGCCCGCCGCGTGGGTGCTACTGGCGTGATGGTAGATCTCCACCGTCCGCGCGCCGTCGGTCAGCACGAGCTTGTCCTTCACGCCCTGCACCGTGACCTGACGATGGGCGGCCTGCTGCCGATCCGGCGTCACGGTGGCCGGGGCCAGCAGCGCGCTCTCGAAGAACGCGCGGTTGCTCTCGTGCGTAATCACGCCGATCCCCTCGGCGGCGAAGGCCCGGAGCCCGCCCGAGTGGTCCCAGTGGTGGTGGCTGTTGATCACGGCGCGGATCGGCTTGCCCGGCACGAGCCGGCGCGTCTCGGCGAGCACCGCGGTGGCCCGCTCGTCGTTGAGCGGCCCCTCGACCACGAGCACGTGATCGGCCATCTCGATGACCACGCTGTGATGGGTACCGCCCGCCACGTACCAGACGCCGTCGGCGGCCCGCTCGCTGACCACGCGCGCGTAGGGCCTGGCGTCCTGACGGATGCCGTCGGGCACCACGATGTCGGCGGCCACGTTCGCTCGGACGTCGCTCACGGTCAGGTCGGCGGCCGGGAAGCCGCCGATGCTCTGCTGGATGCGCGTCGGGAACTTGATCCCGCCGAAGTCACGATACTCGCCGTAGCTCACCTCGACCGGCATGTCGCCGACCACCGGGCTCGAGAGCACCGCCTCGACGCGAGAGACCAGGTTGCGATCGTCGAGCGTCGCCCGGACCCGGTACCGCCCGGGAACCGCGAAGGCGATCGTGCGCCCCTGCACGGTGGCGTTCGCGGTCAGCGCGGCCTTGACGAGCCCGTGCGGCGTCGCCCAGAGCTGCATCTGCCGCTCGATCAGCGCCACCGGCGCGGGGGCCGCCGTCTCCCCGGCCACGTTCCAGGCGAAGTCACCGCTCACCACTTGGACCTGGCGCACCTCTCCGAGCACGGGAAGGCCGCCGCCTCGGGGCGGCATCTCGGCGCGGGAACGCACCTGCTCCTCCCGCATCGAGGCGGTCTCGTAGTTGATGAGCCGGGTGAAGCTCGGGATGTTGAAGCGCGGCCACGCGGCGCTCGGCGATTCGTTCTGGCCCACCGAGAAGCTCACCCCGCTGGCCTGGTACTGGATCGTCTTCACGCCGTCGGCCCCGAGCGCGCGGGCGGCGCCCTCGAGAGCCGCCCGGCCTTCCTGGGCCGCGACGGGCTGGGGCAGGCACAGCAGGAGCGCGATGATCAGGGGCAGCACGGTGCTCATCGGAGGCCTCCTCGAGGGTCGTAGCCGCGGTAGTGGCGGCATCGTAGGGAGACCGCTCCGGCGAGTCAAGCGAAGATGGGCGGGGCGCGATGGCGGAAGTCTCGCCGCGACCGCGTCGCGGCGAGGGCTTACTGCGGGTCGAGGTCTTCGAGGTCCTCGGGCTCTTCCCGGAAGCTGGGGGCCGTCTCGTGGGGGGACGGCGCCAGGAGCCAGGCCGCCACTTCGTACAGCGTGGCCGGCGTGGGATCGCCGGTGGCGTCGAAGAGATCCTGCGCCTCCTCGAGGCTCATCACGCACACGTCGGAGGCCTTGCGACCCTCCCGGGCCTTGCGCATCAGGTGGGCCTGCTTCGGCGTCGTGACCAGCCAGAGCATCGAGCCGGGCAGGTAGTCCACGCGCACCGCCAGCACGTCGCCCAGCGTCAGGAGGTTCTGGTAGAACTCACGTCCGCGCCGGGAGAGTGTCCGGTGGTGCCTCAGCACTTCCTGCAACGTGATCACGCTCGGAGTCATGACGTGTCTCTGTCGAGGCCAGAGAGCAATCCCCGCGCCACGCCAGGAACACTCAGAACTCAAGCACTTGCGCGACGCTTTCCCCGCTGGACACGGCGGGGATTGTCATGGGGGTGCCACAGAATGCCAGCGGCGCCCGCGCTCAGGGCCGGCTGAACAGGTAACGGTTGACCTTGACCGTCGCCGCGACGTAGCCGGGCTCGAGGTTCTCGATCCGGCCGCGAACCAGCGCGTGCAATCGCGGCAGGGCGTGGAACGGCACGGCGGGATACGCGTGGTGCTCGGCGTGATAGGGCATGTTCCAGGCGAAGAGGCGCACCGGCGAGAGCGTCAGCGTGGTGCGCGTGTTCTCGAGGCAGTCCCGCGTGAAAGCGCAGCCGGTGTGCTCGGCCAGCAGGTAGGGCCGCAGGAACGCTTGGCCGACCAGCCACGGCAGGATCCAGACGACCAGCGCGATCGGGGAGCCGAACAGGAGCGACGCCAGCGCGATCCCGACATACCCCGTGAGGTAGACGCGGGCTTCCCGGACCAGCGGCCGGCGCTCCGCCGGGGCCATCCAGGGACGATCCGCGGTACCCAAGGCCAGGCGGAGCAGGTCGGTGAGGCGGCGGTGCAGGTTCGGGATGCCGGTGAGCACGTAGAGGTAGGCCGGCCACGACCCGGGCTTGACGAAGTAGAGCTCGGGATCGCGATCGGGATCCTGCGTGTAGCGATGGTGCTCCCAGTGGTACACGCGATAGTTCCGATACGGCCAGAAGATGAGCAGGCCGGTCACGGTGCCGACCACCGCGTTCAGCCAGCGCGTCCGGAACGCGGTGCGGTGCGCGGTCTCGTGAAACGCGCAAAAGACGAACGCGAGGACGTAGCCGTGGACCACGAGCAGCGGCAGGGCAAGGGGCGAGGAACGGAGCCGCCACAGGAGCGTCCCGGTCACCGCGAGCACCCCGAAATGCCAGAGGACCCGGCGGAGGGCCGGCCCGTCCGAGCGCGCCATGAGACCCTGCAGATCGCCGCGGTCCAGCCGATGGGCGGTGAAGCGGACGACCGTGTCGTCGGTCATGAGCGTGGGGCCCCAGCTTACACGACCGCGCCGCGCCGCGCCGGTTGACGAAATCCCGCCTGGAGGCTACCGTCGGCCTGCCGTGCTCGAATCGGAGATCGCGCGTCGCGACTTTCTGGCCGGGGCCGCCGGGACGCTGGCCGCGCTCGCCACAGGGGGGTGTGCCTCGATGGCCGGCAGTGACCGACCGGTGCCGAGCTTCGCGTACGTGGGCTGCTACACCACGAAGGAGCGGAACGGGCGCGGAGAGGGCGTCAACGTCTACCGCATCGATCCGACCTCGGGGAGCTGGACCCACGTCCAGCTCCTGAAGGACGTCGTCAACCCGTCGTGGCTCACCCTCGACCAGCGGCGCCGCTTCATCTACTCGGCGCACGGCGATGGCGGCGAGGCCACCGCGTACGCGATCGACGAGGCGAGCGGTCGCGTGACCGTCCTGAACCGGCAGGCGACGAACGGCAGGAACGGGGTCCGGCTCGCCGTCGACCCCACCAACCGCTTCGTGGTCCTCGCCAATTACAGCAGCGGCACCGTGGCCGTCCTGCCGATCAATCCCGACGGCTCGCTCGGCCCCCTGTCCGACCTGCCGAGCCTGCCGGGCAAGCCCGGTCCGCACCGCACCGAGCAGGCCAGCTCGCATCCGCACGACGTGCTGTTCGATCCGCGCGGCCGCTACATCGTGGTCCCCGACAAGGGGCTCGACGCGGTGTTCGTCTTCGGGCTCGACGCGGGCCGGGGCAAGCTCCTGCCCGCCGAGCCGCCCTCGGTGGCGAGCCGCGCGGGTGCCGGCCCGCGTCACGTCGCCTTCCACCCGGGCAAGCCCTGCGCGTACGTCATCAACGAGCTGGACTCGACCGTCACCACCTACCGCTTCGACGCCGAGCGGGGCGGCCTCGCGCCGCTGCAGGTGATCTCGACGCTGCCGCCCACCTTCACCGGCAACAGCACCACCGCGGAGATCGCGGTCGCGCCCTCGGGGCGGTTCGTCTACGGCTCGAACCGGGGCCACGACAGCCTCACGATCTTCGCGGTGGACGACGCCTCGGGCACGCTGAGCCCGATCGGGTGGGAGCCGACTCAGGGCAAGACGCCGCGCTTCTTCGCGATCGAGCCGTCGGGTACGTTCCTCTACGCGGCGAACCAGGACACCGACACCATCGTGACGTTCCGCGTTGACACCTCGAGCGGGCGCCTCAGCCCGACCGGACACGTCGTCAAGACCGGGAGCCCGGTGAGCATCGTCTTCCGGTGAGCATTTCCCGATCGGGGTCAAGAGTCGTCCGATGAACGCGCAGATCCCGCTCCGCCTCGCCGCCGTGCTGGGTGCCCTGCTCCTCGGCCCGGCGCTCGCCGGAGGCCCGGCGAGCGCCGCCGACGCCCTGAGCTCGGTCGGCGACGAGCTGGCGGTCGGGAAGAATCGCACCGGAGAGACCTGTCGCCTGCGCCTGGTCGACGTCCGGCAGGAGCAGTCCTTCGCCGTGCAGCACTATTCCCTCTACTGCGAGGGCTGGAGCCAGCCGAGCGGGGACATCACCCGGTTCAACATCGGCAAGGGCTACACGTACGAGAAGCTCCTCACCGAGTCCAAGTGGTGGGAGCGGATCAACGAGACGCGGCTCGGCGCCTGCGCGGCCATCGAGCCGACGACGCTGGCCATCGGAGCGCCGGCGGGCCTGCGCGAGTGCCGGCGGCAGGAGGGCGACTTCCGCGCGGTGGTCATCGGCGCCATCATCGAGCGCCGCGCGTACGGCATCGACACGTTCCCCACCAACCTGCCGATCCTTGAGGCCGCGGTCGAGGTCCTCGAGGGCAAGCGGACGCCCGCCGACGCGGGAAAGGCCTCGGGCACCTACTCCGCGGCCATCCGCCGCGCCGAATCCATGGTGGACGCGAGCGGCAAGCTCACCGGCATCCAGGACGTGGGCGCGCACGAGCTGCTCTTCCGGCTCGGCACGCTGCGCTTCTACGGGGCCGACTACCCGGGCTCGGAGGTCGCGTTCCGCCGCGCGCTCGAGATGGAGGAGCGCTTCGCGGGCCCCGGTCAGCCCGGCTCGGGCCGGACGCTCTCCTGGATCGCGCTGGACGCGAGCATGCAGTCCCGCTACCAGGAGGCGGACCAGATCTACGACCAGGCCGATCCGCTCGTGCGCAAGACGTTCGTCAACGACGACCTGCCACGTTACCTCGCGTTCCGGAGCCACACCGAGCTGCTGCGCGGGCGCCCGGCGGTGGGCCTCCCGATGGCGGAGGAATCGGTGCGCCTGCGCGAGCGCAACTCCCGGGTCGAGTCGGCCGGCCTGTCGCACGCGCTGATCTCGGTGGGTCGGATCGAGATGGTCCTCGACCACCTGGACGACGCCGAGCGCAACATGAAGCGGGCCCTCGCGATCGTCGAGCGCCCGGGATCGGAGATGGAGTTCCGCGTCTGGTGGGTCGGCGAGTGCCACGAGTACCTCGGGCGACTGCACATCCGCCAGAAGCGCTTCGCCGACGCGCGCCGGCAGTTCGAGGCGGCCCTCGCGCGGCGCCAGATGCTCTTCGGCGACGGGACCAAGGCCGCGGACAGCTACCACTACCTGGGTGAGCTGGGACAGGTCGAGGGCGACCTGCCCGCGGCGCTCCGCGACTTCCGCAAGGAAGCGGAGATCCGCGCCGCCGACACCATCGCCCGCACGCGGGTGCGTCCGGCCACGATGGCGCCCTATCTGCAGACCTTCTTCGCCGCCGCGACCGCCGATCCGGCCCGGGGCGACGCGCTGCTGACCGAGGCCTTCGCGACCGCCCAGCTCCCGAGCGAGGGCGACACCGCGCGCGCCATCGTCAACATGGCCGCGCGACTCGACGCGGCCGACCCCGCCCTGCGCGCCGCCGCGCGCGAGTACCAGGAGGCGGTGCGCCGGCGCGACGGCCTGCGGCGCGAGCTGGCCGTCGTCACGCTCGGGCCGCCCGACAAGCGCGAGCCCGGGCGCGAGGCGCAGCTCAACTCCGAGATCAAGGAAGCCGAGACCGCGGCGGCCGCGCGCGAGTCCAAGCTGCAGGCCGACTTCCCCCGCTACGCCGGCCTGGTGGCGCCGCGGGTGCTCCCGGTGGCCGAGGTGGCGAGCCTGCTGAAGCCGGGCGAGGCGCTGTTGACGCTGCTCTCGACGCGGGAGGCGGTCTACGTCTTCCTGGTGCGCGACGGCAAGGTGCGCGGCAACCGCGCCACGATCTCGGCCGCCGCGCTCGACCAGGCGGTGCGCCAGCTCCGTCAGGGCCTCGAGCTGGCCGACGGGCAGCTTCGCGCCTTCGACGTCGCCGCGTCCTACCGGCTCTACTCGGGCCTGCTGGGACCGCTGGCGCCCGTCGTGGAGAGCGCCACGCACCTGATCGTGGTGCCCACCGGCCCGCTGCTGAGCCTGCCGCCCGAGGTGCTGGTGACCAGGTCGGTCGCGGCGCCGGCGGGGCCGCCCGAGAGCGCGGACTATCGCCAGGTGCCGTTCCTCGGGCGCCAGGTCGCGATCAGCGTGCTCCCCTCCACCACCTCGCTGCGCAGCCTGCGCGCGGTCGCGGGCCGGTCCAAGGCGCCCCAGCCCTTCATCGGCTTCGGCGATCCCGCCTTCGCGGGCGCGCCCGGCGACACCCGCAGCCTGGTCGCCCTCTCCGCGCTCTGCCGCGAGTCCGGCAACGTGGACACCGAGCTGGTGCGGGGCCTGCCGCGGCTGCGGGAGTCGGCCGGCGAGCTCAGACAGATCGCGCGGGCGCTGCAGGCGTCCGACTCCGACGTGATCCTGGGCACCGACGCCACCGAGAAGCGCGTCCGCCAGACCGACCTGAGCCGCTACCGCGTGGTCGCCTTCGCGACCCACGGGCTCCTGCCCGCCGAGCTCAAGTGCAAGGGCGAGCCCGCGCTGGCCCTGACGCCCCCCGACACCGCCGCCGCCGACGAGGACGGCCTGCTCGACGCGGGCGAGGTGGCCCAGCTCAAGCTCGACGCGGACTGGGTCGTGCTCTCGGCGTGCAACACCGCGGCGCCGGACGGGCGGCTCGGCGGCCAGAGCCTGTCGGGTCTGGCGCGGGCCTTCTTCTACGCGGGGGCCCGCTCGCTGCTGGTCTCGCACTGGGCGGTGGCCTCGCGGCCCACCGTGGTCCTGACCACGAGCCTCTTCGAGGCCTACGCGCGCGACGGCAGCCTCGGCCGGGCGAGCGCGCTCCGCAGCGCCCAGCTCAAGCTGCTGGCCGACGCGGCCACCTCCCACCCGGCGCTCTGGGCCCCGTTCGTGCTGGTGGGTGACGGCGGCACGCCGTGAAGGCCGTCGAGCGGAAGGAGCCACCGAGATGAGCGAGCCCGCGGCGATCATCGATTGCGACGGCCACATCCTCGAGCCGCCCGACCTGTGGGAGAAGTACCTCGAGCCGCGCTACCGCGACCGCGCGATCCGGATTCGCGTCGGCGACGACGGCTACGAGTACCTGGAGATCGCGGGCAACCGGGCCACCCTGCCCCGCCCGGGCCAGCTCGGCACGCTGGGCGGCATGGGCAAGCGGGTGGACGAGGCCCGGCTCGTGCGCGAGCGGGCGCTGCACGGCGAGGGCCGCCCGGAGGAGATGCGCGGGATCCGGCCGGGCCCCGAGCAGACCTACCTGCGCGGCGCCGCCTTCGGCACCATGGACGCGCGCGAGCGGGTGCAGCTCCTCGACCGCGAGGGCATGGCCCGGGCCATCCTCTATCCCACGATCGGGCTCCTGTGGGAAGCGGAGCTGATGGACCCCGAGCTGTCGAGCGCCTACTGCCGCGCCTACAACCGCTGGATCGCCGACTTCTGCCGCGACTCGGGCGGCCGGCTCATCCCGATCGCGCACCTCTCGCTGGGCGATCCCGCGGAGGCCGCGCGCGAGCTCGAGCGCGCGGTGCGGGACGGCTGCCGCGGGGCCTTCGTGTGCCCGTTCACCATCACCCGGGTGCCCCACGGCGCGCCGGCCCACGACGTGGTCTTCGCCGCCGCGCAGGACCTCGACGTGCCGCTCGCCATCCATCCGACCTTCGAGCCGCCCGCGTGGAACGTGCACCACCGCTACGACAAGTTCGGCTGGGCGGTGTGGTACTTCGATCTCTTCGCTGGCCACGGGGTCCAGCACGCCTTCGCCACCTTCTTCCAGCTCGGCGTCTTCGAGCGCTTCCCCCGGCTGCGAGTGGTCGTGCTCGAGTCGCAGGCGGGATGGATCGGCTACTTGCTGGACCGCGCCGACGCGATCTTCACCGGCACCACCCTCGGGGCGACCGTGAGACTCACCGAGAAGCCGTCGCACTACTTCAAGCGCCAGTGCTACATCTCGGCCGACCCGGACGAGCGGACCATTCCCGCGATGATGCAGCTCGTGGGCGAGGACCGGTTCTTCTGGGCGAGCGACTACCCGCATCCCGATCACCCGGGCAACTATCTCGAAGAGCTGCGCGAGATGGTGGCGCCCATGCCCGACTCGGCCCGCCGCGCGATCCTGGGCGGCAACGTCGCCCGCGCGTACAACCTCACATGAGGAGCGTCGCTCCATGCTCGTGAAGCCCGAGGAGGTCGGCCTCTCGTCCCCGCGCCTGGCCCGGATCCGCGACCACTTCCAGCGCTACATCGACGCCGGGCAGCTCGCGGGCACCGTGACCCTGCTCGCCCGGCGCGGGCGCCTCGCGTACCTCGAGTCGCAGGGGCACCTCGAGATCGAGCGTCGGCGGCCGATGTCCGCCGACGCGGTCTTCCGCATCTACTCGATGACGAAGCCCATCGTGACCGTCGGGCTCATGATGCTCTACGAGCAGGGGCGGCTGCAGCTCGACGACCCGGTACATCGCTTCATCCCCTCCTGGAAGGATCTCCGGGTGTTCGCGGGCGGCAACTACCCCACGTTCAAGACCGCTCCGGTCGAGCGCCCCATGACCGTGCGCGACCTCCTCGCTCACACCTCGGGCCTGACCTACGGGTTCATGGAGCGGACCAACGTGGACGCCGCGTACCGCAAGCTCGGCGTCGCGGACAGCGGCCGACCCGGTTACACGCTCCAGCACATGATCGACGCGCTGGCCAAGCTCCCGCTCGAGTTCTCGCCGGGCACGCTCTGGAACTACTCGGTCTCGACCGACGTGGTCGGCTACCTGATCGAGGTGATCTCCGGTCAGCGGCTCGACCGCTACCTGGCCGAGCACGTGCTGCAGCCGCTCGGCATGCACGACACCGGCTTCGTCGTCCGCGAGGACCAGCTGCCGCGCTTCACGGCTAACTACTTGCACGAGGCCAGCGGCGCGCTGACCCTCCTCGACGATCCGGGCCAGAGCCAGTACCGCGAGTGCTCCTTCTTCTCGGGCGGGGGCGGCCTGGTCTCCACCGCGCCCGATTACTTCCGCTTCACCGCAATGCTGCGCAACCGCGGCGAGCTCGACGGCATCCGGCTCCTCGGCCGGAAGACGATCGAGCTGATGACGACGAACCACCTGCCGGGAGGCCAGGATCTCACCCAGCTGGCCCAGGCGGGCGCGTTCACCGAGACCGCCTACGCCGGCGTGGGCTTCGGTCTCGGCTTCTCGGTGATGCAGTCGCCGGCGCGCGCGCAGATCCTGGGCACCCCGGGCGAGTACGCGTGGGGCGGCGCGGCCAGCACCGCGTTCTGGGTCGATCCGGCGGAGGACCTGATCGTCATCTTCATGACCCAGCTCATGCCGTCGTCGACCTATCCGCTGCGGCGCGAGCTGCGGGTGCTGACCTACGGGGCGCTGATCGACTGAGCGGTCGACGAGCCATGCAGCTCTAGCGGCATGACCCCGCTGGTCCGTCGGTACATCAAGACGAGCTTCGTGTTCCTGCTGTGCGGGCTCCTCCTGGGCGCGTATCTGCTCACCGAGCAGTTCGTCCGCGACCGGTATCCGCCCCGCCTGCTCACCACGGCCCACACCCACCTGCTCCTGGTCGGCTTCATGCTCATGATGGTGATGGGCGTGGCCACCTGGATGTTCCCGCGCCCCGCGCGAGACGACCGCCGTTACCGGCCCGAGCTGGCCGAGGCCGCGTACTGGATCATGACGACGGCGACGGCGGTCCGCGCCCTCGCCGAGATCGTCGTGGCCATGGCCGGTATTCTCGGCGTGCGCTGGCTGATCGCGCTCGGCGGGATCGGGCAGGTGGTCGGCGCCGGGATCTTCGCGTTGAACATGTGGTGGCGTGTCCGCATGCCTCCCGCGGCCACGCCTCCCGTCCACTGACCGGCTCTCTCCCCATCCCTCCCGTCCGTGTGGCCGGTCCGCCTCACCTGAGGCGCGGTCACCCCGAGCGCGCGGCCGCCGTCCCGTGACGGGTTCACCGCCGGTCGCGCATCCTCGCAATAGCACGGAGGTCTTGCGATTCGGTCCCGGCGGTCCCGGTCTTGCACACACTCGAGGCAGAGCGTAGTCGAGCCAGGAGGCCGGCCATGAGACGGACCGCTGTGGTCACCGCAGCCCTCGCAGTGATGGGACTATTGATCGGCGCCATGCTCTGGCAGGGCGACGTGCGCACCCAGGCGGCCGCACCCACCGAGCTCCCGGAGGTGAAGGCGGTGCTCACCTCCGCGCCGCTCGTGCCGCCGCCGGTGGACCGGCCGGGCAACGCGCGCGTGATCGTCGACCTCGAGACCACCGAGGTGAAGGGGCCCCTCGCCGACGGCGTGCAGTACACGTTCTGGACCTTCGGTGGAACCGTACCGGGCCCGTTCATCCGCGTGCGCGTGGGTGACCTCGTTCAGATCCGGCTCCGGAACGCCGAGAAGAGCATGCACCCGCACTCCATCGACCTGCACGCGGTGACCGGTCCCGGTGGAGGGGCGGCGGTGACGCAGCTCGGCCCGGGTCAGGCGGGCGCCTTCGAGTTCAAGGCGCTGAACCCGGGGCTCTACGTCTACCACTGCGCGACGCCCAGCGTGCCCGAGCACATCGCCAACGGGATGTACGGGCTCATCCTGGTCGAGCCCGAGAAGGGGCTGCCCCGGGTGGACCGCGAGTACTACGTCATGCAGGGCGAGTTCTACACCAGGGGCAAGACGCTGGCGCCGGGGCTGCAGGCCATCGATCCGGTGAAGCTGAGCGCGGAGCGGCCCGAGTACGTGGTGTTCAATGGAAAGATGGGCGCACTCGTGGGCGACGGCGCGGTCAAGGCCAACGTGGGCGAGACGGTTCGCCTCTTCGTGGGCAACGGCGGCCCGAACCTGATCTCGTCCTTCCACGTGATCGGCGAGATCCTCGACACCGTCTACGCGGAAGCGGCCATCGGGGGCGGGGCGCCCGCCCGGAACGTGCAGACCACGCTCGTCCCCGCCGGCGGCGCAGCCATCGTCGAGCTGAAGGTCCAGGTGCCTGGCCGCTTCTTGATGGTCGATCACAGCATCGTGCGCGCCATGGAGAAGGGCGCGCTGGGTGTGCTCGAGGTGGCCGGGGCCGAGCAGCCCGGCATCTTTAGGACATTGGTGCCGGGCGCCCACGGAACGGGTGGACATTGACCGAGAGGAGGTCTCGATGAAGCGTCGTCGCTCCGCCGTCATCGTCGTCGGGCTGGCCCTGATCTTCACCGGCAACGCGCTCGCCCAGACGCCGTGGGTCGCGCCCGCCTCGGAGAAGAGCAAGAAGGCGCCGGCGCCCGCCGTCGGACCCAAGGCCGCCGAGCAGGGGAAGAAGGTCGCGCAGGTCAACTGTGCCTCCTGCCATGGGCCGGGCGGCACGGGCAACGGTCCGGCCGCCGTGGCGCTGAACCCCAAGCCTGCCGACTGGACGTCGAATCGGGTTCAGGACGAGACCGACGGCGAGATCTTCTGGAAGATCACGACGGGCCGGGGAGCGATGCCGTCGTGGCGCCAGCTGGCCGAGAACGACCGGTGGGCGCTGGTACAGTACATCCGCACGCTCAAGAAGTGACGATCGCTAGCTTCGGCCCTCACCGCTCCCGTCCGTCATGAACGCGCGGATGAGGCCGGCGATCTCGTCGGCGGCGGTATCGAGGGCAAAGTGCCCCGCGTCGAGGACGTGGACCCGCGCCTTCGGGACGTCCCGGCGGTACGCGTCGGCCTCAGTCGGCTCGAACGACGGGTCGTAGCATCCCCAGAGCACCAGCAGGCGGGGCTGCGTCCGCTGCAGCCAGGCCTGCCACGTCGGATAGGCCGCGACGTTCGTGCGGTAGTCGTAGAAGAGATCGCTCTGGATCTCGGCCTGGCCCGGCTGGCTCAGGAACGCATACTCGTCGGTCCACAGGTCGGGATCGTACTTGTCGGCGT
>Ga0187766_10001261_pt1 | contig 14802 bp, 12 predicted proteins | sample 0216_QUI02_MP05__4_FD_132971 | JGI IMG/M metagenome (GOLD analysis project Ga0187766, IMG submission 132971) | Tropical peat soil microbial communities from peatlands in Department of Meta, Colombia - 0216_QUI02_MP05_20_MG | ecosystem: Environmental > Terrestrial > Soil > Wetlands > Peat ... | reverse complement strand
GCATGCTCTACGACGTGCTCGCCGACGTGGTGATCTACCTCGCGATGGCCCTCGTGCTGCTGGTGCGGCCGCGCGGGCTCTTCGGCCAGGAGGGCATGTCCGAGGAGTGAGAGTCCTGGTGCTGGCCGCCCTGGTGCTGGCCACCGCGCCGCTCTACGCGGACTACACGCCCTTCTACCTCGGGCTGCTCACCGAGGTGCTGGTGTTCGGCCTCTTCGCGCTCGCCTACGACGTCCTGCTCGGCGGGGTCGGCGTGCTCTCGCTCGGGCACTCCGCGTTCCTCGGGGTCGCCGCCTACGTCACCGGCGTCCTGCTCGCCCGCTACCAGCTGGCGCTGGAGCCCGCCGTCCTCGCGGGCGCGGTGGGCGGCCTCCTCACCTCGCTGCTGCTGGGTGTCCTGGTGCTCCGCAAGCGCGGGGTGTATCTGGCCATGCTGACCCTGGCCCTCTCGCAGGTCTTCTACTTCGTCGTGCTGATGTGGACCCCGGTGACCGGCGGCACCGACGGCCTCGGCAACCTGCCGATCCTCCACCTGAGCGCGCCGCTCGGCTGGCGGCTGTCGAAGAGGCCGATCACCCGCTATTACATCGTCGCGACCGTGATCTTCCTGGCCATGCTCGCGATCCGCCACGTGCTCGACTCGCCGCTGGGTCGCGCGATGCGCGCGGTCAAGGCCAACGAGACCCGCGCGGCCGCGTGCGGCTACGACACCCGGCGCATCAAGCTCGCGGCCTTCGCGATCTCCGGGTTCTTCTCCGGCCTGGCCGGCGCCCTGCTCACCGTCGTGCTCGAGTTCGTGCCGATCGAGAACATCCACTGGCAGATGTCGGGCACCGTCCTCATCATCGCGCTCTTCGGCGGCACCGGCACGCTGCTCGGCCCGTTCGTCGGAGCCGGCCTGTTCATCTGGATGCGCGACTTCCTGAGCAAGCACCTCGAGTACTGGGAAGTCTTCGTCGGGGGCGTCTTCGTCCTGATCGTGCTCTTCCTGCCCGACGGCATCGTGGGCAGCCTCACCCGCGTGCTGGCCCGGCGCGCGCCGACACCGGTCGGCCCGCCCTTGGACCAGCTCCCGGAGCCCGCCGGGCTGGTCGGCGCGGCACGAGCCGCCCCGTTCGACGGGCGGCTGCTCGAGAGCCGGGGTCTCCGCAAGACCTTCGGCGGCCTCACCGCCGTGAACGGGGTGGACTTCCAGGTGCGCCCGGGCGAGCTGCGCTCGGTGATCGGCCCCAACGGCGCGGGCAAGACCACCTTCTTCAACCTGCTGACCGGCGTGCTGCCACCCTCGGGAGGGCGCATCCTGTTCAAGGGGCGCGACATCACCGGGCTGCCTTCCCACGCGGTCTCGCGGCTCGGCATCGCGCGGTCCTACCAGGTCACCAACATCTTCGGCGACCTCACGGTGTACGAGAACGTCCGCATCGCGGCCCAGTCCCGCGTCACCCACTACCGCTTCTGGGGCCGCGCGGACGCGCTCGGCCCCGTCAGCCGGCGGGCCGAGGAGATCCTGCGGCATCTGGGCCTCGCGGCCAAGCGCCACGCGCTGGCCCGCGAGCTCTCCCACGGCGAGCAGCGCTATCTCGAGATCGGCATCGCGCTCGCCACCGATCCCGACTTCCTCCTCCTCGACGAGCCCACCGCGGGCATGTCCCCCGACGAGACGCGCCGGACCGCGGCCTTCGTGCGGCGGCTGGCCGGCCACGTCACGATCGTGGTCGTGGAGCACGACATGGAGGTGGTCATGGGCATCTCCGACCGCATCACCGTCCTCAACTACGGCGAGGTCCTCGCCGAGGGCACGCCGGCGGAGATCCGGGAGAACGCCGACGTGCGGCGGGTCTATCTGAGGGACTGAGGGGTCGCATGCTGCGGGTCGAGGGCGTCGACGCCTACTACGGTCAGAGCCACGTGCTGCAGTCGGTCTCGCTCACCGTCGGGCCCGGCGAGGCGGTCGCGCTGCTCGGGCGCAACGGGGCGGGCAAGACCACGACGCTCAAGACCATCATGGCGGTGGTGCGGGCGCGCCGCGGTCGCATCACGTGGAACGGAGGGGACATCACCGCGCTGCCCCCCTACCGCATCGTGCAGGCCGGCATCGGCTACGTTCCCGAGGAGCGGCGGATCTTCCCGAACCTCACCGTGCACGAGAACCTCCGAATGGCCCGCCTCCACGCCGACGGCGGGCGCCGGATGGACGGCTACCTCGCGCGCGTGCTCGAGCTGTTCCCGCCCCTTCGCGACCGGCTCGCCAACAAGGGCAAGACCCTGAGCGGCGGGGAGCAGCAGATGCTCACGATGGCCCGGAGCCTCGGCACCGACCCGAAGCTCCTGCTGATCGACGAGCCCACCGAGGGGCTCATGCCCGCCTTCGTCGAGACCATCGGGCGGACCATCAGCGAGATCCAGCGGCAGGGCGTGGCCGTGCTGCTGGTAGAGCAGAACACGCGCCTGGCGCTCGAGGCGACCCAGCGCGTGTACCTGATCGAGAAGGGCATGATCAAGCACGAGACCCGCTCGCGCGACCTCGCGGGCGACGCGGAGACGCGGCACCGGTACCTCGGGGTGTAGGCCCCCTCACCCTGCCCTCTCCCCAAAGGGGAGAGGGTGCCAGCACTTCCCTCTCCCCTTTGGGGAGAGGGAGAGGGTGAGGGGCTAGAGCTTGCCGAGGGCGCGGAGGATGACCTCGGGGGTCATGGGCACGCGGGTCACGCGCGCCTTGAACGGGCTGAGCGCGTCGTTCACCGCGTTCAGCACCGCGCCGGGGGCGCCCGCCACGCCGCCCTCGCCCGCGCCCTTGAAGCCGCCCTCGGAGTAGGCGGTGGGCGTCTCCACGTGGGTCACGCCGATGTCGGGCATCTCCGCGGCCATCGGCACGAGATAGTCCATCATCGTGGTGGTCAGGAGCTGCCCCTGCTCGTCGTAGACGCAGTGCTCGAACAGCGCGTCGCCGATGCCGTGGGCGACGCCACCGCGGATCTGCTCGTCGACCAGCATGGGGTTGATGATGCGCCCGCAGTCCTCGGCGACCCAGTGGCCCAGGAGCTTGACGAAGCCGGTGTCCACGTCGACCTCGACGTGGGAGAGCTGCACGCCGTTGGTGAAGGCCAGCGGCTGATGCCGAGGGACGTAGTGGCGGGTCACGGTGAGCTCGGACTGGAAGTCCTTTGGGAGCTGATCGGGACGGAAGTAGGCCACGCGCCCGAGCTCCGAGAGGGGCAGGCGCGACTCGCCGGTTCGCGCGTCGACCACGTGTCCGCCCCGCACGTCCAGGTCGAGAGCGTCCGTCTCCAGCACGACCGCGGCGACCTTCAGGATGTTCTCCTTGAGCGCCTTGCCGGTCTGGATGGTCGCCTCGCCTCCGATGCCCGCGCCCCGGCTACCCCAGGTGCCGCCCCCGTAGGGCGTCACCATGGTGTCGCCGGTGACGACTCGCACATCGCCGATCGGGACGCCCACCGTGGAGGCGGCCACCTGGGCGAGAATCGTGTCGGTCCCCTGCCCCTGCTCGGTCACGCTCGAGATCACGGTCAGCTTCCCGGTGGGCTCCAGCCGAATCGTCGTGCCGTCCTGCGAGGAGATGCGGGCACCACCGGTGCCGTAGGTCTGGGCGCCGGGGACTGTCAAATCGATGAAGACGCACAGGCCGAGGCCACGGTGGATCCCGAGAGCCCGCAGCCGGTCGCGCTCGGCGCAGAGCGTCCGGTAGCGCGAGAGCTCGAGCACCGCGTCGAGCGACTCCTCGTGGGAGAGCTTCTCGAAGAAGAGGCCGGTCGGCGCGGTGTACGGGTACATGTCGGCGGTCAGCAGATTCCGCCTGCGCACCTCGACCGGATCGAGCCCCAGCTCGCGGGCCACCCGGTCCACCATCGCCTCCATGACCAGCGCCGCCACCGGGTGACCCACCGCGCGATACTGCGACATCGGCGTCTTGTTCTGGAACACGACGCGGCCGCGCGCGTCGTAGTCGCGGAAGCGGTACGGCCCGGGGGTGGTGCGCAGCACCTGCCCGCTCTCGACCACGCTCGAGCGCGGGTACATGGAGAACGGACCGACCGGGGCCAGGTCGTCGAGGCGCATCGCGACGATGGTCCCGTCGCGCTTGACCGCCACCTCCGCGGTCACGCGGTGGTCGCGCGAGTGGATGTCGGTCTGGAACGACTCGACGCGGTCGGCCAGGAACTTCACCGGCCGGCCCAGCATGACGGCGAGCGCGCAGGTGGCGATCTCGTCGGGGTAGGTGTGGATCTTGAGGCCGAAGGAGCCGCCCACGTCCTTGTTGATCACCCGCACGCGGTGCTCGGGGATGCGCAGGTGCCGGGACAGGATGTCGTGGAGCATGTAGGGGGCCTGGCCCGAGTGGTACACGGTCAACGTCTCGTCGGCCGGGTCGTAGTCGGCCAGCACCACGCGCGGCTCGAGGCTCACGACGGTGTGCCGGCCGGTGTCGAAGGTGTCCCGGTAGACCGCGTCGGCGGCGCCGAAGGCGGCGTCGACGTCGCCCGACTTCACCCGAGCCTCCAGCACCAGGTTGTCGCCGAGCTCGGGATGGATGACCGGCGATCCGGGCGCCAGCGCGGCTTCCGCGTCCACCACCGGCGGCAGCGGCTCCCAGGTGACCCGCACCCGCGCGCCGCCGTCCTCGGCGAGCGCGCGCGACTCGGCCACCACCGCGACCACCGGCTCGCCCTGCCACACCGCCTTCTCGACGGCCAGGGGATACTGCGGCGCCGACTTCATGCCCGCGTAGTTCTTGAGCACGCCCACCCACGGCTCGCAGCGGCCGGCCATCTCGCGCCCGGTCACCACCGCGACCACGCCGGGCAGCGCCCGCGCCCCGGCGGTGTCGATGGCCGCGATGCGCGCGTGAGCGTGCGGGGAGCGCACGAATGCCGCGTGCAGCATGCGCGGGATCACCACGTCGTCGGTGTAGACGCCCCGGCCCGCCACGAGCCGCGCGGTCTGCGGCCGGACCACGGAGCGGCCAACGTAGTCACCGGCCGCGGGCGCAGGTGAGGACGCGACTCGCCCCGATCGATTGCCGATCGCATTCATGATCGCCTGCACGATCGCGTGATAGCCGGTGCAGCGGCAGTAGTTGCCGCCGAGCGCCTCGCGCACCGCGACCGGATCGGGATCGGGCTCTCGCTCGAGCAGCGCCTGGGCGGTGAGCAGCACGCCAGACGTGCAGAAGCCGCACTGCAGCGCGTTCTCCGTCCGAAAGGCCCGCTGCAGCGACGCGATCGCCCCGCTCTCCGCAACGCCCTCGATGGTCTCGACCCGGCAGCCGTCGGCCTGGGCCGCCAGCATCAGGCAGCCGCGGATCGGCTTGCCGTCCACCCGCACCGTGCACGCGCCGCAGACGCCGTGCTCGCAGCCGATGTGCGAGCCGGTGAGCCCCAGGTCGTAGCGCAGGAAGTCGACCAGGTTCTGCCGCGCCTCGACCTCGCGGGTGACCTGCGCGCCGTTGACGGTCAGCGCGATCTTCACGGCCGCGCCTCCGCGAGCTCGCCGACCACCCGCGCGAGCAGCACGCGGGCCAGGTGCCGCCGCAGCGCGGGCGAGCCGTGGAGATCGCCCGGGGGGTCGAGGTCGCGGTCGAGCGCGGCGCCCGCCGTCGCGAGCACCGCCGGGTCGTGGCGCCGCCCCACGAGGACCGCCTCGGCGCCGTGAGCCCGCACCGGGGCCCCGCCGACGCCGAAGAACACGAGCCGCGCGTCCGCGATCGCGCCGTCCTCCAGGCGCGCGCCGGCGGCCAGGCCGGCGAGGGCGAAGTCACCCTGGCGGCGGGCCAGCTCGTCGAACCCCCAGCGCCAGCCCGGCGCGGTCGGCACCGTGACCGCGGTGACGATCTCGCCGGGCTCGAGCGCGGTGGTGTACACGCCGCGGAAGAACCGGCCCGCGGGAACCTCCCGCTGGCCCCCGCGCCGGCTGACCCGGATCGTCGCGTCCAGGGCCACCGCGCACGCGGGCAGCTCGGCGGCGGGATCGGCCAGCGCGAGGCTCCCGCCGATGGTGCCGCGCGCCCGGATGGCCGAGTGGCCCACGTGCACCACCGCGGCCGCGATCAGCGGCGCGCGCTCGCGCACCAGGGGCGAGTGCTCGAGGGCGTCCTGGCGGACGAGGGCGCCGATCACGAGCCGCTCGGGCGTCGCGCGGATCGCGTCCAGGTCGGGCAGGCGGTTGATGTCGATGATCGCCCGCGGCGAGGCCAGACGCAGGTTGAGGGCGGGCACCAGGCTCTGGCCGCCGGCCAGGATGCGGCCGTCGTCGCCGTAGCGGTCCAGCAGATCGAACGTCTCGTCGAGCGAGGCGGGCCGGTGGTACTCGAACGGGGCCGGCTTCACGCGCGGCGCTACTTGATCAACCCGTAGAACCTGCCCGCGTTCTCGCAGGTGATCTTGCGCACGGTCGCGGGCGGCAGGTGGCCGAACTGCTCCTCGATGTACTTGGACGACTCCGGCCACACCCCGTCGCCGTGTGGATAGTCCGAGCCCCACATCAGCGTCTCCTCGCCGATCTCGTGGATCATCTGGGTGCCGATACGGTCGAACTGGAAGGTGGCCTTGCACTGCCGCCGCCAGTAGTCGCTCGGCTTCATCGTGAGCCCGAGGTCGCGGAAGCGGTCCTCCCACTCGAAGTCCATGCGGTCGAGCGCGTAGGGCAGCCAGCCGATGCCGCTCTCGCCGAACGAGATGCGGATGCGCGGGTAGCGCTCGAGCACCGCGCTGCCGATGACCGCGGCGAGGATGTTGATGAGGTTCATCTGGAAGCCGGAGACGCTCGTGAACATCGCGGCCCGCTTGGTGAGTCCGGTGGCCCGCGCGCGCACGCTGGGCGGCATCGTCGGGAAGGTGTGGAAGTGCAGCGGCAGGTCCACCTCGTTCACCGCCTGCCAGAGCGGCTCCCACGAGGGATGCCACATCGGCTCCATGTCCCACGAGCACGACAGCTCGAGCCCGCGCAGGCCCATCCTGGCGACCCGATGGATCTCCCGCACCGCTGCGCCGATGTCGCCGTAGGGCAGGCACGCCAGCCCGATGTGACGCTCCGGGTAGTGCCGGCAGAAGTCGACGAGCCAGTCGTTGTAGATACGGAACATCTCGGCGGCCGCCTCGTGGTCGCCCAGCCGGGTCGCCGCGCCCAGGATCCCGAAGATGATCTCGGCCTGCACGCCGTCGCGCTCCATGTCCTGCACCCTGAGCGTCGGATCCGTCGGCCGACGAATCCCCTTCCGGCCATCATCGTAGAGACCGGTAGACGCCATGACGTCGGCCCGGTAGTGGACGCCCGGGACGTACTTCTGCCCCGACGGCCCGACCCCACCGACCAGGCCGAACGAGGCGCCGTTGCGCGACGTCCAGCAGGGCCCGTCGGGGCCGTCGACGACGTACGGCATGCGCTCGCGCATCGCCGCGGAGGCGTTGGCGGTGAAGAGGTCCGGCGGCATCCACGGCATGTCGATGTGGCAATCGGCGGAGATCCGCGCGTAGTCCATGGCGCCCTCCCTGGCGGGGCCCATGATATGCCAACCCGCCCCCGAGCGCTCCGGGGTGTTATGGTAGGCCCCGCTCACGAACGTCCAGCGGGGCCCCGAATCCAAGGAGGTTTTCGGTCATGAAGACGGTCGTCGCGCTCCCAGGCGAAGGCATCGGCCCCGAGGTCGTGGACGCCACGTGCGAGCTGCTGATGGGCACGGGGCTGCCGATCAAGATCGTCACGCCGCCGCAGGGCAGCCCGGTGCCCGAGGAGACGAAGCGGGCGGCGCGCGAGGCCGACGGCGTGCTGTTCGGCGCAGCCGGCCCGTCCACCTCCGCGGTGGTGTCCTGGCTCCGCTGGGAGATGAGCGCCTGGGCCGGGGTGCGGCCGATCACGTTCTTCCCGGGGATGCGCTCGCCGCTCGCCGATCCCGAGGGCATCGACTACGTGCTGCTGCGCGAGAACAGCGAGGGCATCTATCCGGGACGCGAAGGCGACCTGGCCGACCTAGTGCGGCTGATGCCGAACCTGAGCGACCGCACCGGGCGCACCGTGAAGGACTTCGGCACCGAGGGGCGCTTCGCGGTCAAGGTGGTCACACCGCGCGGGGCCGAGCGCATCGCGCGCTTCGCCTGTGGGCTGGCCCGCAAGCGGCAGGCCCAGGGCAAGCCGGGCAAGGTGACGTGCGTGACCAAGTCGAACGTGTTGCCGCGCACCGACGGCTTCTATCACCAGACCGTCGAGCGCATCGTGCGCGAGGCGGGCCTGCCGTTCGAGCACTTCCACGTCGACGACGCGGCCCGGCGCCTCGTGCGCTTCCCGAAGTCGATGGACGTGGTGCTCTGCATGAACCTCTACGGCGACATCCTCTCGGACCTGGGCGCCGAGACCGCGGGCGGGCTCGGGCTGGCCCCCTCCGGCAACTTCGGCGACGGCGGCTGGGCCTACTTCGAGTCGGTCCACGGCTCGGCCCCCGACATCGCAGGCCGCGGCATCGCCAACCCGACCGCGACGATCCGCTCGGCCGCGCTGATGCTCGAGCACATGGGGATGGGCGCGGAGGCGCGTCGGCTCGAGGACGCGGTCGCCCGCGTCTACCGCGACGGCAAGGTGCTGACGCCCGACCAGGGTGGCACCGCCCGGACCCGCGAGATGGCCCAGGCGGTGCTCGCCGCGTACCGGTAGCGCCGCTACGGCTTGAGCTGGGCCCGGATCTCTCCCGCCTTGTTGTCGGCGCTGTGCACGTTGACGTACAGGTTGCCGGCCTTGTAGGCGTCGTACTGCGCGTCGGTCAGCTTGGCGCCGGCGGGCACCGACCAGGTGCTGTCACCCGTCTTGGTGAGCGGCACGATCACGGGTCCGTTCTGGCCCATCGCCGCCATGTGGATGTGAGCGGCGGTGGCGCTGACCCCGGTGGTGGTCACCGACCCGGTCACCGTCTTGTCGGCGGCCACCACGATCGTGCTGGTGCCGGAGGCCTGCGTCGGCACGGCCGGGACTTCCTGCGCGCCGCTCAGCATGGTCCCGCTCATCCCGCCCGACATGCTGGCGCAGCCGGCGAGGGCCAGCATCGCCAGACCCAGTCCTGCCCTCGATACCATCATGTGCTCTCCCTCCCTGTCATCTACGTGGTTGGTGGGACACGACGAGCATTGCGAACCCGGAGAGCTAACCCGCGAGCCGCGGGTCGGGTTCCCCACCCTGATGTGACGGGTCGCGGTCAGAGCGCGGTCTGGCCGCCGTCGACGTAGAGGGAGGTGCCGGTGACGTACGAGGAGTCGTCCGAGGCGAGGAAGAGGATGCAGGCCGCCACCTCCGCCGGAGTCCCCGGCCGCTTCAGCATGGTGCCGCGGCCGAACTCGGCCCGGAACTCCTCGAAGCTCTTCCCCGCGGTCGTCGCCCGTCGCTCGTGGAAGCGGGTGAAGATCGGACCCGGGCACACCGCGTTGACCCGGATCCGGTCCGCGGCGTGGTCGAGCGCCATCGCGCGCGTCAGGCCCGCGACCGCCGCCTTGGTGGTGTCGTACTGCACCATGTTGCCCCCGGCCACCACCGAGCGGATCGAGGCCACGTTCACGATGCTGCCGCCCCCGCCGCGCCGCATCGCGGGGATCGCGGCCTTGGCGCAGAAGGCGTAGCCCTTGACGTTGACCCCGAGGATCGCGTCCCAGCTCTCCGCGCTCGCCTCCACCACCGTCTGGTAGAGGCGCATGCCCGCGTTGTTGACCAGGACGTCGAGGCGACCGAGCGCGCCGGCGGCGGCCTCGATGAACGCGACGCACTCGGCCTCGCGCTCGGTGTGCGTCTCCAGGAAGAGGGCGCGGCCGCCGCGCGCCCGGATCTCGTCGGCGACCTGGCGCCCGCGCGCGACGTCCACGTCGGCGATGGCGACCTGCGCGCCCTCCTCGGCGAAGAGCCGCGCCGTCGCCTCCCCGATGCCGGAGGCCCCGCCGGTCACCGCCGTGACCTTGCCGTCGAGCCGGGCCACGTCGGCGCGCCTCAGCCCGCGAGGGCCCGGCGCATCACGGCCAGCCCGACGCGCAGGCCGACCGGCAGCCCCGCCTCGTTCATCTCGAACTCCGGGGCGTGGTGCGGGCGCGCGGGTCCGGCCTCGGGCGCGATGCCGACGCGGAAGTAGCAGCCCGGGCGCTCGCGCAGGAACAGGCTCATGTCGTCGCTCGCCATCGCCACACGCCCCTCGGTCACCGCGTGGGCGCCGATCTCGCCCCTGGCGCACTCCGCGACGAGGGCGGTCTCCCGCGCGTGGTTGACCACCGCGGGGCAGGAGCCGCCGTCCAGGCGCATCGCGGCCTCGGCGCGGTACGCCTTCGCGATGTCCGCGACGAAGGCCGCGAGCCGCGAGACCAGATGGTCGCGCACCGACTGCTCGAAGGCGCGGATCGTCCCCCGCATCGTCGCGCGGTCGGGCAGGATGTTGCCCTTGGTGCCGGCCACGATCTGCCCGACCGTGAGCACCGCGGTCTCCTGCGCCGGGATCTCGCGCGACACGATGGCCTGCATGCCGAGCAGGATGTTGGCGGCGGCGGTGATCGGGTCGATCGAGAGGTGCGGCATCGCGCCGTGGCCGCCGGTACCGCGCACCTCGACGGTGAACGCGTCCGCGGAGGCGAGCGTCGGTCCCGGCCGCGCCTGCACGTGGCCCGCCGGCTGCTGCGTCGTGAGGTGGAGGCCGTAGACCTCGTCGACGTGCGGCTGCTCGAGCACGCCGGCCTCGATCATCGGGCGCGCGCCGCCCAGCACCTCCTCGGCGGGCTGGAAGACGAAAACCGCGGTGCCCGGGATCTCGGCGCGCCGCTCGGCCAGCGCCTCCGCCATCGTGATCGCGATCGCGGTGTGCCCGTCGTGCCCGCACGCGTGCATGACGCCGGCCGTCCCGGAGGCGAAGGGCGCCTCGAGGATCTCGGTGAGCGGCAGCGCGTCGATGTCGGCCCGCCACGCGACGGTCCGGCCCGGGCGATCCCCGTGCAGCACGCCCACCACGCCGGTGCCGCCCACGCCGGTGCGGATCTCGAGCTGCGCGGCGTGCAGCCGCTCCGCGATGATCTCCGCGGTGCGCCGCTCCTGGTGGCTCAGCTCGGGATGCCGGTGGAAATCGCGGCGGAGCGCGATCAGGCTGTCGTGACGGCGCACGGCCTCCTCGCTCCAGTCGGGCCGGGTCTTGCTCATCTGCACGTCCTCCCTCGCGGAAAATTTGCGCGGACCCGATCCTGCGTCGACGCCGACCCCGCTGTCAACCTGTCCCCCACGTTACCCACATTGACCGCGGTCGTGGCCACCCTGGGAAGGCCACCCCGGCGCGCGCGGGCCGCAACCTCCCGTTTGGCGGGGCTTTGCCACTGGCCCGGGGCTTGCTCCTCACCCGGACCACCATGGACACGAGACAGCGAAGCCGCCGCCAGCACTCCCGATCGGACGTCTCCTGGACGGCCTGGGTCAAGACCAGCAGCCAGCGTTTGCGCTGCCACACGGTGGACGTGAGCCCGAACGGGGCGAAGCTCAGGCCGCGTGGTGAGATCCAGCCCGGCACGCCGGTACAGCTGCAGCTGCAGCCGCCCGAGGGCCGCGTCGTCCACGTCGCCGGTCTCGTGTGGCGCGTCGACAACGACGGCATGGCGGTCATGTTCCTCAAGAGCATCCCGGTGAAGATCGAGGGCGGCCGGAAGCTGCCGGAGAACGGCCGCCGCGGCTGGCGGTAGCACGACCCGCCGAGGCGCGCATCCGGATCACTGGATCACGTCGTCGGCCACCGAGAGCACCGACGGCGCCACGGTCACGCCCAGCGCCCGCGCGGTGCGGAGGTTGATCACGAGCTGAAGGCGTGGCCGCTCCACCGGAAGCTCGGCGGGTGATCGCCCGTTCAGGATCTGATCCACCTGGATCGCGGCCCGCCGGTAGAGCGTGCGGAGGTTCGCGCCGTAGGCCATCAGGCCGTCGGCGTCCATGAACTCGCGCCAGCCGAAGACGACCGCTACCCCGTCGAGCAGCCCCAGCCGGGCGAACCGGTGGCGGGCCGCGAACGTGACGGGATTCGGCACGACCACCAGCGCGTCGGGCCGCCCGAGGCGCACCGCACGCAGGGCGCGGTCGACGTCGGCCGCGGCGCGCACGTCGAGTGGCTGCAGCGTCAGCCCGAGCCGCCGCGCCGCCGCCTCCGCCGCTGCGGTGGACGTGACCGCCGCGTTGTGCACGTACGCCACGCGGGTCACGCCGGGCAGGGCCTCCTTCAGGAGCTGGAAGCGCTGCTCGGTGGTGTCGGGCAGCGCGTCCGACGAGCCGGTGATGTTGCCGCCGGGCCGGTCGAAGCTCGCCACGAAGCCGCGGGCGAGCGGGTCGCCGACGCCTACCATCACGATCGGGATCGTCGCGGTCGCGCGCTGCGCGGCCGCGGTCGGCGTGGTCCCACCGGTGACCAGCACGTCGACCGGCGCGCGGACCAGCTCCGCGGCGAGCGCGGGCAGCCGGTCCTCCCGGTTCTCGGCGAAGCGGACGTCCAGCGCGAGCTGCCGGCCCTCGACGTAGCCCTGCTCGCGCAGCCCCTCCCGGAGCGCCTCGAGCATCGGCGCACGGGCCGCGGGCGTATCCGGGAAGAGCACCCCGATGCGGATCGCGCGGGCGGGCGGCGCGACCGCGGCCGGGTGGGGGCTCCCGGCGATGACGGCCAGCAGCACGGCTCCGGCGGCGACGAGGCGCGAGCGCACGGCTGCATGGTCGCACAGGCCGCGCGATCGTGCGGCCGCTTGCCGACTGCGCTAGACTGCGGCGCCATGTGGGACGCGCTCTGGGCCGGCGGCAAGCTGGCGACGATGACGGCCGGCGCGCCCTTCGGCCTCATCGAGGACGGGGCGATCGCCGCGCAGGACGGGCGCATCGCGTGGGTCGGCCCGCGGGCGGCCTTGCCCGGCGCCCCGGCCGCGCGGGCGCGCGTGGTGCACGATCTGGCCGGCCGGCTCCTGACGCCGGGGCTCGTCGACTGCCACAACCACGCGGTCTACCACGGCGACGCGCTGGCGGACTTCGAGCTGCTCACCCAGGGCGGGACGCGCGCCGACATGATCGCCTCTGGCGGCGGCGTGCAGGGCCTGGTGCGCCAGACACGCGCGGCCACCGACGAGCAGATCTACACCGCCTCCGCGGCCCGCGTGGCGCGCCTCGTCGCCGCCGGCATGACCACGCTCGAGAGCAAGTCGGGCGCCGGGCTCGACCTGGACACCGAGCTCCGGTGTCTCCGCGTCGGGCGCGAGCTGGGGCGGAAGCTGCCGGTGCGAATCGTGACCACCTTCCTCGGCGCTCACGGCCTGGCTCCCGAGTTCCGCGGGAGGCCCGACGACTACATCGATCACCTCTGCCGCGTCGTCCTGCCCGCGGCGGTCGCCGAGGGGCTCGTGGATCAGGTCGACGGCTTCTGCGACACCACCGGCTTCACCCACGCCCAGATCACGCGCCTCTTCGAGGCCGCACGCGCCCACGGCCTGCCGGTCAAGCTGCACGCCGAGCAGTACCGCGACTACAAGGCCGCGGATCTGGTCGCGCGATTCCGGGGCCTCTCGGCCGACCACCTCGAGTTCGCGGCCGAGCCCACCATCGCGCTGATGGCCGAGGCCGGCACGGTGGCCACGCTGCTGCCCGGCGCGCACTGGACGATGGCCGAGACCCAGCGCCCGCCGGTGGCCCTGTTCCGGCGCCACCGGGTCCCGATGGCCCTGGCCACCAACTGCAACCCGGTCAGCTCGCACACCTGCTCGCCGACCATGATGATGAACATGGCGTGCCGCCTCTTCGGCCTCACCACCGAGGAGGCCCTCGCGGGCTTCACGCGCAACGGGGCCCGCGCCCTCGGCCTGCTCGACTCGCGCGGCACGCTGGAGGTCGGCAAGCTCGCGGACTTCGCGATGTGGGAGGTCGACAAGCCGGGTGAGCTGGCGTATCGCATCGCCGACGATCCCTGCCGCCAGGTCGTGCAGGGCGGGCGCCCGGTCTACCGCGCCCGGCCGATCGAGTTCCTCGCCTAGCCGTCCCGCGATCCGCGCAGCCGACCGCGGTCGGCTTGCACCCGCGGAGTCCCTCGCCTATTCTTCCCGCCATCGCACCCACACGCACCGAGGACAGGGAGCCCACCATGGAACGTCTCGCGCCGCTGCCGCGGGCCCTCGCCGCGCTCGCCACGCTGTGCCTCCTGCTCGTCGGCCTCGGCGCTCCGGCCCACGGCCAGCCGCGCGCGGGTGGCACGCTCACCATCGTCCAGGGTGCGGAGCCCGCGGTCCTCGTCTCGGCGGTGAACACCTCCACGTTCATCGGCACCGTGTCGACCAAGATCCACGAGGGACTGCTCGACTACGACTTCGATCTCAAGCCGCGCCCGGCGCTCGCCGAGTCCTGGAGCGTCGCGCCCGACGGCCGCACCTACACGTTCAAGCTGCGCCACGGCGTCACCTGGCACGACGGCAAGCCCTTCACCTCGGCCGACGTGAAGTTCTCGCTCGAGGAGATCTGGAGGAAGCTCCACCCACGCGGCCGCGTCACCTTCAACCGGGTCACCGCGGTCGAGACCCCGGACGCCCACACGGTGGTCGTCAAGCTGTCGGAAGCGACCCCGATGCTGCTCGCCGCGCTCAGCTCCTACGAGTCCCAGGTGCTGCCGCGCCACGTCTACGAGGGCAAGGACTTCACGACCCACCCCGCGCTCAACGCGCCGATCGGCACGGGCCCGTTCGTGTTCAAGGAGTGGAAGAAGGGCGACTACGTGCGGCTCGAGCGCAACCCGAACTACTGGGACCGGGGCAAGCCCTACCTCGACGCGATCGTGGT
>Ga0187766_10001260_pt1 | contig 14805 bp, 14 predicted proteins | sample 0216_QUI02_MP05__4_FD_132971 | JGI IMG/M metagenome (GOLD analysis project Ga0187766, IMG submission 132971) | Tropical peat soil microbial communities from peatlands in Department of Meta, Colombia - 0216_QUI02_MP05_20_MG | ecosystem: Environmental > Terrestrial > Soil > Wetlands > Peat ... | reverse complement strand
TCCGATGGCGACCTCATTGGCTTGAATGGTGTATCCGGGCGCGGCGATGCGGTGATCGCCACTGCACAACAGGAATGAGCCCATCGCGATGGCCGGCCCAGTGCACGCCATGACCACCGGCTTGGGGTAGGACAGCAGCCGATGCGACAGTTCGAATCCGCCCTTGAACATGTCGATCGCCGGCTGCACCTGGCCGGCGGTCAAGATCTTCAGGTCAAACCCAGCGCTGAACACCCGCTGGTTGCCAGCGATGACCAGCGCGCCGACGTCGTCGCGATCGGCGTTGTCGAGCGCCTCGTTGAGGGCCTGCTGCATGCTCGGCCCCAGTGCGTTGACCTTGCCGTCGTCCATCGTGATCACCGCGATGGACTCGTCGCGACGATAGCTGACCGGTCCGCTCATGATGCTCCTTCGGCCGCGGCGTGCTATTGATTTGTATCGACGTTACGGAACAAGGTCACAAAACGCAAGAGTCGATCTCAACCGCGGTGGTTGGCGCGGCGAGGCGCCGCGGCGGTTGCCGTGTCCGAGTTCCCAGGCCGGTTCTGCCTTAGTCCCGGTGGCCACCAAGACTCAGCTCTGACCGTTTGCTGAGTCCGGTGGCTCGGACGGCAGCCGGAGACTCTGTCGCGCAGAAACGGTCCGCACCCGGTCCCTCGCTCCGTTACCATCGGCCGTTCTGCGGTATTACTGCATTGCAGTATTAGTGCACTGCTGGGATACTACAGGTATGACTTTTCATGGGTATGTGGCGGTCCAAGCCCGCGGCGTGCTCGCTTTGCCCGCAGAGGTCAGGCGGCGATTGCACTTGGACGAACCCGGCGCGCAGGTCGAGATCACCGAGCGCGACGACGGCGTGCTCGAGCTCCGTCCATCACTCCCAATACCGGCTGATCAGCGCTGGTTTTGGACCAAACGCTGGCAACAGCGCGAGCGAGAGGTCGACGACCACGTGGCCGCACAGCGGGTCACGGTCCACGAGGACGGTCGCGCGCTGCTGGAACACCTCGATCAGCTCGATGCTGACGAGTCGTGAAGTTCGAAACCACGTCCGCGTTCGACTCGGACTATCGCCGGCTCAAACCCGAGCACCGCGAGACGTTTCGTCGCGTCCTCAAGACGAAATTCATCCCGGCATGCGATGCGCTGGCGGCCGATCCATCCACACGGTGGCCACAGTCGCTTCGCGTCAAGCCTGTCCAAGGGGCACCGGGCGTGCTCGAAATGACCTGTTCGTTCGCCAGTCCCGACGGCCGCGCGACGTTCGAACTGGTCACCGTCGAAGGAGAGCTCCGCTGCCGGTGGCGCCGCGTCGGTGACCACTCCGTGTTCCAAGCACCTTGACTGACATCCCCAAGGCTCAACGAGGCCGCCGGGCTTTTCTGTGTTTTCGGGTCAGGGCAGCTCTCAGAGCAGCCCGACGATCCTGTGCGGCTGCACCGAATAGATGAACGGCCCGTCGGCCTGCGCGGCTACAGCGATCGCTGAAATGTTGCCATGAACCTCGCCGCGAGGTCGGCTGCTGTGATATCCGCTCTCGGCACGCAGAACATTCGTGCACCGTGGCGGATAATCGTTTGTCGCTCAGCCACGTTACGTCGAACCTCGGCGTCTTTAAGAAGGCGATCCAGCCGCGTTGCGCTGTCTGTTGGATCCGTTCGTGATCGCTAACTCGTTGCCCGTGCTGTTCGCCGTAGTATTCGCGCAACGTTGTCAGCGTGAGGCCCTCTTAGCAGTCTGGGCATCTGAATTGCCCCCAGACTCCGGTCCACGAATATGTGCGGGAGGGTGCGACTATCTGAGCATCAAGCGGCAATGGCGTCGAGTGCGACACGGAGGTCTCTTTCAGAGACGCCGTAGTCCTCCGCTACCGCCTTGAAGGTTTCTCCGGCGCGGAGCGGGCCGAGGGCGTCTGCGACCCTGGCGCCGCTGCTATCGAAGACGGGCTGCCCGTAACCCCGGTACGGGTCCAGCACGACGTTTGCCGTCCCGTATTGCGGCAACCGAATCATCTTGGCGTACTTGTCTTTATCGAAATTGATCTGCTTCAGGTAGTGCTGAACAATGTCCTTGAATACATACTGGCCAGACCTCGGAACAATCAGGTGCTTGACGACTTGGTCATCGGAACTACCCTCGCCGGCCCGTTGCGCGAAGGCCCAGAGGACTTCGGCACCGTCTGTATACAGATCCTGCGACGCCAATGCGTGAGGGCCGACGTTCCGTAACAGCCATTCAATTGACGGTCGTATGCGCAGCATTGGTATGCCTGCCCGTCGAAATGCGTTCAACACGTGGGCCTCTGCGATTCCAACGAAGGGCAGCCTGGGGTAGCCGTAATGAGCCTGCGGCAGGGCAGTGATGATGGGTTCACCCTTAACCACTGGGCGAGTTTCGGGCCGGCGTTCATACCCGTCTGCCCAAGTCTCCAGCGTTGAGCGCGGCACTACCAGGTACTTGGATGCCTCCGTCAGCGTGTACAGCGGAACGTCGAAGCGCAAGTCAGCCGTGGTTTCTGAAACGGTCATACTCCTCGCCCCCCCGCATTTCAATCTCTCCTCAGTCTGTCAACAAGGTACGACACGATGCGATGTCCGTGGAGTAATCGGCCCGCAGACACCACACCGATCGGGTCTTTGGTATCGAACGGGCGATGCGGGAGAACCACGGCTGCACGGTTCCGGCGCGCCGGTTGGCTGACCTGGATGCCATACCGGACGGCGACACCGGTGAACCGAAGTCCGGATACCTGGTTGGGTCGAAACTCGTACGGATACAACTCCGTTGGAGCCATAGCCCAGCACGCGTCGTACCGAGTGCGTCTTGAACCCCAGACTTGGCAACGATCTCCGAATAGCTTCGCCGCACGCCATCCCGGGAGTGTTACACCGGCATGAGCGGTGTTACACTACGAAGATGCCGACCAACCACCGGCGCCATGCCATCACAGAGACCGACGACATCAGGAACGCGCTGGAGATCGCCCGCCGCACGTGGCCCGAGCTCGCCCACAAGCCGGGGGCACTGTTGCGTCAACTCATCCTCGTGGGCCGGAACACCCTCGCGCACGATCACGCCGCAGCCGCTCGCAAACGCCAGCAAGCGGTCGAAAAGACCAGTGGCGCACTGGCCGGGGTCTTCGGAGCCGACTACCTCAAGGAGCTGCGTGAGGACTGGCCCGAGTGATCATCCTCGACGCCAGCGTTTTGATCGGGCATTTCGAGTCGGCCGACGCGCACCACACTGACGCGACCGCTCTGCTCAGGGCGCACGCGTTAGAGTCGTTCGCCGCCGGCGTTATCACCCTCGCCGAGATCTACGTCGGTGCCGCCCGGGCCGGGCAAGCCGACCGGCTTCACCAGTTGCTGGCACAGTTGCAGATCGAGAGCTTAGACGTTCCGGCCGGCGCTGCCCGCCGCCTCGGTGAGCTGTGCGCTACTGCCAAGCTGAAGATGCCGGACTGCTGCGTGCTCTACAGCGCGGAGCAGCACAACGCCGCGATCGCGACCTTCGACGACAAACTCGCCGCTCGGGCAGCCGAGCTCGGGTTGACTGTCGCGACCGGCCAACTGTAGCCAGTTCAACCTCGCCATGCTGGACGAGGTGGAGGCCTGTAAACCGCTCATGCGCCGGCGGCCTACCGAGAGAGCACCAGGCAGTTCATCGAACGGGCGATGCGGGAACCACGGCTACACGGTTCCGGCGCGCTGGTTGGCTGACCTGGATGCCATACCGGACGGCGACACCGGTGAACCGGCGTCTGGGTACCTGGTTGGGATCGAAACTCCCACGGATCCAACGCTGTTGACGCCATTGCTGCCCAAACCACGGACGCCAGGACACGGCTGAGATGCCCGAGACAAACAGTCATGGTGTGCACTATCACCACCTGCCCGATGACCATGACCCCCTGGCCGCGCTGAATACCCTGCGCGAGGCCGCCGGCTGGAGCCGCTGTCCTCTCCCCGACCACAGCGAACAAGAGGACGCCGACGGCGAACGCGATTCAAGGGAAGAGCAAGGAATGACCGAGCGAATCGTGTCCGAAGGAGTTGAGCCAAGGTCGATCGACTAGCAGAATCGGCCTTGGCACCTGGTTGTGACTTCCTGGCCAGGCTGGTGTCTCGAACCGTAGCTCAAGACTATGTACATACTTAGCCGATATGCTGTATGCATGGCAAAGCGGACGACGATCGAGATCGATGAAGACCTTCTGATGCGGGCGAAACGCGCCTTGGGCTGCGCGACGACTCGTGCGACCGTCGAAGAGGCCCTGCGGCGAGCCGCTACCGAAGCAGAGCACGCCCAAGATGAGCGAACCGCTCAGCAGCGTCGCTACCTCAGACGACTCGCCCGGCACGTCGACGTGGAGGTGCTCGCCTCGGAGGAGATGTGGCGGTAGCAGGCTGGATCCTCGACAAGAGTGCCGCTGCTCGTGGCTCCGATCCCGTCATCGGCGCCGAGCTTGCCGAGCTGGCCGGACGGCTGTTCGTCTGCCTTGTGGGTGAACTCGAGCAGCTCTACTCCGCCCGCTCAGCGCGCCATTACGACCAACTGCAGGACGAGCTGCACGCGAGTTTCGACATCGTGGCGGCTCCACATGACTTGCTGGAGCGGGCGCTCGTGCTCCAGCGCGACCTCGCTCATCACCACGGAATGTGGCACCGCACCCCGATCCCAGACCTCTTGATCGCTGAAACGGCTATCCATCATGGCCTTGGGGTTGTGCACGTCGACGGGGACTATGCCCGTATCGCCGAAGTCCGGCCTCTTACTGTTCGCCGCCTCGGATAGTCGGGGCCGGCCCGCAACGCTCCCTGCCGCTTCACCGGCTGGCTACCATGCGTCCGGGCCGTTCGATCAGGGGCGGAGCCCGCGGCCGGGCACACATGGCTTTCGGGCCTACCGCCCACGAGGCGGCGTGGATGAACAAGGATGTCCTCAGTCAATGCAACACCCAGTTTCGTCACGGCAGACTCCCAAACCTCATCTGCACCACTTTGGCGTGTCGCGGGGCGTGGTTGGGCCTTCTTGTCGGAGCGGGTCGTTACGGTGCGGGCATGCAGTCGCTGATGTATCCGTCGATCGACCTTGCGAGCACCCTCGAAGTGCTTGCCGCCGATACCTATCGCCGTGGCGCGGCCTACGCGCGGGAGGGACGGGTGCTGCGCTGCCTGTGGGACCCGGACGTTCACAACCTTGTCGGCAATGTTCGCGGTAGCCAAGGCCGCGCCTACACCACAACGGTGCAGCTTCTGCCGGTAGACACCGACACCTACACGCTCGAAAGCGGGTTCTGCAGCTGCCCGGTGCAGGTGAACTGCAAGCATGTCGCGGCGATCGTCATCGCCGCCGCGGGGCCCACAGAGATGCGCGCCCAACGTATGCCGGCTCCGCCAGCTCCCCCGCCATGGCGGCGGTCGCTGGATGCGCTGCTTCCCCAGGTCTCGGCGAACGATCGCATCGGGACACCACTGGCGATCGAGCTGAGCCTGTCGGTGAGGGGGTCGTCGCCGACTCTCGATGCGCGGCTGGTGCGGCCCGGAAAGCGCGGCGACTGGGTGGCCGGCGATCTGAGCTGGGGCAAGCTACACATGCTGCGCCACAGCGGTTATCCCGACGCTCAGCTTCGCCTGCTGCAGGAGCTCTATGCGGCCTACCGGGCGTCGAGCTCGAATTCGACTGGCTACTACAGCTATTCGTACGGGAGTTATGGGTACGGCGACGTGAAGACGATCTCGCTGCTGCGATTTGAATCCCCGCAGTTGTGGCCGCTGTTGGACGAAGCGCGCCGGGTCGGGGTGCAGCTGGTGCAGGCACGACCACTGCAGGAGGTGCCAGCCTATGCCGCGGCGCAGCTGTGCCTGGACGTCACGGTGGACGAGACGGGCGATCTCACCGTCGAGCCCGCGCTTCGAGTCGACGGCGCCGCTGCACGTCCCGTGGCGTTCGTCGGATCGTCGGGTCATGGTGTGGTGTATGCCGACGGCGGGCTGCGGCTTGCGCGACTGGACAAGCCGGCGCCGGAGGCGTTGCAGCGCATCACGCTCAGTAATGAGCCGCTGGTCATACCGGCAGACGAAGCGCGGCGGTTCGCCACGGAGTACTACCCGAGGTTGCGCCACATCGCGGCCGTCACGTCGTCGGACGAGTCTTTCACGCCGCCCGCGATCGTCGGGCCGACACTGGTCCTGCGGGCCGACTACCAGGCCGAGCATGAGCTCGAGTTGACATGGGAATGGGCATACCGGTTAGGTGACAACGACTTTCGCGCACCGGTAGGCACGTCGGAGTATGTCGCTTACCGCGACCTGGAAGCGGAGAACGCACTCGCCTCGAGCATCGAAGCGGAGTTGGAGCAATTGGGGCTCCGCGCCGCCGACGGCACGCTCATCCCCGGTGCGCGACTGTCGGACCTGGAGACAATGCGATTCGCCACCGAACTTCAACCGCTGCTCGCTGAGCTTCCCGATGTCGCGCTGGAGGTGATCGGCGACCCGGTGGAGTACCGGGAGGCGGGCGGCTCCCTCGTCATCGCGGTGACCACGGACGCGGTGGCAGGCGAGACAGACTGGTTTGACCTGGGTGTCACGATCAGCATTGAAGGCAAACCGGTTCCATTCGTCAGCGTGTTCACCGCGCTCGCGTCCGAGCAGTCGCACCTGCTGCTTCCCGACGGCGCCTACTTCGCGCTGGACAAGCCGGAGTTGGCGAAGCTGCGCCAACTCATCGAAGAGGCCCGCGCGCTCACCGATGCCGAAGAGGGGCCACCCCGGATCAGCCGATTCCAGGTCGGGTTGTTCGACGAACTGGCCGAGGTCGGAGTCGTGACCCGACAGGCCGAGGAGTGGCGGCGCCAGGTCGGCGGACTGCGCGCGCTGCAGGGTCTGGAACCGGCGGCGGTGCCAACCAGCCTGCGCGCTCAGCTAAGGCCGTACCAGGCCGATGGGTTCTCGTGGCTGGCGACCCTGCACGCCCACGGGCTCGGTGGGATCCTCGCCGACGACATGGGCCTGGGCAAGACCGTCCAGTCGCTGGCGTTGATTTGCCATGTCCGCCAACAGAATCCGGGCATGGCACCATTCCTGGTAGTCGCGCCGGCCAGTGTAGTGGCGAACTGGCCCGCCGAGGCCATACGGTTCGCGCCTGAGCTGTCGGTCGTGCCGATCTCCGACACGCTGCGCCGCGCCGGCGTCGACCTCGACGAGCTTGCGGCGGGCGCCGACATCGTGGTCACCTCGTACACGCTGTTTCGGCTGGACTTCGACGCCCATGCCGCCCGAATGTGGTCCGGGCTGATCCTGGACGAAGCCCAGTACGTGAAGAACCATCACGCTAAGACCTACCAGTGCGCACGCAGGTTGGCCGCACCATTCAAGCTAGCGATCACCGGCACACCGATGGAGAACAATCTCATGGAGCTGTGGTCACTGCTGTCGATCACCGCCCCCGGGTTGTTCCCCAACCCGGCGAAGTTCGCCGACTTCTTCGCCAAGCCCATCGAGAAGACCGGCGACCCGGAGCTTTTAGCCCTGTTCCGCCGCCGCATCAAGCCGTTGGTCAAGCGTCGCACCAAGGAGCTCGTGGCTGCCGAGCTGCCAGCCAAGCAAGAGCAAATCCTCGATATCGAGCTGCCGCAACGGCACCGTGCGCTCTACGACAAGCGGCTGCAACGAGAGCGGCAGAAGGTGCTCGGCCTGCTCGATGACATGCAGCGCAACCGGTTCACGATCCTCAAGTCTCTAACCGTGCTGCGACAGATGGCGCTGCATCCCGGGCTCGTCGAGCCCGCACACGACACGCTGGCCAGCGCGAAGATCGACGCGCTCGCTGAGCACCTGCGCGACGTCGTCGACAGCACCCATCGCGCGCTCGTGTTCAGTCAGTTCACCCGCTTCCTCAGCCGGGTCCGCGCTCGCCTCGACACCGAGGGAATCGACTACTGCTATCTCGACGGGCGCACCCGCAACCGCGCAACCGTGGTAAAGCGGTTCAAGGACGGAAACGCACCAGTTTTTTTGATCAGCCTCAAGGCCGGTGGGTTCGGGCTGAACCTCACCGAGGCCGACTACTGCTTCCTGCTCGACCCGTGGTGGAACCCGGCCACCGAGGTCCAGGCCATCGACCGCACACACCGCATCGGCCAGACCCGCAACGTAATGGTGTACCGGCTCATTGCCCACGACACCATCGAGGACAAGGTGATGGCCCTCAACGCCCGCAAAGCCAAGCTGTTTGCCGCTGTTATCGACGACGGTAACGCGTTCGGCTCCACCCTCACCGCCGACGACATCCGGGGACTGCTCGCCTGAGCGGACAACTGCACGGCGTCGCTATGGCTCGCCCAACGCATCCAAGTCGAGGCGCAATGGAACGGGAGCGCTGGTCGTGAATGTGCCGGTGACCGCGGGTGATTCCTGGTAACCGAACTCGCCCGCGAGGCGCAGTGCGGTGAGTGTCACCGGCGGGCCAAGCTCCACGATCCAGTAGTGCTCGATGGTGGCCTTGGCGTATTCAGACCGCTTGGTGACGGTATCGGTCCGTCTGGAGTCTGGCGAAACCACTTCGATCGCCACCAGCACATCCGGTCCGTCCAACCTTCGTTCCGAGCCCTCTTTACGGGTGATCACGACATCCGGAATGCGGACCGTTGGGGGGTAGGCGGCATCGACACAGACCTCGAACTCGATAATCGCTTCGAGATCGTCGGGCAGTTGATCATCGAGTTGCTTCGCAATGCGAAACGCGGCCCGCGCATGCGACCGCAACGGCCCCGGCGTCAGTATGAGCGCACCCTCCTGCAACTCGATGTGGGCGCCGTTGTCCTCCGGAAGCGCGTCCCAGTCCTCAATGGACAGCAGCTTCGGCAGGTGAACGCTCGTCATCGCCTATGCGCCTCCTCCGAACGTCGTGCTTTCGAGTCAAGCGTAGACGCCGCAACCCTCGACACCGCAACAAGCAGCAGCGCGCCGAAGACAAAGCGACACCACCGGGGATGCCTCCGCTGGGATGCGAGCGACGCTTGGCCATCATGGCGGAAATCTAGCGAGAGCGGCTGACAAATCACGCGTCCTTCGGCGTGTGCATTGTACAGTGGTACCATCTTGTGGGTAGAAAGGTACCTTCATGGCTTTGAACATTAAAGATGCCACGGTCCACGAAGCGGTTAAGCGGATCGTACAGATCACGGGTGAGTCCCAGGCTCAGGCTGTGGCGATTGCGGTGAACGAGCGTCTGGCCAGACTGCAGAGGGACGATCTCGCGGCCCGGCTTTTGGCCATCGGCCGCAAGACCGCAAGACGGATGAGCCCAGAGGCCAAGCGGCTGGACCACGCTGCGCTGCTCTACGACGAGCGCGGGCTCCCGGCGTGATCGTCGACACGTCGGCAATCATCGCAATGCTCACCGAGGAGGACGACGCCGCGGTCTACGCCCGGGCTATCGCCGGCGCAGACGTGCGAAGACTTTCCGCAGCAAGCTATCTCGAATGCGGGATCATCCTAGACTCCCAGCGCGACCCGATCATCAGCAGGGGCCTGGACGAGCTGCTCCAGGAAGCCGAGTTCGTGATCGAACCGGTGACCGAGCGCCAGGCCCGCCTGGCCCGCCAGGCCTACGCAGATTTCGGCAAAGGCAGCGGCCACCCGGCCGGTTTGAACTTCGGGGATTGCCTCTCGTACGCGCTCGCGCTCGACCTACGCGAGCCGCTGCTCTCGAAAGGCAACGACTTTGGGCATACGGGTGTCCAATCCGCGCTGGAGGGATGAGTCCCCCAGTCGACATGCCGATTCTGCCAACCGACCGGCAGAGTCCTCGTGATTACCTGTCGGTGGCCGGCGCTTAGATAGGGTCATGGTCGTCGAGGTTGTACTACAGATGCTTCGCGCGGGGCGAGGTTGTCGGCGTCATGTGCCGGGTGTGTCGACCCCCTCTGGGATCTCGCCAGGGCATCTATATTGGTTCTGATATAAGATGGGCATCGATCTAAAGCCCATCAGATGGCTTGGCACAACTCGCGACGACATCCACGAGCAACGTCCGCATCCGGTATGAGTTCGGCCAGCAGCTGTTTCGAGTGCAGATGGGGCTGATGCCCATAACTACAAACCGATAAGCGCCGCGGGCCCGGTGCGTACCAGATACGAGTGCGGGACGCCGACGGCATTGCGCGGCTTATGTACGTCGCGAAGTTTCACGACACGATTTGCGTCCTTCACGTCTTCACGAAGAAGTCGCAGAGGACACCGAAGACCGATATCGATCTCGCCAGGAAGCGCTATCGAGAGGCAAGAGATGGCTGACAGCGTGTTCTATGACCTCGCTGAGACCCCAGAGGAGGCGGCCAACCTCACCGCGCGCGGACTGCTCATGATCGCGATCGAGCGGCGAATCAGGGAAGAAGGTTGGATGCAGACCGACGCTGCCGCGCGCCTTCATGTGACCCAGCCCCGAGTTTCGGATCTCCTGAACGGAAAGATCAGCAAGTTCAGCCTTGACGCGCTGGTCAACATGCTCGCACCGGTCGGCCTGACAATCGATGTCCGACCAGTCGAACCTCCACCGGTGCGGGCGACGAAGAAGGTCAAAAGCGTCCCCGCGGATCGTTCAACCAGGGCCACGTCGAGCAAGCGGAAAGCGCTCAGCACGCACTGACCAGATGGCAGCAACCTCGACGACGAACTCTGACGATGCCTTGTGCGGTCCGCACAGCGTGACGGCATGAACGACGCTGCCGCGGATGCCAGGCCAATGAGGGGTGGGCACGGCTCGCGGCGCGAACTGCTAAACCCCAGCGACCACACTGAAGTTCGATCAGAGCAGCTTCGAGAGCGACCGAGTCACCGGCGAAGCGATCACTAAGCGGGGGGAATCGCCGGACGCTCGGCCAGATGTTCTCCGACGACGATGCCATCGGCCCAATCCAGCGACGGCGCTTAACGGCTCAGCCAGCAGCTCCATCGGTGATAATCGCCCTCATGGCGGTGACGCGAATGGACCGTGAGCAGTTCTTCCGCGTGGTGTCCGGACTCGACGAGGATCGCCTGCGGAAGGCGCTGTGGAATCTCTACTGGCGCGGCACGGCGAACGTGCGGGAGCGCATCGAGGTCGAGCTCGCGAGCGACGGTCGCGCACGCCCGCCGCGCCCCGCGAAGGCGCCGGCCGATCCGGAGACGGTGCGGGACGACGTTGACGAATTCGTGGCGCTGGCGCGATCGGGCGCGTACCTGAGCGGGGACCGGCGGGTGTCGCCGCGCGAGCGATCGCGCTGGCGTTTCACCTTCAGGCGGCTCGCCGCGGAAGCCCAGGACGCGCTGCGAGCCGTAGATGCCGGGCCAGCGGCGTCCGCGCTGGAGCAACTGATCGACCTCGCGTGCGAAGCCCATGATTATGACTACTTCCGCTCCGACGATCCGGTGGCAGCGGCGAACTTCGTCGTGTCCGATGTGGCGGCGGTGTTGTGGGCATCGACGTGGGAACGTAACGGGTTCCAGGCGTTCGCCGAAACCGCTGCGCCGCAGTTGATTCGGTGGGAGTCCAGGTACGGCTGGACCCGTTACGGCGAGGGCTCGCTAGCGGCGAAGGAGACCCCGCTCGCCGTCGTGCTCGCGCGCATGCTGCGCGTTCCGGATACGTGGGATAGCTTCGCCGAGCAGTACGTGCGGGCGCTGGACGGGCTATGCGGCCGCGTCGCATCGACGCGCCGAATACGGCGTTTCGATCAGACCGAGCATGAACGGTCGCGGGCGCTGGCGGAATGGCACGGCCTTCTGCTAAAGAACCTCGCGGACACCGAGGGCGGCCTGCTCGACAGGATCGTCACCCACCCCGCCTTGGGCGGTCCGGAGCAGACGTTTCTCTCCGCACGGCTTGCACACAGACGCGGAAATATCGACGTCGCCCGCGACCTGACCGCGCAATGTCTGCGAAAGCTGCCCGGCCACAAAGACTTCCTTGACTTCGCAGCCGAGATCGGCGCGGCTGCTCCGATGTGAACGCCGCCCGCTGGCTACCGCAGGCCGAGCGCGGCGCGTAGCCGGTCGGCGTCCATGTCGCCGCGGCTGGCTTCACCGGCGGGGAAGGTGTCCAGGAGTTTGATCAGGTCGCCGCGTCGGGTTGGGTCGTCGGCGGCCTGCCGCGGGGTATGGCCGTCGAGCGCGGGGATGGGCTCATCGAGCCACTTGGTCTCGTAGTCGCGGACGAACTCGTCGAGAAACGCGGCCACCTCGGGGTCGTCGGGGTCGAGCGCGTCCTCGACGGTAACTGGCAACTGCTTGGCCAGCTCGGCGGCCTCGCGGGCGTCGCGCAGCGGGCGGCGGGAGTCGTCCAGCACGCTCATCGCGGGGTGGAGGCGTGCCAGCGTGGCCAGCACGCGGTCCATCCGCTTCTCGCTGTTGGCCTCCACCCGCAGCGTGTCGCCGTCGAGCACCAGGGTGGCCCGGATGCGCGGCATGCCCTGGGTGGTGACGTGCTCGAACCAGCGTGGCGGCTCGTCGCCGTCAACCCGGTCGTAGGTGTCGTCGAGCGCGACCTCGATCCCGGCCCGGTCGCCAACGCGCACGGTGGCCTCGCAGATGGCCAGCGGATCGCCCTCGGTGTTGGCCAGCGCCGGGGGCGCGAACCGGCGGCTCAGGTGCGCCACCAGCGTCACCGCGTCGGGTCCGGTGTCGAGCAGGTCGATCAACCGGTCGCGCTCGTGCAGCGCGACCGGTTCCAGCCCGCCGAAGAACTGCATGGTGTCCCCGGCGGGCACCACGCGTGCGCACACCAGCTGTCCGGGCTTCAGCTGGCGGCTGGCCGCCCGCTCCCGGACCTCGTGCGTGTCGCCCGTGCGCACGTCGCGCACCGTGACGCCCTGGCCGGGTTGCACCTGCTCGACCTCGAACACCGACCGCTCCACCAGCAGCCATTGCTCCGCCAGCAGGCGCTCGTCGTCGGGCAGCAGCGACCCGCGCACCTGCAGGAACTCCGCGAACGCGCCGCCCTCAAACAGCACCGCGTCGATCACCAGCGGATCGTTCAACCCCGCGGCCAGCGCGTCGGGATCATCGTCGGCGTAGCGGCAACGTTCGTAGCCCGCCTCGACCACCAGCTCGTTCCAGCCGCTCAGCAGCGCGTGCTGGCCCGCTTTCGCATACAACCAGCCCGCCCGCTCGGCCAGCGGCAGCTCCTCGCGCCCGAGATGGCATTTCTTGTACTTGCGGCCGGACCCGCACCAGCACGGCTGGTTTCGGCCGAGGTCGCGGCGCGGCTCGGCCCGGAACCGCGTTAGTAGCTCCACCAGCGGGTGGTCCGGCCCGGCGCCGGCGCGGCGCAGCAACGCCAACCCGCGCTCAACGTCGCCGCGATCAGAGGCGATGCGGGCCAGATCCAACAACGGCAGCGGCCAATCCGGATCCATCGACTCGGCCGCCAGCAGCTCACGTTCGGCCCCGTCGATGTCGCCGATCCGCTCCAGCGCCACCGCATGCAGCCAGCGACACGCCACCCGCGCCGCGCGCGGCACCTTCGGCTCCAGCACCTCGGCGAACATGACCAGCGCGGACGCTCCGGCGCGACCGGTGCCGATCGTCTCGGCCAACAGCAGCTCAGCCAGCAGCGGGTCGGCAAGCTCGGCCCCGAGCTCACCCACCAGATCGGCGAACCGATCGACCCCGGGCCCCGCCGCGCCCTCGTCAGCCGCGGCCAACACATCCCCCAGCGGCTCGTCCGCGTCAGCGGCGTCGATCAGCAGCAGCGACATCTGGTCGTACAGTTTGACCAGCGCGTATAGCGCGAACGCGTCGTCGGAGTCGAGGTCATGGCGCTCGGCCAGCGCCGCGCACCCGCACTCGAAACGCCAACGGGCGAAATCGAACCCGTCGGGTGCGAGCCACTCGCCGCGATGTACCAGACCGTAGTCGTCGACGATCTCGCACAGGGGCGGCAGCGGCTCGGTGAACACCTCCGGGTCCTCGACGCACGCCGTCCATACCGCCGCGTCGAAGTACACCGGCTCGTCGGCATCGAGCATCGCGGCCAGCCGCGCGCCCACCGCGGAACGCGCGAGCCCTGTGACCCGCTCGACCACGAGTCCCCGCGCGGTCAGCCGCACCCCGACCAGGTCCCCCTCGGCCACCCCCAACGCCCCCAGCGTGCCCGGCGCCAGGAGCAGCGCCCCGAGCGGGTCGACCACCTCGACTGGGATGCCCCGCTCCTCGAGGAGCTCCTCGTCGAACCCGGCCAGCACGACCCGTGCCGCCGACCCGTCGGCGAGCCGCTGGTACCGCTCGTGCTCGCAGAGCGCGGTGATCGGGTCCAGATCCGGGGTCACAGTCAGCACGTCGTGGGCGGCCTCGTCCGCGCCGAGCCGGTGCGTGAACACCCGCCCGGCTAGCACCGTCGGCAGCCACACCCACCGATCGTCGACCAACTGCCTTGCCGGACACTCGGTTTCGTCGAGAACCTCGTCGACTACGGCATCCGGATCGGCCACGCCGCTGTCGCGCAGTCGTCGCGCGATGTCGTCCTCGTGCAATGGGCCTTGTTCGGCCAGAATTCTCGCAAGAGTTTGGGTCGCGTCGAATGTTTCCACCACGGCGACCACCCTAATGCCATAGCTAGCCGGGTCGCGAAGTCCCGCGACGAGCGCGCGGGTTGGATCGAACTGGATTGGCCAAAGTCTCGATGCCTCCACTGGGCGAACTGCCGTCGACGACGGGGCAGATAGCCCGCAAGGACGACAGGATCCGGCTGCGCTACGGGCACATTTGCGCGAGTGGTAACGCTAGGACTGCGGTTAGGGGGGTACATGATGGACGGCGCTGT
>Ga0187766_10001259_pt1 | contig 14807 bp, 14 predicted proteins | sample 0216_QUI02_MP05__4_FD_132971 | JGI IMG/M metagenome (GOLD analysis project Ga0187766, IMG submission 132971) | Tropical peat soil microbial communities from peatlands in Department of Meta, Colombia - 0216_QUI02_MP05_20_MG | ecosystem: Environmental > Terrestrial > Soil > Wetlands > Peat ... | reverse complement strand
TTATGCACCTTCCAACCAGAAATCCGCAGCATTTATGATAGGCAGCCAATGCAAGCTTGTAGGTGCAGCAAATAATAATACGAATGAAACAGAATATCAATTTCCAAAAGAACTATTGACTGTTTACGGGAACGGCAACTCCAACATTACAGGAAATAGTCGTTATTCTATTAGATTTAAATTTTTAAAAAGTTCGTAGGTGAAGGTTGTGGAATTCAGGCTGGGTCTTCATACCATATTTCCATTTGAAATAAAGTTGAGAGTTTGTTAACAATGTCTGTTATCAAAAGTGCTGTCCATCACAGAAATATGCTGAGGCTGAATGGATGACCTTCGGGAATAAACCCGAATGGGATTTGTATCAAAACGGTAGGAGCCAATAATAGCGCTAGTGCCTGCTCCTGTTTTTTCGATTATTAGCACGTTTCTTTAGGCAATCTGAGGGTTAAATCGTTCGAACTATTTCCCAAAAAAGAGCCTCACTTGTAATTGCAAGTGAGGCTCTTTTTATTTTTGTAACTTAAAATTAGCGGAATCTTCCCTGGTTTAGGGACTTATTTCACGCTGCCTTTCTTAGTCCCGGCCTTCTCCGTTTTATTCTTCCTGCCTGCTAAATATGCCTCCACGGGCCTCCACTCAAAGGTCACACTCTTTCCTGCGATGCTCGCTAAGCCTTTCATGGCAAGGTTGACGATGGCTGCGGCCAGGGCAACGAAGAACCCCACCGGCAGCATCGCAATATATGCGAGGCCGATGAACGGCGCGGCAGCTATTCTGCCTACGCTCTTCGCAACGCTCTTCAATCCACCCGTCTGCTCGATATACGCCAAGTCATCCGCACTGGTGTTGGCCACCGTCCTGAACGGCCTCGGCTTCAGGATTTCCCAGAAAACGAGAAACCCGGCAATCGCGAGGAGCGACAGGATATACTCGATTCCCTTTACATGTGTAATAAAATCTACCATGGTATACATAGTATTTTCCCCCTTCTTGAGATCTTGGGTGCCATCCACACCCTTTCATTCGTTGGTTCACTGCACCAGGCGCACGCTACACACCTTGCCCGCGGTCGGATAGAGCTACTTCTCGTTCCTTTTCTTTTCTTTCTTTCTGCCTGCTAAATACGCTTCCACAGGCCTCCACCCAAATGCAATCGTCTTTCCGGCCACGCTGACTGCGCTTGTCAGTGCCTTCCGCCCTGCAACTACTGCCAGGGTCGCGATGCCGATGACTGGCAGGAAAACCACATAGAGCAACCCGATGATCGGGCCCGCCAGCATCATGGCGACTGTAGCTACCTTATGATCCCCATTGTACGTAAGCATTTTGTTTTCCTCCTTTTCATTTATTTTCTCTTTTCTTGATTACACTATAACAAGAGCCTGCCAGAAATGTAATTGTAAGAATTTCCTATTTTTGAGTGTATTTTGTCCTAACACATCAAGGAAAATGCCTGACTTTCAATTTTTTCAACCTCTTGACTCTTTACTTCCCTCTTCTTCCGGTGGAGTTGGGCTGCGAAGTCTTTCCGAATTTGACGAAGGACTTGATAATCCTGATAGGCATGAGACTGAGAGGTTCCGAAAAAACAAGAAAACGCCTGACGTGTCTTTCGTATCAAAGTGCAATAAACGTTTGGATCAGTGACCTTCGGGTCCATAGCCCGAAGGTCAGAGGTTCAAATTTGGGAAGGAGAGAGGATAGGATTCCTATGCTTCGGATTATGGATCCGTAGTAACATATTCTGCGAATAATCACAGGGTAGCACTATCCATGGGGTTTGTCTTACTGCTTATTCATAGTATATACAACTAAATAGTCATCAAGCTATGCAACAGTGAGGATTACTGGTTGGAAACGTGCAGTGCTACCAGCACAAAATTCCCGCCTTCTAATTATGTCCAAATAGCGCCGTTGAATGCGAATTGAAAGTTTATAAGTTACAACAAATGACAACAACAAAAGAAACGGGAAGTGTCTATCGATAAAAAACATATCACAAAATGCAATGAAATAAAATGAACTTGTTACCGCACTCTGATTTGATCAGTAATATCTCTTTTTGTGACGAAGAAGATTATAGGGTTTTATTCGACGATTTTCACTTTCTTCAAACTATTTTTTATTGTGAGGATGCTTCGAGCGTTTATCCCTATAGATAGTGAGAGCGACATAGAGAGCCATTACAAGTACCCCTCCGAGAACTACATATCCTTCTGACGCCATATTATTCCTCTTCATTCTGCTAAGCGGATATCGCTTAACGTAAGAAATTATCGGTTGGGATCCAGTATTCCATGCTTATTAATATATGCCTGATGCGGAATCATGTCAATGACTCCTATCATTGTCGATTGGTTAAAAGCAGGTGTAATGGTGTCAAATACAGATTAGAAGTTTACTGGTTTCAAAGAATATAAACTTCAACAAATTCAAGCAGACGGGCATCATCTGCTTCAACGTCAATAAGGATATTTCCTTGACAAAAAAGGAAGAAGTGATATAGTCATCATATGGTCTGACCATTTAAAAAATTGCGTGGTACAAACAACAAGCCCATTTCCCGGACCACTTACTTGATTATGGAACTAAAAGTGAGCGAATTGCCAATCGACGACGTCGGCAAGGGATTGGCCCGCCTTGACCCCCAGGATATCAGAGCACTAAATGCCTTACTCGGCGATCTTATTGAAATCACGGGAAAGAAAAAAACTGTGGCACGGATTACTGGGACCCTGCCCGAGGAGAGCGGCAAGCACATCATTCAGATTGATAGCCTTACTCGCGAAAACGCCGAGACCAATGTCGGAATGACGGTACAGATTAAAAAGGTCTCCCGCACAACGGCAACTAGCGTCGTACTTTACCCATTGAATGGTGAAGGAACATTGCCCCAAGAGCATGAGATGGAACTCTTCGGGAAAATCCTCCAAGGACGGCCAATCCTCTTGGAGGATAAAATCGATATTCCCCTCTTTGGAGGAAAAGAGTGGTTCTTCCAAGTAGAAGCGACTTCCCCTTCAGGCCCCCTCATCATTAACCAGCAAACGAGCTTCATTTTAAAAAAACCCGATTACTTGCACGAGCCGGCTACTCATGTTTCCTACGAAGATATCGGCGGGCTAAAAAATGAATTACAACTTGTGCGGGAGATGGTGGAGCTTCCTTTACATAATGCAGAACTCTTTAAGAAGCTGGGAATCGATGCCCCCAAAGGAATACTTCTCTACGGCCCGCCTGGGACAGGGAAAACCCTCATCGCAAAGGCCATTGCCGGCGAGACCAAGCTTCATTTTATCAGGGTCAACGGACCGGAAATAATCCATAAATTCTACGGCGAAAGCGAGGCGCGGCTCAGGGAAATCTTTGAAGAAGCGACCCGCAAGGCACCCAGTGTGATCTTTATCGACGAGATCGATGCCATTGCCCCGAAGAGGGCAGCGGTCTTGGGAGATGTTGAAAAACGGGTGGTGGCCCAACTCCTTGCCTTGATGGACGGAATGGTTCCACGAGGCCACGTAATTGTTATCGGCGCAACCAACATTCCGGAAATGATCGATCCCGCCCTGCGGCGACCCGGACGTTTTGACCGAGAAATCTCAATCCCCGTTCCTCATGCCGACGGTCGCCTTGCCATTCTCAAAATTCACAGCCACCGAATGCCTCTTGCCGATAATGTCGATCTCGACCGTATTTCTGAGATTACCCACGGCTTCGTTGGAGCAGATTTAGAGGCCCTCTGTAAAGAAGCAGGCATGGTCTCGTTGCGGAGATACCTCGCTCTCTGCGGAAAAGGCAATCTCGACTCTTTCCTCGCGCCCCCTGATCATCTGCAGGTCACCATGGAAGACTTTTTAAATGCGCTCCGCGAAATTGAACCCACGGCAACCCGTGAATTTTTTACCGAGCGGTCAACCCTAACATGGGAACATATCGGCGGACTGCATGCGATCAAAGAGACGCTCTTGTCGATTGTCGATTGGCCTCACAAGCATCCTGACCTTTTCAGCGCCGGCAACGTTTCACCGCCGAGAGGAATTCTTTTCAGCGGTCCTTCCGGAACCGGGAAAACGCTCATGGCAAAGGCGCTGGCCGGCGAAACCGGACTAAACCTCATTTCCATAAGCGGTCCTATCCTTTTCTCAAAATGGCTGGGAGAATCGGAAAAAGCGCTCCATGAGATTTTTAAAAAAGCGAAGCAGTCGGCTCCCTGCATCCTGTTTTTTGATGAAATAGATGCCTTGGTGCCGAAGCGGGGCGGTGTGAGCGAGGCAGGGGTTGTGGAACGGATGGCAAGCCAGCTATTTAATGAACTCGACAATTTGAGCGATCTCTCCCAAGTCGTCGTCCTCGGGGCCACAAATCGGAAAGACCTACTTGATCCCGCTTTATTACGTGCAGGACGTCTTGATTTTATCCTTGAGTTCCCGCTTCCAGACCAGCATGAGCGATTGGAAATATTTAAGGCGCACACCAAGGATAAACCTCTCAGTGCCGATGCAGACTTGGCTCAGTTGGCCGCGGTCACCGACGGACTTGTTGGCTCTCATATCGCGTTCATCTGCAAGACAGCAACCATGACGGCTATATCCGAACTGATTCATGAATCACAAGACAAGGACACAAAAAAACTGGCAGTAACACGTGACCATTTTACGTCCGCCATCAAGAAGGTGCGGGAGTGTGATGAGTGCAGGCATGTTAAAGGCAGTTGAAAAAAAGCGAGCTTATGAAGACATTGTGGAGCAGATCCGTACACTTATTGAAGAGGGAAGGCTTAAGCGTGGCGATCAGCTCCCCACCGAGCGGGAATTGGGCGAGACATTAAAGGTGTCCCGCGCCACGGTGCGCGAGGCCATCCGTACGCTCGAATCCATGAAGCTCGTTCAAAGCCGTCAGGGCAATGGCACTTATGTGCTCTCCTCCAGTGAAGAGGCTCTCGTGCAACCGCTGGCAGCAGCCCTGTTTCATGAAAAGGACGATATCCTTGATATTTCTTTCATCCGCAAAATCATAGAACCGTATGTTGCATCGCTTGCTGCCGAAAATACGACTTTGGAGGAAATCAACGAGATGGAGGCGGTCCTTAAACAGCAGGCAGACCAAATTACCGGCGGCGGAAACAGCACCGTGACTAATATCGACTTTCATACGCTGCTGGCACGGATGGCGAAAAACCGTGTCTTAGCGCGTCTTCTCCTAGCGCTGTTTGATCTTCTGGAGCAGACCCGTGAACAGTATCTGCAAAATGAAGAGTGGGCAAAAAAATCGCTGAAAGGCCATGAGGCAGTCTTCGCCGCCATCAAAAAAGGCGACTGCGCTGCCGCGAGGCGGGCAATGCTTCGACATTTAGAACAGGTAGAGGAGATAAGCGTGGGCAAGAAGAGAAAAGGGGGTGGGAAATGCCGATAATATGCGGTGCATGGGGCACGTAGGTACGTCATTCCGTCCCTGTTGTGAACAAACTTTTTGGAGGTGTGGGTATGGCAAAAGTTTACGAAATTACCGTTTGGACCCGCGGGGTGGTGATGGACAAAGAAGGTCGTGATATCGCCAATGCCTTCGGCAAGGCTGCGGAGGCGGAGGGAAAATTTGTGCAGGCCTTTGACAATTACGAGGACCTGCCTGATCGTGTTTTGGTCACTACGCGCAAATACGTCAGGATCAGCGAAGAAGACATCGAAATGAAATATACTTACACCAATGACCATCCTGATGTTGTTGTCGTCGCAGAACCAACCATTGTAAAAGGGATCAATGTGTTGAGGGGCATGCCCGAAGGCGGCCTCTTGATCATTAATACCGCCCGTCCCATCGATTATATGCTCCAGTTCATTCCGAACGCCGATGTGCTCGGAGCCGTTGCCACGGTAGATGCCGATGGCATCTCCGGTCTTAAAACCGTTGATTTTTCCGGGTCGGAAGGCGGTGTAGACTCTGCCGGCATCGGGGGCGGTATTGCCGCTCCTATTCTCGGAGCAATGGCAAAGGCGTCTGGCATGGTTAAAAAGGAGGCCCTCGCAAAGGTTGTAAGTGACGTGGCCGGGATGGACCGCGGTTACAATGAGGTGAAGATCCAGAAGTTCCGGAAATCCCGCTCAGTGTACTCCTGGGGTGGTTAAGGAAAAAAGAAAATCGGATAAAAACCGAATAAATATCGGAAGGAGATAAGATTATGGAGATTAAAGTTCCCAAAGAAAGAGAAGTGCCATTCGGGGCAATAACACCCGCTCCGGTAAAGCAGCAAGAGCTCTTTATTACATCGAATTGGCGCATTGTGAGGCCGGTTATCGATAACGAGAAATGCACCCGGTGCCTCACCTGTTATATTGCCTGTCCCGATTCCTGCTGGGCATACAATGAGAAGAATGACGTGATGGAATGGAACTGGAAGTTTTGCAAGGGTTGTCAGATCTGCATTCATGAGTGCCCGTCCGAAGCCCTCAGCGCAGTTCCAGAGCTTGACTTTGAGGATGGGGTGGTTCGTTTGGAGAAACCTTTTTAGGGAGGAACTTATCATGGCAAAAGAAAAAATGCTAAGCGGTTGTGCTGCGGCAGCCCAGGCTGCCAAGCTCGCTGAAGTGGAAGTCATCTGTTCGTACCCCATCCGCCCCTATACGGCTATCATGATGGAACTTTCCAAGATGGTGGCCAATGGTGAATTAGATGCGGAATTTGTGTACGGCGAAGGCGAGCATGCTCAACTCTCAGTGGTGCTGGGTGCATCTGCCGCAGGGGCCCGCGCGTACACCGGGAGCGCAGGGGTCGGCGTAGCCTATGCCTTTGAGTTATACAGTCCGATGGCGGGCGGGCGGTACCCCGTTCAGATGGCGGTTGCGGACCGTACACTCGATCCTCCGGGCGATTTCGGTTCCGAACATACCGATGCGATGTCCGTCCGCGACCAAGGCTGGCTCATGGGTTGGTCTTGCAGTCCGCAGGAAGTATTTGATAACACCCTCATAAACTATCGTGTCGGTGAAGATCCTCGCGTCATGCTTCCCCAGATGGTGTGCCAGGACGGTTATTTTATTTCCCACATTCCCGACAAGGTGATGTTGGCGGAACCTTCTCAGGTGAAAGAGTTCCTGCCGCCCTATAAGGCCCCTCATCCGCTCGATACGCGTTGCCCGGTCTCGCATGGCCCGCAGATTCGGCCCGACCAGGGAGCGCCGATGGACGCACAACGAGCAATTACTTTTCTGGAAGTCCCGAAGGTGATAAAGGAAGCAACAGATGCCTATAACCGTATCTTCGGCCGTAAGTATGATCCATTCCTTGAAAAGTATATGATGGATGATGCCGAAATCGCCTTCTTCCTGCAAGGCGCGCATGCCAATACCTGCAGGTCAGCAATAAATCAGCTCAGGAAGCAGGGCGTAAAAGCCGGCATGGTGCGGCTGCGCTGGATTCGGCCCTGGCCTACTGCCGAGATTGCAGAAGCCTTCTCTAAGGTAAAGGCGATAGCATCAGTGGAAACCAGCACCTCCTACGGCGGAGCAATGAAAGGGGGCAACCTGATCCATGAACTCCGCGCCTCTCTCTATGAATTGAAAGACAGACCGCTCATCACATCCTTTATGGGCGGCTTGGGCGGAGAGGTCATCCTGATGGAGGATTTCTACTATATGGCTAAAATCATTTCACAGGCAGTTCGAGATAACAAGACCCAGAAATATGTCTACTGGTTAGGATTTGAAGATTAGCCGTGGAAACCTATCGAGGAGGAGCAAAACGAATATGAAAACCTTCAATTACAAAAAACAAATACTGGAACCGATTACGTCAATCCGAAATGCACCGAGGGAAGAGATGTACCTCCCCGGCCATCGTACCTGCGCAGGATGCGGACCAGCATTGAACTACCGCCTCACGGCAAAGGCTGCGGGACGGGACACGATTTTTATTGGCCCGACGGGATGCATGTATGTTGCAAATTCCAGTTATCTCTGCACCCCCTACGCCGTCTCTTGGATACATGCCCAGATCACGAACGGTGGAGCCGTAACGTCCGGTATCGAGGCCGGCTATAAGATCCTTATGCGTAAGGGTAAGTATGATGGGCCATTCCCGAATATTATCTGCATGGCAGGCGACGGCGGTTCGGTGGACATCGGTCTTCAGGCAATGTCTGCCATGATGTATCGCGGCCATGACGCATTGTTCATCTGCTACGACAATGAGGCCTATGCCAATACTGGCATTCAGACATCGCCGACCACTCCCTACGGGTCTCATACCACCTTCACGCCTCCGGGCAAAGAAAAACCCGAGGGCCAGTCCCTCTTCCCGAAGGACCCGCCGCAGCTCGTGATTGGCGGACATCCATTGGTGAAGTATGTTGCTACCGCGTGTATTTCGTATCCTCTCGATCTGATGAACAAGGTGCGCAAGGCCCTGAATTACCCCGGCCCCACCTTCCTCCATATGCTCTGCCCTTGCCCCAAGGGATGGAAGTTTGATGAGAAGCGGACGCTTGAGATTGGTCGTCTGGCAGTGGAAACAGGCATGTGGACCTTGTACGAGTGGGAAAACGGTGAATATAAGCTCTCGCACGTTCCGAAAAAATACCAACCCGTAGGCGAGTACATGAAACACCAGGGCCGATTTGCTCATCTCAAGGAAGAACATATCGCCAAGATGCAGGCCTATGTTGATGAAAAAGTGCAGAAGCTAAAGGCGGTGGCCAAGCCGGTAGCGGCACCTATTCCTACTCCCAAGGCAAAAGCATAAGGCGTGTTCTCTGTCCTCCCTGTCGAGCAAGTGTTCGCGAGAGGGATTCCCCCTCGCCTCGATGCGTTGGGGAAATTACCACCCAGTAAAGCGGAGTACATCTCGGAATTGGTCCTCAAAATAAAGTAAAAGGGAGATATTGGAGGGGAAAATGGGAAATGGGGACGCAGTAAAAACCAGGTTAATGAACACTCCATGGGTAATGTTGGCAGCCGGCGTACTCGGAATGACAATGATATCCAGTCTTCAGTATGCATGGGCTCTTTTTGTTCCTGATATCCTGAAGACCAATCCGACATTTAACAAGTCTGCGGTTCAGGTTGCATTTGCGACTTTCATAGCATGTATGACCTTTGCGGGTCCCCTGAGCGGTTATTTGATTGACAAGTTCGGCGTAAAGATTTTTTTCACACTTGCCGCAGTACTGGTCGCAGCCGGATGGGGAGGTATTGGCACACAGGATAAGATTATTTTCATGTGCGTTTTTTACGGAGTTGCTGGTATCGGCGCAAGTTTTATTTATACGGGCGGCATTGCCACAGCACTGAAATGGTTTCCAAAGAAGAGAGGCACCGCTTCGGGGATAATGGCTTGCGGATTCGGTTCAGGCGCAGCTCTATTGGGATGGTTAATAGCCTTATGTATTTCGAATTATGGCTACAAAACCGCTTTCCTTTATACCGGCATTGGGTTTGGTGCAGTCTTGCTTCTGGTAGCTCAGGTGCTCAGACCACCTGACATTGCAGCATGCGAAGAGGCTACGGGACCAACCGTTCCAAAAGAAGGTGAAGACATATGCTATAATCCCGCGGAGATGTGCGGGACCGGCCAGTTCTATCTAATTTATGGTATGTTTGTACTCATGGCCATTGGTTATATGTTCCTTACACCTAATCTCAAGCTCATGGCCAGTGACTACAAAATACCTTCAGCAATGTTTATCATTACCTTTACGTTGCTCACGGCAGCAAACGGACTTGGGAGAATTGTCTGGGGTGTGATTTCCGACAAGATTGGAAGAGAAAATGCAATGCTCTTTGATTTTGTGGCTTGTGGTTTGCTGTACATCCTCCTGCCGTTTGTCTCGAATAACGCGTATGCGTTTATGACCGTTGCAACGTTGGCTTTTTTCTGTACCGGGCCGATGTTTGCTTTTTTCCCGCCACTTACTGCGGACCGTTATGGTGACAGATTTTTATCGTCCAACTACGGTGTTATGTATACTGCAAAAGGTATCGGCGGTCTGATAGGACCGACCGTCATCACTGCGCTTGCAATATCCTATGCCAAGTCGTACGGCTTTGAAGTAGGGTGGACCGTCGGTTGTTCTGTCATCGGAGCAGCGGCCATCGTATCAGGACTGGGTGCGATGCTTCTAAAAAAGATCGTGAAACCAGTTCACGAATACTCTGGTCGCACGGCGGTTGAATCGCTACGTTATCTTTTTAGAAGCCGATGACAAGGGCTGCAACGCCAGCCATGATGGCCGTTACAGCGGATTTTCCCCACCAATGGTACATTTTGAGATGAAATATTGAGATTCTGAAAGGTCGTAAAAATCAATGTTTCAGGTGAAATGGGTATTTGTTAGCTAATAAAATAACAAATATTACAACCGGAAAATAACTTCACAGTCGTACATCGCTGTGTTTAACTCGCGCATTGTCTTCAAATGACCTTCGGTTACATAACCCGAATGTCATTGAAAAATGAAAGCCACATTTTCTCGAATAGTTCCATTGTTTGGAGCACTTTTTGTCCTTACAGGGGTCCTTCATGACTGAAGCCTGGGATTTGTGGTATCCTTAATATAGAATGTTCAATTGCTGAATTTCACATGGTGAATATGTTACGCTAGACGGAAGTTGTCGTATCATGAGGAAAGTAACACAAAATGTCTTTGTCAGCAGGAAAGGGAAGAAATTTAGCGCTCCTGTCATCTTACTGTTGTCGCTGATCATTCTTACAGCCTGTTCAAAAATGGATGAGGTGACCTCTGCAGATCGTGAGTACCTTTTCCTACCCGAAGAGATCAAGCAATTTCATACAGAAAAATATCAACACAAGATGACCCCAAATCATGTGCCCTATATCTTTTTTAAAATGTCTTCAGAAAAGGTTGGATTCAGAGGATTGTACGGCACGATACTAATGAGCCCAGACGGAGGCGAAGTAAAGTATCTGTGTTTAGTGAACATCCTGTCATCAACAGAACAGGCCAGTGAACTTTTTAAGCGGATGAACTTTGAACCATCACCATCAGTTTTTGGAAGTGAAGAAACAGTGGCTCCAGGTCTTTACCGGGCAGATGAGATTTATCTCTACAGAGACAATACTCAATTCCATATGGTTATCAGATCTTCCCGTATCGTTTATACTATCTATCTTGACGGTGTAGATGTGGATGAGCCTCAGGTTAGACATGGCCTTGAGACGAAAATAGCATATCTTAAGGGTCGTCTGAACGCGATAGATTGATTTACTTCTAATACAACAGAGATAGCGCGCCATTTTTACTGACAGGATAATCCTGCCAGGTAAGAGCCATCCGGGTTTTTGCTCACCCACCGAACCAATGCGTTATGGCACGCTATAATAGCATGCGTCGTACTGATATGTATTGTTTCATTTGCCCTCGGCGGAACTACAAGCTTGAGGCAGAATCCGTAATTGCTGATGTCAACTGTTATGGCATTCACGGTTTCACTAGTACTGACAAACAGACATCGCACATCATAATGAGTTACATGCCGCTTTTCCTTTCTTCTGGTTGCTAAAGGCTGCGACAGATCCACCTGCTTTTCGCACTCATCCAACCAAGCTAACAATTTGGGCAGATCTACCGGAGTTTCAAGAAAGTCTAAAACGCCTGAAGGATCGGGTAGGAAGACCGAAGGCATTAGCAATTGGTTGTCATAATGAAGATCAGAGGTTCAAATCCTCTTCCCGCTACCAAATTTACCCATCGGCCATTCTGCTAACCTTGACATTTGTTTACAAATGTAGTATTTTGTAAACATGAAAGTCGTCTTTGGCTCTTCAACGCTTATATTGCTTGCAAAAGTAAACTTACTTCGTGAAGCATCGGATGAGTTCGAAATAATTGTCCCAGAAGAGGTGAAGAGAGAGGCACTTGTTAAGAAGACGGCAGACGCCGAACTGATTTCTATTCTTATTAAAGAGCGTAAGATTAGCGTCCAAAAGGCAGATGAGGTAAAAGCGGTCAAGAAACTCCAAGTGGATTTTCGCATTCAAAAGGGAGAAGCAGAGGCCTTGTGGTTATCTAGGAAATATCATTATACGATAGCCATCGACGACGGTCCGAGCATAAGAGCAAGCAAGGTGCTGGGGCTTCGGTTTCTGACGGCAATACACTTTTTGTTTTATATGGCATCTCGGAATAAGCTATCATCGGCATTGGCGCAGGAAAAACTAACGAAGCTGGTTCAGTACGGCAGATACAACAAGCGGATCATAGAGGACGCGATGAAGCGTTTGGAGGAGGGGAGGAAATAAACATGGGAGTTATTAGCTTGCGGCTTGAGAATTCGGAACTGAAGCGCATTGATGACCTTTCAATCCAAGAGAATAAGGGACGATCTGCGGTTGCTCGGGAGCTTATTCAGCAGGGCTGGCAGTTTCGAATGCTCAAACAGTATCGGGATGGGAAACTATCCTTGGAAGGCCTGGCAAAGACCCTGGATCTATCAGTCGGCGAGACAATCGATTTGCTGGCCGAGTTGGGAATAGAGTCACCCATTGAGTATGAGGATTATCTCAAAGGGTTTGAAGTGCTCACTGACAAATAGTTAAACGGCACCGCGTTCTCAGCAACAAAGGCCTCTGGAAGCGCAAATGTCAGGTGGGTTCATTTTCTGAAGAAGAAATTACGCCTTTCGTCTGCTATGACCTTCGGGTAAAAGGTCCGAAGGTCATCCGGACAAACTGAAATCGCTCAATAACTAAAAAAGATATTCGGATCTATAACCCGAAGGTCAGAGGTTCAAATCCTCTCCCCGCTACCAAACAATTCTAAGGGTTACAGCAGTCTGCTGTAGCCCTTTTTTTATCCCCCTGTTAAACTGTTGGAAGGTGAGCAGGAGATACCGATTTCTTTTTATTACAAGAAATCTGATAGATGAAAGAGTGGCGGAAAGGCTTCGGGCTGTGGTAGAAGGCCCCAAAGTCATCTAACAACCCGAAGGTCATGGGTCCGAATCCTCTCGCTGTTGCCAAGCTTATCAAGCAATTACGGTTGATGACCCATGGCTGGCGATGCTTGCCCACCCGAAGAGAGGCATGCCACCAAGATTCGCACTGTTAGTGATTGTGCATTTTTTTCTGGCAAAAGAGGGCCGTATGTTTTCCACAAAAGATCTGCTTCCTCTACGTTGCCTGCCGCCAAATCTCCCAGTATGCCTGCGGATAATATGTATTCTAAAAGGTCTGCATCGAGTACATTATTCCCCATCTGCTCCAACAGTTTTTTTGAGTACGTGACCATGCGTGCGGGGTCTTTTTCCACCACTGCTTTGATCAGAGCAATAAAATCATGTTGGGAGACAGAAAAGCGCTTTGCGCAGGGTGAGGTTTCGATGTTACGCAAAAGGCTGGCTAGCTGTTCGGGTGACCAGTAGGGGGCGAAATTTGCGATGATATGAAGCATTGCTTGCCACCATTCTGATTCCATGATTTCTTCCGTACACGCTTGCATGAGGACCTGTTTGGCATGGATAATGGTCGTCCGGCTCTCGTCGCGCAGCGGCGCTTCTGGATGGTTCCATTGCATCTGGCCCTTTAAAAGGTACTGATAAAGCATGTTTGCAAAATGAATCCTGAATGATTTCGGATAGGCTGAATATGTCACGTTAGCTGTATTGAGATTTACATGGTACTTCCCGAGCATTTCTAAAAAAGGGAGTCGATCAAACTTGGTACTATTAAACGCATCATTAGCCTTCGATACGAAAAAACGGCTTTTTACAGCATAAAGATCCACAATAGGCTCGTAATCCGAATTGGCCGCTATACGGTAACTTTCAAAAAGCGGAGAGAGCGTCGCTTTATTCCCTATCACCCGAACATTAATATCCGGGAGGCCCATGATATCAATTTTATTCAGTTCATTCATAAGGTTCTTCATGGTTAAGAAGGAAGCATCCGGCCCTTGTATGTTCCCTGCGGGACACGCAACAACGAGCATGTCGGTAGAATTTGTAGCGTAGATGATATAATCGGAAAAATAAGGCGAAAGTGCTTTCATGATTGAAGCAACAAGAGGCATGTCAATGGAATAGAGTTGGAGCCATTGAATGAACAGGCCGTTTTCATTTAAGTATCCCCGTACGCGAGAGTAAAACTCTTTTGTAAAAAGGCTTGCCACACCGCTGACCCAGGGATTGGAAGGCTCGGAGATGATAAGATCATATTTTTTGTTATAGAATGAGAAATAGGCCTTCGCATCTTCAATCCTTGCGTGGCTGCGGGGGTCCTCATATGCCAGCCGTACACGCGAACCAAAGAAGGTTGCTCCCTTAATCATCTCCGGTTCGATCTCAATGGTATCAACGCTGTCGATGCGCGGGTCTGTCAACAGGGTGTGGGTGGTTAGCCCTGAGCCCCATCCAATAATTGCCGCTGTCCTGGCTTCAGGCCGAAGAACAATACCAATAGCACCTAACAGTACCATGGTCTCCTCATCCCCCAAGTGGCCGCTCCCGGTTAACTGGATCATTGCATCAGATTTTCCGTTGGTTTTGATCGACATGTATTGCTCTATCCTTGTGGTCACTACCGTGGCTGTTTTCCCGTCTCGTTGAAAGACGATCTCCTCTCTCGTGGTCTTTTCGGGCAACAACCCAAATCGGTAAACACCTGAGGCCATTTTGCCGGGATCGAGCTTCACCAGGAACATCGGGAGCAGCAGAGCAATGACTCCCATGGTCGTATACGCCATGGGGATACGCCAGGAGGGGATCACCCACCATGCCAGCCCAAGCCCAAGCGCAATGTCGACACCGGCTCCAAGGATGATCATGCCTTTGAGGCCAAGCAGAGGCATTGCCAAGTGGATG
>Ga0187766_10001258_pt1 | contig 14807 bp, 13 predicted proteins | sample 0216_QUI02_MP05__4_FD_132971 | JGI IMG/M metagenome (GOLD analysis project Ga0187766, IMG submission 132971) | Tropical peat soil microbial communities from peatlands in Department of Meta, Colombia - 0216_QUI02_MP05_20_MG | ecosystem: Environmental > Terrestrial > Soil > Wetlands > Peat ... | reverse complement strand
CGAGACCGGCGAACATTGGCGCACCGTCGGCGTGTCGGCGAATATCATCGACGCCTCGTTCCAGGCGCTCATGGATTCCATTGTCTACAAGCTCATGAAATCCAACGCGCCGGCGTGATTGGTCCTACGATCGCCGCGCGCTTTCAAATCCTGGAGGGCTCGCATGATCGACCATGTCTCCGTCGCGGTGCGCGATCTCCGTAGGGCAGAGCCGTTCTATGCGGCGTTATTGGCACCGCTCGGCATGCGCAAATTGCGCGAATGGCCAAACGCCGCGGTTGGCTTCGGCAAGAAATATCCGGAGTTCTGGATCAATCGGCGGGCGACGATGGCGCCCGTCACCGATGATAGCGGCGTGCACATTTGCCTGCGGGCCACCGACATTCGCGCGGTCGAAGACTTCCACGCTGCCGCGCTCAAAGCCGGCGGCACGTCCGACGGCGCACCCGGACTGCGCTCTGAATATCACAGCAGCTATTACGCGGCCTTCGTGCGCGATCCGGACGGCAATCGCATTGAAGCGGTAACATTCCTGCGCGACGCTGACGATTCAGCTTCGCGAAAATGATCCGTTTTTCGTCAGCCGGATAGTGGAATCCGGGAGCCGGTCAGAGCCGCTCAGCGGGAATGGCCATTGCCTGTTCTGCTTCGGCGCGGCCGCGTGCGGCATGGCGCAAAGCCGGCAAAATATCGTCGACGCGCTCGGTCACGAGAAAATTGATCGCAAGCGAATCCGGCACGAAGGCGCGCTCGCGCATATGGGTAACGAGCGTGAGCAGCGGATCCCAATAGCCGTTGATATTGGCGATCAGGATCGGCTTGCTGTGGCGGCCGAGCTGCGCCCAGGTCAGCTGCTCCACCAGTTCTTCGAGCGTGCCGATCCCGCCGGGCAAGGCGACGAAAGCGTCGGCGCGATCGAACATCGTGCGTTTTCGCTCATGCATGTCGCGGGTGATAATGAGTTCCTGGCCCAGCCGCCGTGGCCGCTCGCGCTGGGTGAGAAATTCCGGGATAATTCCGGTGACCTTGCCGCCATGCGCCAGCACGGCCTCGGCGAGTATGCCCATCAAGCCGACCGAGCCGCCGCCATATACAAGACGCACGCTGTTTTCGGCGAGAATTCTACCTAGTCGACCCGCCGCTTCGCCGAAAGCCGGCTCGGTCCCTGCATTCGATCCGCAATAGACGCAGATCGCATTGATTTTGCTCATGGATTAATTCTCATTCAAAGAATACATGTGGCGTTGATTCTCGCCGCCTGCAAGCGTTTTTTGCCGGTAAGGAGCAGCGCGTGACACGCTAAGAAATAAGGAGGGCTTTTTTAAAACGGCGACGCGCGGCCTTGCGTTCCACTCGGCATCACCCGCGCTGGAATGCTGGTTCTGCTCCGCTCGCGGCAAGATCGGCAATGAGCGTCTCGCCGGCGATCGCAATTTGTCCTTCGCCGGCTAACACGCGCACGCCTTCGGGAAGATAAACGTCGACGCGAGATCCGAAACGGATCATGCCAATGCGTTGGCCAGTGCCGAGGCTGTCACCTTCACGCGTGAAGCAAACGATCCGCCGCGCGATCAAGCCCGCAATCTGGACGACGCCGACGCGCTGGCCGGTGCCCGTGACGACAACGAACGCGTTGCGCTCGTTTTCTTCGCTCGCTTTATCGAGGTCGGCGCTGATGAATTTGCCGGCGCGATAGACGATACGCTCGATGCGTCCGGCGACTGGGCTGCGATTGATATGGCAGTCAAACACGCTCATGAAAATCGAGATGCGTGGCAGCGGCCGTTCGCCGAGCTCAAGCTCCTTCGGGGGCAGCACGCTCACAATCTGACAGACCCGGCCGTCCGCCGGCGCCACTACGATCCCCTCGCGGATCGGAGTCACTCGCGGCGGATCGCGAAAGAAATAAGCGCACCACAAGGTCGCGATCACGCCGATCCAGCCGAGCGGCGGCCATACCCAGAACAGAACAACAGTGAGCACGGCAAAGCCGCCGATGAAGGGATAGCCTTCCGGGTGGATCGGCGTCAGTTGCTGGCGAATTGAGGCGGCGACGGACATTGGAATTGTATGTCTATGTGGTTCGTTTTTTGGCCGCAACGCGACGCCGGCAGCAACGACCGCTCATTCGGCGGCGTCTGCAGCCGGAAGAAGGTCAGGCCGCGGCTCAGGTTCGTCCGGCAGTTGCGGCGGATCGCGATTAGGCGCCGCGCTGTCGTCGCCGACCTCGGCCAGAATGTCGCGAGCGAGCTGCGCCTCGCGCTGCCGATTCCACATGCTGGCATAAAGCCCGCCGCGCGCGATCAGCTCGCGGTGGGTGCCACGCTCGATGATCGCGCCGCGATCAAGCACCAAAATCTCGTCGGCGTTCACGATCGTTGACAAGCGATGGGCTATCACCAGCGTGGTGCGATTCTCGGCAACCCGGTCGAGCTCGTCCTGAATATCCCTTTCGGTGTGACTGTCGAGTGCCGAGGTCGCTTCGTCGAGCAGCAAAATAGGGGGCGCTTTAAGGATCGTCCGGGCGATCGCAACGCGCTGCTTCTCGCCGCCGGAAAGCTTCAAGCCGCGCTCGCCGACCTCCGTCTCATAACCTTTCGGCGTCCGGTTGATGAAGCCGTCGATCTGCGCTTGCCGCGCGGCTTCTTCGACTTCAGCGTCGCTCGCCTCCCAGCAGCCGTATCGAATATTGTAGCGGATCGTATCGTTAAACAGCACCGTGTCCTGCGGCACCATTCCTATGGCCGCGCGCAACGACGCCTGCGTGATATTGCGAATGTCTTGATCGTCGATCAGGATGCGGCCGCCGGTGATATCGTAGAACCGGAACAGCAGACGTGAAATCGTCGATTTGCCGGCGCCGGACGGCCCAACGATCGCAACCGTCTGTCCGGCGGCAACGTCAAAGCTCAAATTGGTCAGGATTGGCCGCGCCGCTTCGTAAGCGAAAGAAACGTTCTCAAACCGGATCGTGCCCGCGCGCACCTGCAACGGCCGCGCGCCGGCTTTGTCGGTGATTTCCGGCTTGCGCGCCAACAACGAAAACATGATCTCGATATCGATAATTGCCTGCTTGATCTCGCGGTACACCATGCCCATGAAATTTAAGGGGGTGTAAAGCTGGATCATCATCGCGTTGATCATCACAAAATCGCCGATGGTATTGGTGCCGCGTTCGATGCCATAAGCGCATAACGCCATGGCCGCGGTCAGCCCAATTGTGAAAATCACGGCCTGTCCGGCGTTGAGTACTGTGAGCGACACGTAGGCCTTGACGCTCGCATCCTCATAACGCGCCATCGAGCGATCGTAGCGCTTGGCCTCGCGCGCTTCGGCGGAAAAGTATTTGACGGTTTCATAATTCAACAGCGAGTCGATTGCTTTGGCATTGGCATCGCTGTCGCTCTCATTCATTTTGCGGCGGATATTGATGCGCCATTCGGTGGCGTACCAGGTGAACAGCATGTAGCAAAGGACTGTTGCCGCGATGACAGCGACGTAGCGCCAGTCGAAATGCAGAAGCAGCACGGCGACGATCAGAACAAGCTCAACGATGGTCGGCGCGAGCTGTAAGAGCAGCATCCGCACGATGGTCTCGATGGCGTTGCGGCCGCGTTCGAGAACGCGCGTCAATCCGCCGGTCTTGCGCTCGAGATGGAAGCGCAACGACAACAGATGCACGTGCTCGAATGTGAGCATGGCCAAGCGGCGAACCGCATGCATCGCCACCTTGGCGAAAATGCCGTCGCGCCATTGCGTAAGGAGCCCCATCAGGATGCGCGTCGCGCCATAGGCCAGCGTCATGGCGATCGGCGCCGCAAACGTCCATGCGAGCCAATTGCCGGGCGCTATCGGCGCCGTGCCGTGCCCGGCAAGCGCATCGGTCGCCCATTTGAAAGTGAACGGTACGGCGATGGTAGCGAGCTTGGCGGCGAACAGGAGCAGGGTGGCGAAGATCACGCGCACCTTGAGATCGCGACGATCCGCCGGCCAGATGTAAGGCCAAAGGCTGACAATCGTCGCGGCCAAATTGCCGCCGGCCGCGCTCGCCATTTTTCGCGATTCTGTTGTTGGTTGTTGAAAATCACTCATGGCAAGTTCACGAAATCGCCCGCATGTTTTTTGTCATATGGAGATTTTCATTTAACTACTTTCGCATCGTGAACTTGTCCGCGACAAATTAGGCCAATAACTCTGCGGGCCTGCCAACGTTGGTGGAGCGGGCACGTGTGTTTTGAGTCCCAACGAGTATCGGCCGCGCTCGCGAGCGGCGTCAATCCGGGCCGCAATAGCGCGGCCGGAAACTCCAATCCACGCGCTGCGGTGGAACACATCGCGGAAGACATGACCGAAGGCGTGACCGAAGACACGGCCGAAGATATGGCCAAAGCGCTCGGCGCTGGCTGGCTGGAACTATGGTACCAGCCCAAGATCGGTAGCCAAATACTCGATCTGCGCGGTGCGGAAGCTCTTGTTCGCATGCGCCACCCGCGGCTGGGAGTGCTCAAGCCGGCCGCTTTCGCGCGCGTTCGCCAACCAGGCCAGGTCGCGCAAGCTCGCGATCTCGGTTGATCGCCTCGGCGAAAAATGGGCTGCACTCCTGCAGCTGCGCGATTTTCCCTTTGTTGAGATCAAAGTCGAGCCGGAATTGGTGGCTGGCTGCGCGCAAGATCGGTCGAAACGGACGCTCTGCCGGCATATCGTTCGCGCCGCCAATCAGCTCGGCGCCCGCACCGTTGCGGTCGGGGTCGAGAACTACGCTGATTTCCTCGCGGCGCGCGAACTTGGTTTTGACCTCGTCCAGGGCTTTCTGTTTGCAAAGCCTATGGGAGTGCAAAGCTTCTTGCGCAGTATCGGCGACGCTTCGATAAGCGTGGCGTAGTCAGTGGTCGCGACCGCAGGCAGGAGCATAATTCTGGGCCTAGTGAGCGCTCAATACGGCTTGATCGCCGCGCGAGCGTTTAAACTTGTGACAGGCGCGGCGCGTACAGGCGATGGCACGCTCGGCCGCGAGCGGCTATATTGGCTTCCATGGCCATGACATCGCCAAGTTCGGGTGACCCGCGGCGCCGGCGTTTCCGCCGCATTCCGGTGCGTACGCTGGCGCCGAATATGGTCACGCTCCTTGCAATGTGCGCCGGATTGACCGCGATCCGGATGGCGTTTGAGGACCGCTATGTGCTGGCACTCGCGGCGATTGTCTTTGCGGCCATTCTCGACGGCATCGATGGGCGTCTGGCGCGGTTCTTGAAAGGAACGTCGAAGTTTGGCGCCGAACTCGATAGCCTGTCCGATTTCGTCAATTTCGGCGTTGCTCCGGCATTGATCCTGTACTTTTGGGGGCTGCACGAACTGAAGTCGGCCGGGTGGATCGCCGCGATGGCGTTCGCAATTTGCGGCGGCCTGCGTCTCGCCCGCTTCAATGTCATGGCCGAGGAGCCGGATCGGCCCGCTTGGGCCAGCAATTTCTTCGTCGGCGTGCCGGCCCCGATGGGGGCCATCACTGTGCTGTTGCCGATATACGTTTCGTTCCTCGGCGTTCCCCGGTCGAGCCTCCTGATCTGGGCGACGCTGTTCTACACCTTGGTCATGGCACTCCTGATGGTCTCCCGCCTGCCGGTCTATTCCGGCAAAAGGGTCGGCACCCGTGTGCCGCCCGAAATGGTCGGCCCGGTGATCGTCATCATCGTGTTGTCGATGGGGCTTTTGATTGCCTATCCGTGGATCATACTTACGTTCGGCACGCTGGCCTATCTCGGAAGCCTGCCGTTCGGCTGGGTGTCTTATCGGCGCTATCAGCAGCGCTCGCGCGAACCCGCGGGGGAGGGAATACGTGAGGGAGCACGGGAGACGGCGCTGCCGACCCCGCCAGTCGGCGGCGCGATGCGCCCGAACCAGCAAGCCGATCGCCCGTCACGGCTCAATTGAACAAACTGCCAGAACAGCTGCCGATCGTCGCGGGGATAGTCTTTGATGCGGATTGCGCGACGTACGTTTTTGACTTCCTCTATCGGAACCGCTGTCGCTCCTGCGCTTCTGCGTTTCGCGCGCGCAGACACGCCGCCAATAATCTTGAAATTGCACCATGCGTTTTCCGCGGTGTCCGCCGTCCACGACAAGTTTCTCGTGCCGTGGGCGCGCAAAATCGAGAATGAATCCGGCGGCCGCCTGCGCGTCGATCTATTTCCCTCGATGCAGCTCGGCGGGGCCCCTGCGGCGCTGCTCGATCAAGCGCGCGATGGTTCGGCTGATATTGTCTGGGCAGCTCCCAGTCTCACGGCGGACCGCTTTGCCAAAATTGAGACGTTCGAATTGCCTTTTCTGGCGTCAGAGCGCGCACTTGTCAGTTCGAAAGCGCTGACCGATTTTGCCGTCGCCAACCTGCAAGACGAATTTCGGGATTTTTATACGATCTGCTTTTCGTGCTCCGACAGTGCCGTCATTCATGCGACCAGGCCGATACGGACGACCGAGGATTTGAAAGATTTCAGATTACATGTGCAGACGCGATTTGCGGCTGAAGCCATGCGTGTACTCGGCGCACGTCCGGTGCTCATGCCAAACGCACAGCTTCCGGCGGCAATCACCGAACATGTCATCGATGGCTGCCTCGATCCATGGCACGTGGTCCCGCCGCTGCGATTGAATGATTTGCTCCGCTCCCATACCGAGTTCTCCGATCGTTCGCCAAGTGCCAAGACTTATGTGTTGGCGATGAACAAAGCGACTTACGAGCGGCTGCCGCGCGAGCTGAAAAGCGTAATCGACAACAATTCCGGCCAGGTTGCTGCCGCCATGGCGGGCGGGATGTGGGATCTGCAAGCGGCCGCCGTTGCGAATATGGTCGCCGAGCGCGGTGATTTGATCGTGACACTCTTGCCGGAAGCGGTGGCGCGCTGGCGAAAAGCAACTGAACCCGTCATCGATGGTTGGCGCAAGGAAATGAAGGAGCAAAAAATCGACGGCGCCAAGCTGATCGCCGCGGCGAACGTGCTGCTGGCGAAATATGCCAACGAACCGGCGCCGCAAATGTCACAAGCTCCGCCGACCCAGCAGCAGACCATCGCCCAGCCAACGCAGCCGCGGGCTCCGAACACAGGCTCGCAGCCCACCAGCCCGCAAGCGTCTGCCGTTCCCTCGACCGGGCGCCCGGTTGGTTCGCCGGCCGCTTCTTCGGCGCCCCAGCCGGCTCAGCTGCCGACTCAGGCCACCACGGCGGCCCGTGCACCAATCTCGGCCGCTGCGCCACGGCCTACTGGCGGGCCGCCCACCGCCCCGGCAGCGGCTGCAGGCCCCGCGCATACTTCTGCTGCGCCGGTAAGCTCGGTCGCAAAACCGGTCGCGGGGTCATCCACAACCATGGGCCCACCCGCGAGCCCGCCCGCGAGCGCGGCCGCAACCGCACCGGTCACCGCATCGCCGCCTAGTCCGGCTCCGCCGCCGGTCGCGGCCCAACCGAGCGTCGCTGCTGCGCCGCCGTCCACCGCGCCGATACCGAAGCCGCCTCCCAAGACCCTCGATATCCCGCTCTAGTACCGGTCTTGTTCTGCGCCCGCTTCAGGAAAGCCTAATCAGCGGCATTGGCTAGAGCTGCAGCGGATGGCCGGGCATTAAATCATAGGGATGGGCCCAACCGGGTAACGCCTGCATGCGGTCGCGCCAGGCGCCGATATTCTTAAACTGCGCGGCGATATCAAAGCCGAACTCCTCCACCGGATAATACAAATAGCCGGCGAGCGAGACGTCGGCGATGGTCGGTCGATTGCCCAACAGGAATGGGACCTTCGTAAGCCGCTGATCGACGATGCCGAGATTGCCCTCGATGCGGCCCTTCAGGAAAGCCAACACGGCTGGGTCGCCGGCAGGGCGCGCGAAATTCTTCAAAAACCGATACGGCCCAAGAAATCCGTTCACCTTCTGATTGTCGAAAATGATCCATCGCAGCGCCTCAAGGCGGGCGTCTTCGCCTTCCGGCTTGAAGCGGCCCGTGCGTTCAGCGAGGTAAGTAAGGATCACGCCCGATTGGCTCAGTTTTCTCGTGCCGTGCGCCAGCACCGGGACCTCGCCCATTTCATTGACCTCGGCGCGGTATTTCGGCGTTCGTGTCTCGCCGCCCTTGAAAAAATCGACAAAGACCGGGTGCCAATCGGCGCCGGTCAGATTGAGCATCAGTGCGGCGCGGTAAGCATTGCCCGATTGGGCGAAGCAGTAGAGCTCATATTCCGGCATGAATTCTCCCCTGTTTTGAAGCGATGCGAAAAAGCTAGGGCCTGGCAAGTGTAACGGACCCGCCGCCGGTTGCTTGCCCTTGGAAGCGACCCGCGGTGAATGAAAGCTCGGCCAAAGCCTCGCTTTTGTGATCGCGGACGATTAGCGTGTCATGCTCAAACGTCCATTTGCGACTGGTAAAGAAATTCCCTGGACAGCCGCCGGCGGGGGCGATCGTTCCCTCAGCGGCTCCGGGCGCGGCGGCGAGTGTCACCAGGCAGGCGCCGCTTCCTGCGGCCAGCCGCCAGCGGCCGGCAAGGTCGATCGGGGGCGGCTGTGGCGGTGGCGGGGCCGGAGGGGGCGACGGCTCGGCCTGCTCGCTCGGCGCGGCGGTGAGCTGCGGCGTCGTGGTGCAGGCGCCTGTCGCCGTGTTCAGGAGGAGAACGGCGGCCGTCGCGCGGCGTCCAAGCCGGCTGCGCAGGGACATCATCATGCCAAGGCGATTGAGAGCTCCGATGAACGGGAGCAAAGGGCAATTAGGCCCGCAGTGCAAGCCGGGCGCGGCCGGGCAATGACAGCCTGATCGCGGGAGCTGAAGCCGGCTGGAATCATACCTTATGCTTTGGCTGCTTTCACAGCCGCATAAAGTGCACTAGACATCGTTTCGGATGCACAATGACGGGCGGTTCGTCACCATGCCATCTCGCTAGCAGCGAACGTGTTTCATAAAGGTAGGCGTCATGACCAGTCCTGACCGCGACGGCAAAATCTTTGTCGGCAAAGGCGAGCACGATCAGTTTCTCTCGCTCGCTCTTGCCAATCGTCATGGCCTCGCAACAGGTGCGACTGGCACCGGCAAGACCGTGTCTTTGCAGGTTCTTGCCGAAGGATTTTCGCGTGCTGGCGTGCCGGTTTTTGCCGCCGATATCAAAGGCGATCTCTCAGGCATTGCGGTCCGGGGCGAGGCCAAGCCGGACTTGGTTAAACGCGCCAAGGAGATGGGTTTTGATTATGAGCCGGAAGAATTTCCGGTGGTGTTCTGGGATTTGTTTGGCGAGCAAGGTCACCCGATCCGCGCCAGCGTTTTCGAAATGGGCCCGCTTCTGGTCTCGCGCATGCTCAATCTCAACGACGTCCAGGAAGGCATCGTCAATATTGCGTTCCGGTTCGCCGATGACGATCCTGAAATCAAAGCGACTGACGGAGAAGGTCTCGTTGATCTGAAAGATTTGCGGGAGTTACTCAGCTATCTCTCGAAGAACGCAAAAGAGTTCAGCAGCCGCTACGGCAATGTTGCGGTAAGCGCCGTCGGGGCGGTCCTGCGGCAGCTATTGGTGCTCGAGAACCAGGGCGGCACAAATTTCTTTGGCGAGCCGGCGCTGGACATCAATGATCTGATCGGCGTCGCAGCGGACGGCCGCGGTACCATCAATGTGCTGGCGGCCGACAAGTTGATGGCCAATCCGCGGCTCTACGCGACCTTCTTGCTGTGGCTGCTCTCGGAATTGTTTGAAAAGCTCCCGGAAATCGGCGACCCGCCGAAACCTAAGCTCGTTTTCTTTTTCGATGAAGCACACCTGCTGTTTAACGAAGCGCCCAAGGAGCTGCTCGACAAGGTCGAGCAAGTCGTGCGTCTGATTCGATCCAAAGGCGTCGGCGTCTATTTCGTCACCCAGAACCCGGTCGACGTATCTGACAAAGTATTGGCGCAACTCGGCAACCGGGTGCAGCACGCCTTGCGCGCTTTTACGCCCGCCGATCAGAAAGCGGTCAAGGCGGCGGCCGAGACGTTCCGGCCGAATCCCAAACTGAACACCGCTCAAGTCATAACGGAGCTGGCAAAGGGCGAGGCGCTGGTCTCGTTTCTGGAGGCCGGCGGAACACCAAGCATGGTGGAGCGCACGATGATTCGCCCCCCTTCGGGGCAGATCGGAGCGATCTCGCCCGATCAACGCAAGGCGGTGATCGCGAAGAGTTCGCTTCGGGGCAAATACGATACGCGCGTCGATCCCATCTCGGCATTCGAGATATTGCAGCGGCGTCTCGCCGGCGGTGCCGCGCCGGCTGGTGCCTCACTGGACGGAGCGCCTACGCCCGCGGATTCTGGCGGCACGGCCGCGCCACCGGCTGCGGGGACCGGTATGCTGCATCGGATTGGCGATAAATTCCGCAACGTCTTTGGGATTGACCGGCCGCGCGGTACCCCGCTCACGACATCGCAGAGCATGGCGCGCAATGTCGTCCGCGCGGTAGCCACCGGGATGGCGGCCCAAGTTGCGACAGGATTGGCTAAATCGACGGGTAGCAAGACAGCGGGCTCGATCGGCAAGGCGGTCGTGCGTGGAGCGCTTGGCGGCGTTCTGCGCAGGTAAGGCGCAGTCGTGAAGCAATGGGCTGGGTAAGCGTGCCATTTCGAAAGTTGTCGATGTACTTTCTTCGGCGGCCGCCCGCCCAATTTCTCTTCAATCGGCACTGGGCTAAACTGGCGTTAAAGGCAAATCGATCCGCTTCACGGGCGGGCGCGCGGACATGGGGAACAGCATGACAGGGCGATCCAACATCATTGCGGTATTTATTTCGACCCTGGTCCTTAGTGCCAGCACGATCGGCTCGGCGCGCGCGCAAGACTGCCCGCGCGGCGATCTTGACAAGGCTTATTGCGACCGCGACGGCAATCTCGTTGCCGACACGCCGACCGACCCCAAGCAACTGATCAATCCCGGAACTCTGGTCTTTGCCTATACCCCGGTGGAGGATCCGGCGGTCTACGCCAAGGCCTGGGACGGGTTCATCAAATACACGGAAGAAAAGACGGGAAAGAAGGTGGTTTTCTTCCCGGTTCAATCGAACGCCGCTGAAATTGAAGCGATGCGCTCCGGCCGCTTGCATGTTGCGGGATTTAACACCGGCTCCAATCCGATCGCGGTCAACTGCGCGGGCTTCGTGCCATTTGCCATTATGGGAAACAGCAGCGGGCAGTTCGGCTACGAAATGGAAATCATTGTGCCGGCTGACAGTCCGATCAAAAATCCCGCGGACCTTAAGGGTAAAAAGGTAGCGTTCACTGAACCTACTTCGAATTCGGGATACAAGGCGCCGTCGGCGATCCTGAAAGAGGATTTTAATCTCGAGGCCGGCCGCGACTTCACTGCAGTGTTTTCCGGCAAACACGATAACTCGGTGATCGGAATCGCCAATAAGGATTATGACGCCGCGGCAATCGCGAACGAGGTGATGTTCCGTATGTTCGAACGCAACGTTGTGGATCGAACCAAGATAAGGTCTATCTACAAGTCCGAGACTTTTCCGACCACTGGTTATGGCTACGCATACAACCTGGACCCGGCTTTAGTTGAAAAGATCAAGCAGGCGTTTTTCACTTTCCCATGGGAGGGTTCGGCGCTGAAGGCGGAATTCAAGAGCGAGGACCGCTTCGTCCCGATCGATTATAAAAAGGACTGGAACATCATTCGCAAGATCGATGCAGCCAACGGCGTCAAATACACCTGCAAATAGGCCCGCGCGACAAATTGGATGCGCGCGGATCGGATGCGCCAAGAATGCTTCAGATCAGGGGCCTGACGAAGCGCTATCGTACGGGCGATCTCGCGCTCAAGAGCATCGATCTCGACCTTCCTGATGGTCAGGTGATGGCGCTGATCGGTCCTTCGGGCGCCGGCAAATCGACCGTCATCCGCTGCATCAATCGGCTGGTAGAACCGACTGGGGGCACGGTGGTCCTCAACGGCGCGAATGTGACCAGCCTCGGCAGCCGCGACTTACGCCGTGCTCGCCGGCGAATGGGAATGATTTTCCAGGAATACGCGCTCGTTGAGCGGCTCAGTGTGATGGAAAATGTGCTGAGCGGCCGGTTGGGCTATATCGGCTTCTGGCAAAGTTTCATGCGGAAATTTCCGCAGAGCGATATCGACCAAGCTTTCCAGCTGCTCGCGCGCGTCGGGCTCGATCACATGGCAGACAAGCGCGCCGACGAACTTTCCGGCGGCCAGCGCCAACGCGTCGGCATCTGCCGAGCGCTAATTCAAAATCCTGAGTTACTTTTGGTCGATGAGCCGACCGCTTCGCTTGATCCCAAGACCTCGCGGCAAATCATGCGGCTGATTAAAGAGCTCTGCGGGGAACGCAAGCTCTCGGCTATCATAAACATCCACGATGTCATGCTCGCGCAATTGTTTGCGGAGCGGATCGTCGGCTTGCAACTCGGTCAAATCGTCTACGACGGTCCGCCAACCGGGCTTAGCGCCGCGGTTCTGACAAGGATTTACGGCGAGGAAGACTGGTCGGCGACGATTCGCAAGGTCACTGAAGACATCGATGAGGCGGCGACTCCGCTCACGCGCAGTGTCGTTCCGCCAGACACTCGCCAGCCTCGTCATGATCGCGACCGCTTGGCGGGATTGACATGATTCTCTCATGACGGCGGTTAGCGATGCCCCGCGCTCCTGGATAAAGCCGCCGCTGATCAAGCGCGGCTGGCTGCGTTGGTCGCTCGGCTTGGGTGTCGTCATCTATCTGGCGCTGGCTCTGGGCTCGATGGATGTAAATTGGACGCGCGTCTGGGAAGGGCTGCCGCGCGGCGCGCGCTTTTTCGCGGCGTTCTTTCCGCCGGATTTCACCGGCCGCTGGCATGATATCAGCGACGGCATGCTGGAAAGCCTCTACATGACCGTGGCTTCCACCGTGATCGGGATTGCGATTTCGATTCCGGTCGGTCTTGGCGCCGCCAAGAACATGGCCCCCAGGTTTGTCTACTATTTCTGCCGTGCCATTCTGGCTTTATCGCGCAGTTTCCAGGAAATCATCCTGGCGATTTTTTTCGTCAAGCTGTTTGGTTTTGGCCCGTTCGCGGGCGTGGTGACGCTGTCCTTCGCTACGATCGGTTTCTATGGCAAGCTTCTTGCCGAAGATATCGAGGATACGGATCCATTGCCGCTGGAAGCCGTGCGCGCGACCGGCGCCGGCTGGTTGCAATGGATCAATTATGGTGTGCAGCCTCAGGTCATGCCGCGCATGATCGGGCTGGCGCTCTATCGCCTTGACATCAATTTCCGGGAATCTGCGGTGGTTGGAATCGTTGGCGCCGGGGGCATCGGAGCGACGCTGGATACCGCATTCAACCGCTACGAATTCGACTCAGCAGCCGCCATCTTGTTGATCATCATCGCCATCGTCATGCTGGTCGAATACTCATCCAGCTACGTCCGACGCTGGGTGCAGTAATGACGATTACGCGCCGCAACGGCACATTGGTCTGGCATCGCCGAGCGCGTGGGGTGCAGTTTGCAACGTGGCTGACCTGGGCGGCCGCCGCAGCGCTCTTTGTCTATTGCTGGCAGCTGATCTCCCAGAAGACCATTTGGCCGTTCGTGACGGATGCACCGGAGCAAGCGGCCGATCTCGCGGCGCGTATGGTCCCACCGGATTGGGCGTTTATCACAGCGCTGTGGCGCCCGATGTGGGACACCCTTAACATGGCGACGCTCGGCACCGCGCTGGCAATCGTGCTCGCCGTGCCGATTGCTTATTGCGCGGCGCGCAATACCACGCCGAGCGCCGCAATGGTTCGGCCCGTAGCACTGTTTATCATCGTCTCATCGCGCTCGATCAACGCGTTGATCTGGGCGCTGATGCTAGTGACGATCATCGGGCCAGGGGTGCTCGCGGGCATATTGGCCATCGCGCTGCGTTCGATCGGCTTCTGCGCCAAGCTTCTCTACGAAGCAATCGAGGAGATCGACGAAAATCAGGTTGAGGCGGTGCGCTGCACCGGCGCCAGCGGGGCGCAAGTAACGGCGTTTGGCATCGTCCCCCAGATCCTGCCGGCATTCGCGGGCATTTCGGTGTTTCGTTGGGACATCAATATACGTGAATCGACCGTGCTCGGTCTCGTGGGCGCCGGCGGCATCGGGCTGCCGCTGAACGCCGCGATCACGACGCTCGCCTGGACTCGCGTTTCGCTGATACTGCTGATCATTTTTGCAACCGTGATCGTGAGCGAATGGATTTCGGCGAAAGTGCGTCACGCGATTATCTAGACCGGCAGGCTAAATCACATAGAGCCGATCCGGCAACTCATTCGCTGAGCCGTCCGGCGGAGCGTGCTGCGCCAGCACCGCGCCGCAACGCTCAATTGCGACAATGAAACCTGCGGCGATACGGCCGTCGTGCATGCACGTCGTCAGTGCATCGATTGCCGCCTGCCATTCCGACGCATGCACCTTTTGCGCCACGCCTTCATCGGCGATGATGCGCGCGTAGTGCTCAGCTAGGGACACAAAGATAAGCAGGCCACAGCGGTTGCGCGTTCGGCTGATCCCGCGCAAAACGAACTGCTCGAGAGCTGCGCGATGGGCGCGAGCGCGCTGCACGGCGCGCGGCACCAGCAAAATACGCAAGGGCGTCCAGGAGAATGCGACGGCAGCAACGAGGAAGACGATGAGCTGCGCCATGAATATCCGCTCCACGCTCCACGGCGTGAAATAAATCAGCGGCCAAGGCGTGAGCAGCGCCGCCAGCGTTGACCACAAAATTGGAATATGCGCGTAGGCCGACGAAGCGTGCGCAAGGACGCAAACAAT
>Ga0187766_10001257_pt1 | contig 14812 bp, 15 predicted proteins | sample 0216_QUI02_MP05__4_FD_132971 | JGI IMG/M metagenome (GOLD analysis project Ga0187766, IMG submission 132971) | Tropical peat soil microbial communities from peatlands in Department of Meta, Colombia - 0216_QUI02_MP05_20_MG | ecosystem: Environmental > Terrestrial > Soil > Wetlands > Peat ... | reverse complement strand
TTTAACTCATGAGCGATGTTGCACCTCCAGTGGCAGCTCTGATTGAAGAATTCTCCAAGCTGCCTGGTATAGGCGTGAAGACTGCGCAGCGCCTGACCTTTTTCATTTTGCGTAGCCCGACCGATCAGGCTCGCCGTCTGGCCGATGCTATTATGCGCGTCAAAGAAAGTATTATCTATTGTTCGCGCTGCTTCAATATCACCGAGACTGATCCTTGCTCCATTTGTAGTAATCCCAATCGCGACCAGGAAATGATTTGTGTCGTGGAGGAACCGCTTGATGTACTGGCTTTGGAGAAGACTGGAGTGTATAAAGGGCTATATCATGTGCTTCACGGTGCGCTTTCACCTGTGGAGGGCATTGGTCCTAAAGATTTACGAATAGATGAACTGCTTAAGCGCGTTCGCGCAGGTAATATACGCGAAGTGATTTTAGCGACCAATCCCAACTTCGAGGGTGAATACACAGCTAACTATATTCAGAAAGAGCTAAAACCATTCAATATACACATCACTGGTTTGGCTCGTGGTTTGCCCATTGGTGGTGATCTGGAATATGCCGACGAAGGTACGCTCAGTAGAGCTATCGAGGGTCGCCGTGAAATGTAGCTGTTTAGGCTTGACATGTTCTCATGTATATGGTACTCTTGTTCTACATTTGAGGAATAGGTATGGTAGGAGGCCTATTTCCACTTCCTGGGTCCAATGGGAGAATATCTAACAGGGAAGCTGCAATGTCTGGCTGCAATCGAGCCGCCATTTGTTGTTATATGCCCTTAAAAAGGCGACGGGAAGTTCCCCTCCCTTAAGGGGATTGGCAGTAAATTAAAAGGAGGAGTACAGGGGGTGATAAGCGGGGAATTTCTGTTTCTGCCTCTATCCTGCACCCTGTATAAGTAAGAATGCCACTACACAAAAAGGACAAAGCTATGGCTGATCGAAGCAGTACCGTTGTTTCTGCTGCTACCACTGAACGTGAAAAGGCTATTGAACATGCCCTTAACCAGATTGAACGTCGCTTTGGTAAAGGCGCGATTATGAAACTGGGAGAGGCATCAAAGATTCAAGTTGATGTAATACCTACAGGATCAATTGCGTTGGATCTGGCTCTTGGCGTAGGGGGTATACCACGAGGCCGCATAACTGAAATTTATGGCCCGGAAGCATCTGGTAAAACTACCCTTTGCCAGCATATTATCGCCAATGCGCAACGTGCGGGAGGCTATGCTGCCTTTATTGATGCCGAGCATGCGCTTGATCGCACCTATGCTGAGCGCTGCGGTGTCGACATCAATAATCTGCTTATTTCACAGCCAGATACCGGTGAACAGGCGCTTGAGATCGTTGATGCGCTTATACGCAGTAATGCTCTGGATGTGGTTGTCATCGACTCAGTAGCGGCACTGACTCCACGTGCTGAAATAGAGGGAGAGATGGGTGATTCCCATGTCGGTTTACAGGCTCGTCTGATGAGTCAGGCTATGCGTAAACTTACCTCCGCTATCAGCAGTTCGAACACTTGCGTAGTTTTTACCAATCAATTGCGTGAGAAGGTCGGCGTAATGTTTGGTAACCCTGAGGTGACTTCGGGTGGTAAAGCGTTGAAGTTTTATGCCTCCGTTCGCCTGGACATTCGTCGTACCGATACGATCAAACAAGGCCAGGATGTGATGGGTAGCCGTACACGTGTGCGTGTGGTCAAGAATAAAGTAGCCCCTCCGTTCCGTGTGGCCGAGTTTGACATCATGTACAGCGAAGGGATTTCTCGTGAAGGTGGCCTGATCGATCTTGGATTAGAGATGGGCCTTGTTAAGAAAAGCGGCGCCTGGTTCAATGTTGGCGATATTCGTCTTGGACAAGGTCGTGAAAATGCCAAAGACTTTCTGCGCCAGAATAGCGACGTGGCTGGCGCTCTTGAAGAGCAGATTCGCGGCAACATTTCTTCCTTTAAGGCTGGTGAACTTGAGTTAGGGACGGCTGAGGAAGAGGATGAAGAGATTTTGGAAGAGATATAGTGGTTGCTTTGTCAAGGTAATCTCTGAAAGCCTGGTAAGGACACATCCTTGCCAGGCTTTCGTACAATTAAGGGCTATTCAATTTCAGATTCCTGCTCATCATGTACCTGCTTTTCTAACATGTCTGTTAATTCTACATCTAATTGACTCTGGGGCAGATACACAAGAGGTTGTTCTAGCTCAGAGAGCAAAGGCTTCAATGCTGCGCTTTCAATGAGTGGAGGTTCCAAAACTTCGGTAGGAGCTTTACGTTCTCTCCACCATGTTGCAATGCTTGCCGGGTCAACTGCTCCAAGCTTTTCTTTTTGTGCTTCTTGCATAGCCCAATCTACTGCTGCCTCGTCCAGGGGAATTTCATGTCCGGCCTTGCGGCTGAGCTTCCATTTATGGTCCATAATCGAGAAGTAGGCTCTCATTGGGTCTTGATTGTTTGTGAGATGTTTGCGTAATAGAAGAATGGTTGGTAAATGATAATTCGTGTACCAATGTTGTGCAGACTCTTCGAGGGTAACATCGCGTCCCTCTTCCTTGCTCATAATTGCCTGATGGCCAAGGATCATGTTATAGAAGCGGCGGGCATATACTCGCGGTACATGGATGCCTAATAACTCATGAATGCGGCGCGAGTACCAGGAGGGTGAAACAGCAACAATCTCTTGCAGGAAGTGCCCTGTCGTACTAAGGAGTGAGTAGCCCCACTGATTTAAGCCTTCCATGAAGCGATTGACCTGGTAAAGTGTACTAAAAGATGGAGAGGTGATTAATTGCGCATGTTCTCGGCGCAGCCAACGATAGCGCCGCACAAAAAAACGAAAATCATTGTCGTCTACCACTGTCTCTTCTTCGGGTAAATCTCGTGCCTGGCGTAGGTCTTCAGATTGCCAGATTAATGACTCACCAAAAGATGCTATGTCCTGTTCTCGTAGTCCCTCACTTATTGGTTCAGGAAAAATTTCTGCCGTCTCAGCATCAGCCATGATCGCCAGGATGTGTCGCCCATCAATGCGAATTAAGACATTTGCCAGAGAAGGGTCTCCCCAGTATACACCGTGTTCGTGTAACTCTACCAATAGCACAGCCACGGCGCCCAGAAGGCGTTGCTTAGTTCGTTTCGCAAATGGTAGGCTGAACAGCAATGAATGTGGAATAACGCGCGGAGCAAGTCTGGTGATAGTATAGCCTCGATCACCGCTCGTATATTGAGGATGTCCACCAGGACCATTTTCGTTGAGTAAAAGTGGTGGTACTGCTATGGTAACGCTACCAATAGGACTGAGTACTGGAATGCCACGATATTCAATCTCGCGCAAGTTTTTTACTTCACGCTCGGCCATATGCGGAGTTGTCTCTTTGATCGCGTAGCGTTCCCCCTCAAGCTCTACAAAAATCACTGGATGGCGTGATTCTCCTCGACGAATAGTAAGCGGGATAACTCCGTGTTCTGGCCACTCTTCTAAAGGGTACTGCCAGGGTAAAGCCATGAGCCGTTGCTGGTCGCCTTTACCCATATAAAATCTGGGTATAACCGGATTAGTAACTATATCAAACTCCTATTTTGTGATGTATTTTGTTTCGAAATGAAGAGGAATTATTTATGATATCATCATAACATTGCTTCTGGACTGCGACAAGCTAGATAGGAAGGATGAAGGAGGCATCGATGGGTACAGTTAGCTTTGATTTTAAAGATGAAGTTGTTTTGGTGACGGGAGGTTCGCGTGGTCTAGGACTGGAGATAGCACATGCTTGAACGCAAAAAGGGTGCTATTGTGAATGCCATAGCCCCTGGGATGTTCAGAACACGCATGACCGAAGCAATCCTCGGAAGGGCGGAAGCACTTGTTGCTGGGTCAACTCCCATGGGTCGTATTGGCAAACCAGGTGAACTTGCTCCAACAGTGTTGTTTCTGGCTTCTGAAGGAGCGAGTTATATTATGGGGCAAGTGGTACCACTTGATGGCGGCAGGAGCGCTCAGTAGATTTTACATGAGAGTGAAGAGTAATCATCTCCCCATTTCTTAAAGACAATGTGCAGCATCAAAAGGCAGGCAACCCGCGTAGTTGCCAGCCTTTTTGATAAAAGCCCGAATCAGCAAATCCTTTAACGTGCAAAGGTTGGTAATTCACTGCTGCATGGGCGGCATTTGCTCAGGATACAATGTTTGAGGCTGATCATTATTGCTTACCTGATCTTGAGGACGGTAAAGTGGTTGTTCAGGTTGATAACCCTGCCCATATTGCTGGTATGGTTGCTCTTGCTCCGCAGTCGAGGGTTTTGGCTGGTAATATGGGGTTTGAGGTTGATAGTAGGGTGGTTGTTGTCCCTGTGCGGTAAATTTCTGCTGCCACTGTTTCCCTGTTCCCCACATCGAATTCCATGCAGCCTGGATACTTCCAAGCGTAATTGCGCGGAAGATAAAAATGCCTAGCGCGACAAGCAGTAGGATACCAAGTACTTGAAACAATACATGTGACAACCCTAAAAGCAGGCCAACCCCAAATGGGAAGATCAGCGGAAACGCAATTGGAATAATATGAGGGAAAAATCGTATTCCCCTACGGTAAGGTCGATATCCATTCCACATGTTTGATAGTTCTTTCTTATTAATGGGCGGATTTTAATCCGCCTTCACCTATTAGATTGTTATTACCTTCGATAAATGTAAAACTTACATTCTGTAAAGTATACGAATGAAATGCAACAAGGTTGTGCAACGTATAATTAAAGGCTAGCATGCACCAGTTCAGTTACCTTCAATCGCTAGTATCGTCATGTATTGTATCGTAGAGGGTCATTCTGGTTATAGTATTTATTTGAGGAACCAGGGGATCAATATACTTTCAGGAGTGTTTGTGATGCAACTTTGCGAAGAATGTGGGGCTGAACTACCCAGCGGTGCTCAGTTTTGTGGGCGCTGTGGAAGGAGGATAAGGATCGAAGACGATATTTCTAGAAGTGCCGATTTTGCTTCAGCTGAAGACAAGTCTCTACAACCATCGGAAGTTTCGATGGCTTTGCGTGATTCACAGGAATTAGCTCCAGAATATGAGAAGGAGGAGAAACACCAGGTAATAGCTTTTCCTTCGGAAAATAGCGCAGAAGACGAAGATCCCAAAGCACATTTGCCATCGGAACCTGAGAGTGAAGAGTCATTATTTGATCCTGTCGCGGAAACTTTACAGGAACCACAAGAACACTATCCACTTTCTGAAGATGAAAATGAAGAGCCAATCTATCATGGGCAGAATGAAAGAACAAGCACCATGTCGGAAGACACGTCTTCGGAGACAGAAATACTCAGCAATCAGTTACTTGCTGATCAATCTTTATCTACTCAGAATCCAAAATCACTGCATGAAATGCAAAATCCATATACACCTGCTCAGAAACCGGGATCACAACCAGTTTCTAAGTGTCTCCTCTTTTCCCTTGTAAGCTTGATTGCCATTATAGGAGTAGTAGCAGCGCTGATCGGTGTGTTCCATCAAAATCTCCCGGTATTCGGTGGAAGTTCTAGTGTACTATCTAGCTCATCTAACAATGAGATTACCGATCCCAATGGATCTTCTTTGACTTCATCAGTCTGTATGAATGCCTCGACTCCTTCATCCAATATAGCGAACCAGGGTTCCAACTTCACGCTCGCCTCATCAACTGGGTGTTCAAATATAATGGCATCAAGGGCGGACTCCACCTGTTTGATTTTCCCATATGGCGGTACGAATTCTCACAAATATATTGTTGATATTTCCAATGCAGCGATTAGCAACTCTCCTTACCACCTGGTTCTTAGTGTTGTTGACTATACTGTACCAACTATGTATATTGACGCGAAACATATATCAATAGGTTTGAGTGAGGGTTCAACGGGTCGAAACTTTTCATGGTTCTATCGTTCTGGAAGTGTTACCGTCAATCACGACGAGCGGTCAGGGTCAATGAATGTAATTCTCGTAACCGAGAAAGGTGGAAATACCTTGCACATTGTGGGTGTATGGGCTTGTGGGCGTCAAATCAAAAGTAGCTAACGTCAATTCATATCTCTTACAAAATGAAGAAAAATAGATTAATGGCTGAGGGGAACTTGGCACTACTCAAATTGAAAAGTTCTTTCTCAAATTGAGCAGTGCTAATTGTGCCTGGTAGCTTAAATATTATTCCGCGCTTCCAAAGAAACGGCGAACGACGAAGAAAACTATTCCAGCTACTGCCAATAAAGCAACTGGAGCAAGAAACCAGAGCATCCACGCTCGCCCAGTTTCTTCAACGATTTCGTCAACAACTGCTTGATCCAATTCGAAATCCGTTTGTGCCATCGGTATAAACATCCTTTCTTCATAGTAGTCAACGATGCGACAAATATTGTACATGCAATGCTTGTTTATATTGCAGTTCAGAGAAGCTTCTCTTGTCAAATTGCATGTATACAAAGCAGAACTATACACATAATTCTATGTGAATGGCGGAAAAGTTGCAAGGGTTTAAGATATGAAAATACCGAAACTAAGGAATTTCTTCAAAATTTCTTATCTGTAATCCTATTATGGCAGGTTGGTTTTCTGGCAACGAAGAAATTTTCAAACTACTCTTGACGCTTCTATCCTATCCGGTTATGATCTAACTTGCAAACTAAGCTAGCATCGAAAGAAGAACATAGTGAATGATGAAGAAGTTACGGGGTCGTAACCTGTCTCATCCAGGATGCCTCATAGGCATAACAGTTGGTTTGGTACTTGGCATTGTGGTGGCGGGAATTCTAGCCACGCTAAGTGTAGCTCTGAATACTGATTTACTGATCTGGCTGGGTCTCACAGTAGGCCTTGGGGCCATTGGATGGGTTATTGGAGATCGACTTTCTTCTCGTATTCCTGCTCTTGAAGAACAGGCTCCATTGGAGAATACAACTTCGAAAAGTACCTCTGACTAGCACTTTCCATGAAAATATGCTATATTTGATTTGCGTCGATGAGAAACGTCTCTTAAATGTGACACAGATCGACTGAGCAAAGTTGCTCCTAGGCGATGATGCGTGTTACCGTATATACCGTGTCGTCGTGGATTCACCACTATTGTTGACCACTTGATACGGGTACCCCCTTTAATTTTTGTTTATCAAAGTGCCGTTCAGTTCTTACCTGTTCAGCATTACTGGGAGGATACCTCATGTCTCAAAATGAATTTATGCAATCAGTTTCTGTCGATGGTGTTCCGCGCGGCAGTCGTTGTGAGTGGTGTGGAAAGCCCGCAGAGGTGCAGTTGACTGCTATAGGCGGTCTTTCTCATAATGAAAGTGGACTATTCTGCCGTTCATGTGGCGAGGAATTTAAGCGTGCTGTGATTAACTTATCCAGTATTGCTCCGCCGGTCGACACGGCGCTGTAAATTAGTAATTCAAAACAGTTCCAAAAATTACCGGGAGGTACAGATTTCAAAAGCGTACCTCCCGGATTCTTTTTTCTAAGAACAGGATTTAAGCGTATCGCTTCATATAATGATCGATTTCAAAACCTCTCGATTGCTGTACAAGGTGATGTGCTGCTTGATCCATTGTTTGGCGCTCTTCTTGAAAGAAAAGTCCAACATACGGTTTTTCTGTCTCCATCGCCAATTCCATTGATTTCGAACGGCTGTGTGTGTTGTGATCGGCAGGGATTTGTGTGACACTACCTTTCCAAACGTCCATTGTATTGTAGAAAGTAGGACATGGGCTGAGTACATGGATAAATGAAAAGCCCTGATGTCTGATACCCTGTTCTATTAATGCAGCCAGATCTTTTGGTTTAGAAGAAAATCCTCGTGCCACAAAACTGACATTCAGTGATAATGCTGTCGCGATTGGGTTAAATTGTGAAGCAAGCAATCCGTACGGCGTTGATTTCGTAGTATGGCCTGTTGGAGACGTGGGAGAAGTCTGACCTTTCGTCAATCCGTAAGTCTCGTTATCCATCACGACGACTGTGATATCGATATTGCGTAAAGCGGCATGAACGAGATGGCCTGCACCGATGCTGAAAAAATCTCCGTCTCCACCAACTGCGATAATGTTCAAATCTGGACGTGCCATTTTCATACCCTGAGCAACAGGTAATGCACGTCCATGCAAACTGTGAAATCCAAAAGTTTCTACAAAATGTGGCAATCGGCTCGAACATCCAATACCTGAAACGACAACTGTCTGCTCTGGCGGTAGCTTGAGGTTTGCCATGCTATTATAAATAGCATTCAGAACGCCAAAGTCACCACATCCAGGGCACCAGGTCGGTTTCACTTCACTTTTGTAGTCCTTTGGAGTAAAAGTTAATGTTGATTGTGTCATGGCTAGCTAACCTCCTGAATTGCTCTCAAAATCTCGCCAGCTGTAAATGGGATACCACCAAATTTATTCACGCGAATTGCTTGTAAACCATACTTAGCGCCCAAGAGGTTTGCCAGCTGACCTGAGTAATTGCACTCAGGAATGATTACGGCCTTCACTGTGCGTATGAAATCTCGAATAGCGCGATCAGGTAAAGGTGAGAGAATTTTAGGATGTAAGGATGCAACTTTGTATCCTTTTGCTCGAGCACGGTCAACAGCCTCTTGAATCGTTCCCTCGGTTGATCCCCAGCCAATGATTCCAATGGTAGCGTCCTGATCTCCATATCGTTGAGGTTTGGGTAGTTCCTCAGCTGCCGTTGCAAGCTTTCTATATCTTTTCTCCATCATTGCTATATGGTTTTCCGGTTCGTAATTCGGGTGTCCGCGATCGTCGTGTTCCAAACCGGTTGCGACATAGGTGTATGCGCCTGCACCGGGCATAGAAATGGGAGAGATGCCGCTGGCTGTGTAGGCGTAGCGTCCAAAACTATGTTCTGTTTCCTCTACACCAACTGCCACTGCATCACTCCTGCCATTTGAACCATTGGCAGAATTGCCGTTGAATTGAAGACGACTGCGGATTTCTGCCGGTTTGAAGATACTTCGATCAACGCTCTCTACACGCGCAGCCAATGATTGATCACTCAGAAAGATCACAGGCATCTGATAACGTTCAGCCATCTCAAATGCAAGAATCATCAATGAATAGCAGTCAGCGACATCAGCAGGGGCCACAACCATGCGAGGTGTATCCCCATGGCTAGCATTAAGCGCAAAACTCAGATCGGATTGTTCCATCTTAGTAGGCATACCTGTGCTTGGGCCAGTCCGTTGAGCGTCAACAATCACTGCTGGTATTTCTGCCATTGAAGCATATCCAATAAGTTCGGTCATTAATGAGAAACCAGGCCCAGAGGTCGCTGTCATAGAACGCACACCAGTAAAAGAAGCTCCCACTACTGCGGCAAGCGCGGCTATTTCGTCCTCTGCTTGCAGAAACGTTCCGCCTACCTGGGGGAGTTCTTTAGCTAAACCCTCCATGATGTCGCTGGCTGGCGTTATCGGGTATCCAGCAAAGAAACCACAGTGAGCACTTAGCGCCCCAGCAACAATAGCTTGATTTCCATTGAGTACTACTCGATCTGCCTTTTCTACAGGTCCTAATTGGTATGAATCACGTTTAGAAATTTGCTCTATAACATACTTCTTAGCAATGTCTAACGCCAGCATATTTTTTTCCATCAAGAGAGGATTTGATTTACGTGATCTGGAAAGTTTGGACTCGACTACCTGGACAATTGCTTCTAATGGCGGCCCAAATAGTCCACAAATCGCACCAAGCATGACCATATTCTTTGTCTGGTATAGCTGGACTTCTTTGCGTGCAATCTCATTGAATGGAATCGCGTAGCTTATGAAATCGCCGGCTTCGGGAGTAAAATCAGAAGGATCATAGATGAGTACGCCACCGTGACGCAGGTCACCGATATTTCTTTCATAAGCTTCCTCGTTTAGACAAACCAGTACATCTGCGTAATCCCCCATTGACTTTACATGCTGGTTGCTAATGCGTACTTGAAAAAGGCAAGGCCCCCCCAAAATTTCGGCGGGAAAGGTACGAAAAGTATAGACGTGATATCCCCAGCGTGATGCGCCCAAGGCGAGTATATCGCCGCCAGAAATGGTTCCTTCTCCTGATTCGCCACCGATGCGTATCGTTACTTCATTCACCATCGAATGCTCCCCTAGAAAATTATCAACCGCGCCACTTCTGAGCATATGGCGCGGCCCGTGTGGTTGCAGATGTTTCTGATCTGTGAAGCACCTGTAAATCTTTCCGGTAGACCCGGGTTAGAGATGTTCGGAGTCGTCGCTTAACTACTTTACCAGAAAGCAGCGAAACTTTGTATGGAAAGCAAGAAATTTTCACAACGAATGAATAGAAAATTTGTATTTGTTTCGGTTCTGCTCCCTAGCTGCATCAAACTCTCAGCATAGTTTGTTGCCGTTTGAACATGGGGAAACAGAACTATTCCATAACTACCCGCTATTATATCATACATCCTCATGTTACAGCATATGAATTCTTGTGATTTTGTAAATTCTCTATAAATTGGTAGGGTTTATAGTTTACAGTCAGGTGAGTTGAGCAAAAATGGCCACAACCAAATTACCCTCTTCCCAAGTCAGTCCGTCTATGATACAATACTGTCTGCGAGGGCCCATAGCTCAGTGGTTAGAGCAGTCGGCTCATAAAAAAAATGCGCCCATGCGCTTTTAAAACTCTTACTGCGTGGTGCAGTGTCACTGAAGCGGATGTGACTAAAGCGCAACCTTACCCGATTTCCGAAAGGAATAGGGGACAATAGCATGGTTGTTAAAAGTTTGGCAGCTTGATCAAGCTGCCGAGCAGCTAGGCCGAACAAGGTTAAAGCTGGATTGCTTGAACTTCAGTTGTTTATAGCCTGATATAGAACATAGCAGGCTACTGTTCAGGGTCAATGGCCGTGGTTATGAGGGCTGTTGAACGCTTCTCCTGGAATATTCGCCCAGAGTGAGTGAAACAACGAGTGAGGAACCTACATTCGGACCGGAGTTTTAAGGGAACTTGGGGATCGCCTAAACGTCTATGGACGCATGGCGACGGAGTGTCCATAGTACTCAAATGATCGGGGTAATGCCCGGTACACGGGGAAGGGGCACAGGGGATGGTATAGCATAAATAGCGTCCCTGGAGAGCCGTGTGCATTGAAAGGTGCACGCACGGTTCGGAGAGGAGTAGTCGAGAACTTGCTGTGAGGTAACGTATCGCTATGTACTCTGCCTGATTGGTCGCTGGTTCGAATCCAGCTGGGCCCATTTATAACTCGTAATCCCTCGCCCACCGTATATACTTTTCCTGTTTGTGCTTTGTTGGCATTAGCCGAAGGCGTGCCTGAGAGATACCAACTTGATCTACTGGAATGATGTAGGTTTTGTTCAGTTCCGCGCAGTATACGGCGAAGTAGTCACATTGCCCTCGATAATGTCGAGACTGCCTATTATTTCCTGTGACATTATGGTTCGCAGTGCTGAATCTTATCACTGTTCCACTTTCATCAATCCAGGCAGATTTGCACTGGATGCGCCAGAACTTTCCATCTTCGTCCTCGATGATCAGGTCGTAGCGTTGGTTCCCGCCATACGGTGTGAGAACAGTGTAACCGAGCTGTAAGAATCGGGCCATGATAACAGCTTCGCTGATCTCTCCTACTCTGTTGGTATCGCGTTTATCTTTCCCAAGCAATCCCAAGTGCTTAACCTCTATAATTCATAGTCCTTGGCCCAGCGTACATTCTTTACCTGGTTATTTTTTGATGGCGCCAATCGAAGATTCATCCTAGTGACTCCTACTTGATCTATCGGAACGAGATATACCTTTTTGAGTTCCTCGCAAAACACAGCGAAGTAATCGCATTGACCGCGGTAGTGTCGCCATTGTTTGTCTTTCAAAGCGTAATTGTGATTTGCCGTATCAAATGCAACTACTGTCCCATCGTCCTGTATCCGCGCGGTTTTACATTGTATGCGCCAGAAATCCCCTTCCGCATCTTCGATAACCAGATCGTAGCGCTGGTTCCCACCATGCGGGGTAAGTACGACATAGCCGAGTTGCAAGAACCGGGCAATAATGGCGGCCTCGCTTATCTCGCCGATGGTATTAGTATTGCGTTTACCTTTTCCAAGCAAACCCACTCACATCTCCCTTTGGACTATCTTTGTATAGACTGTTCTCTACACATGTAATGATAATTAATCATTAGCACTATTAGGAGGTATTTGGTTAGCTTTAGTTATATTAAAATACTTTTTACTATATTATACAATATTTAGCAACGCTTAGATGAATGTAGGTTGACCTAACAAGTTACCTGTAGTACAATTTTCAAAGCGCAATGTAGTAGGAGAATGCTGTATGCCTCTGGACGAGAACTGGCTTACAACCGAGGAAATAGCCAAAGACCTCAAGGTAAATGTCAACACTGTTCGGAGATGGATCCAATCTGGTGAACTTGTGGCATTAGACGTAGGTGGCGAGTACCGCATCTCGCGTGAGGACTATGAAGATTTTATACAGCGCAGGAAGACTGATAGGCAAAAGTCGTAGCAATGAGGATTTCATGACTTCCCAAGAAGCGTGAAGATTATTGACCATGCCGAGCAAACCTCTACTTAGCTTTATATTTTCAATAATATTGGCGATTAGCCTATATTTTCACCTAAGTTTACTGCTTTGTTATGGCTTTTACAACATTTTCTTTTAATACATCTACAAACGGGTTGAGGCTATTGCCTACGGTGGTAGGTGACACTGAGGTTAACGTGTTTAAAGCAGGGTCTTACCTGGATGGGAAACCTGAAGGGGACAATAGCATGATCTGTCAAAGTCTGACCAAGAGGTCGGGCAGCTACGCTGTATATGGTTAAGGCTGAATTGCTTGAATCCCAGTCCAGCCAATGTGGAGTTAGTGAGTGTGGTTATGAGGCTTGCTAAAAACCTCCTCCACAGCATTGCTTAGTGAAAGCAAAAGGACGAACGGGGAACCTACGTACAGACGTGATGTGCAAGGGAACTTGGGGATCGCCTAAACGTCGCGAGACGCATGGCGACGGAGTGTCCATAGTACTCAAAAGACCGGGGTAATGTCCGGTACACGGGGAAGGGACACAGGTAACGAAAGCGATGCCTGGATACCTTTTTGGGGGTCCGGTTAGGAAAGTAGTTACTGGAGAGCCGTGTGCGTTGAAAGGCGCATGCACGGTTCGGAGAGGGATGATTGGAAATAAACCGATGATCTACTCTACCTGATTGGTCGCTGGTTCGAATCCAGCTGGGCCCACTTGTAGCTCGTAGTTTCTCGCCCAGCGTACCTTTTTTCTTGTCTATTCTTCGATGGTTCCAGCCGGAGGTGCGCTCTAGTCGTTCCAACTTCATCAAACTGAGAAACGAACCAGCTTACGATAAGGAGCGTTTCTCATCAAGAGGAAGGCATACACTGAAGGTGCTGCCCCTGTCAGGCTTGCTCTCAGCAGTGATACGACCACCGAGCTGCTCTGCAAGGGTTTGAGCAATAGAGAGGCCAAGCCCTGTGCCATGGCGTGAACGCGCACGATCAGCACGGTAAAATCGCTCGAAAATATGCGGCAAGTCCTCGTGATCGATACCGATACCTGTATCATGTACCTGCAACACGGCCTGAGCGCTGCCTCGTTCCAGCGATATGGTGACACGATTCGTACTGCCGTTGCCTCGAATCGGAGTATATTTGATGGCGTTGTCAAGCAAGATGAGCAGGATTCGGCGAATGCTCTCATCATCTCCCTGTACCCGCAAAGGCTCAATGTGCCCTACCTCGAGTTGCAACTGCGATCCCTCGGCACTGAGCCTCTTGCGCAATTGACGTACTAATTGGAGCACCACCCGGTCGAGTTCAATCGATGTAGTGCCATGTGTGCTATCCTTCGGAAGTGATTCCACACTTTGGCATTCAAGCTGGGTATCTTGGTTGGCATCCGCACGTGCTAACACCAGCAACTCCTCCACTAACTCTGCAAGTCGGATTGTCTCTTCATGGGCATCAGTGAGCATGACCTGGCGTTCGGCTGGCGGGAGTTCTTCCAGATGGTGTTGCAAGAAAGCCAGGTTCCCCTGGATTGTCGTGAGCGGTGCGCGAAGTTCGTGCGATGCATCGGCGACGAATCTCCGCTGCGTCTCTGTAGCACTTTCCAACGATGCGAGCATCTCATTGAAGGTCTCCATGACCTGCGCCAGTTCATCGCGCACACGAGGTTGAGGCACCCGCCTACTCAGATTGCCAAGACGTGTGCCTCGCACAGTCGAGGCGGCGATGGCTCGTGCCGTTGCTGAGAGGTCGGATAGTGGATGCAGTACGCGGGTAGCGATGAGCCAACTTGCGATTAGGGTTCCCCCCAGAGTGATGGCTCCGGAAAGCAGCAGTAATGCTCGTAGTAACAGCATGGTGGCGTCGACATCAGCAAGTGATTTGGCGACGAGCAGCACGCCAATGACCGGACCATTGCCCACAGGTACTCCGTTGATATTTCTGCTCACTCCCCCTATTGGCGCTCTGATTGGTAAAGCCTGCACACGTACATGCTGCCCATCTATCTCCGTCTCATACGTCACCGAGGTCTGGCCAGCCAGCATACTTTTGATCGTATCATTGCTGATGGGAATACGCGAACCGCCGTTCGTTGGATAGAGCATATGGTCTTGTGTATCCAGAACCTCGATCACAACACCGGGGTCACGATAGGTATCAACCACACGCATCGTTAGCTGTGCTGCCCAATATGGTGGATTGCCATGCACATCTTCAAGCACGTCGACCATCGCGACGCGCGCCTCGGTCTGCAATGCACTATTGACGCTCGTTGTT
>Ga0187766_10001256_pt1 | contig 14827 bp, 14 predicted proteins | sample 0216_QUI02_MP05__4_FD_132971 | JGI IMG/M metagenome (GOLD analysis project Ga0187766, IMG submission 132971) | Tropical peat soil microbial communities from peatlands in Department of Meta, Colombia - 0216_QUI02_MP05_20_MG | ecosystem: Environmental > Terrestrial > Soil > Wetlands > Peat ... | reverse complement strand
CGAACCTCGACCTCGCGCAAGTTCGGCAAGTCGAGGCCGTCGCCGACTACGAGCGAACGGTGCAGAGCGCGTTTCGTGATGTGGCCGATGCTCTGTCGGCGCAGCGCTGGCTCACCGAACAGGTGGAGATCGACCGCACGGCAGTCGCGGCGCAGCGCAATCGGTCTCGTCTTGCGACGATGCGCTACGAAAGCGGGAGCGCCCCGTATCTCGAGGTACTTGATGCGGAGCGCGACCTGCTTTCCACCGAGCAAGCGCTCGTCCAGACGCGCCGTGCGCTGCTTACGAGCCGCGTCGCGCTATACGCGGCGCTCGGCGGTGGCAGCCAGCTTTTCGGTGAGCCACCCGATCAGTCATCGCTCTATAACGCTCCAATCTTCGACGCTAAGCAGGTGTCACCATGAACGACGTCAGTCCAACCACCAAGAATTTGCCGCCCACTCCTCCGAAAACGGCTCTCGCCACGAAGATCAGTCCGACCATGAAGAAATGGATAACGGGCGTGGTCGCTGTGCTGGTCGTCGCCATAGGCGCGCTCGCGTGGCATTTGATGCAACCGAAGGGCCTTCCGGAAGGCTTCGCGAGCAGCAACGGACGCATCGAGGCGACCGAGATCGACGTGGCCACCAAGCTTCCAGGTCGGCTCACGGATATCTACGTGAAGGAAGGCGAGCTCGTGAAGGCGGGCCAGGTCGTCGCGCAAATGGACGTCGAGACGCTGGAAGCCCAGCGCGCGGAAGCCCGCGCGAAGCTCGATCAGGCGACGCACGCGGTGGCGACCAGCCAGGCGGAGGTCAACGTCCGCAAGAGCGACATGGCGGCCGCGCAGTCGATGGTTGCGCAACGTGAAACTGAACTCGACGCGGCGCGACGCAGGCTCGCGCGCACGGAAACGCTTTCAAAGGAAGGGGCGGAATCGATCCAGAGGCTGGATGACGATCGCGCCACGGTTCGAAGTGCTGAAGCGGCGGTCAGTGCATCGCAAGCGCGGGTCGCCGCAGCGCAATCGGCCATCGTCGCCGCCGAGACGCAGAGCGTCGGTACGCGCTCGACGGTGGCTGCCGCGCAAGCCTCCATCGACCGCATCACCGCGGACATCAACGACAGCCAGCTCAAGGCGCCGCGCGACGGCCGGGTCCAGTTCAAGGTGACGCAGCCGGGCGAAGTGCTGTACCCAGGGGGCAAGGTGCTCAATCTTGTTGATCTGACCGACGTCTACATGACCTTCTTCCTTCCAGAACAAATCGCTGGAAGGCTCGCCGTGGGGAGCGAAGCGCGCATCGTGCTCGACGCCGCCCCTCAATGGGTGATTCCCGCGACTGTGACGTTCGTCGCTGACGTCGCACAGTTTACCCCGAAGACGGTGGAGACCGCCGAGGAGCGGCAGAAGCTCACGTTCCGTATTAAGGCGCACATCCCTGCGGACCTGCTCAGGAAGCACATCACCGTCGTGAAGACCGGGTTGCCCGGAGTCGCGTATGTGAAAGTGGACCCGAACGCGGCGTGGCCCGCCAACCTCGCGCCGAAGCCCCCCGAACTCGCGCAATGATCGCGCAAGGCCGGCATCCCGATAGTTCCCCTCCGGCTTTGCGCGTGGCCGGAGATGGGGGCGAGCCGCCCCGAATGCCGGCTGCGCGCCTGACGGATGTCACGTTGCGCTACCGGAAGACGGTCGCGTTGGATACGGTGAATCTCGAAATTCCGGCCGGTGGCATGGTCGGGTTGATCGGGCCGGACGGCGTTGGCAAGTCGAGCCTTCTGGCGCTGATTGCGGGCTCACGTCGAATCCAGCAGGGGCGCGTCGAGGTGCTCGGCGGCGACATGGCGAACGCGCGCTTCCGGCGGGCGGCCTGCCCGCGTATCGCGTACATGCCGCAGGGACTCGGTAAGAACCTCTACCCGACGCTGTCCGTCTTCGAGAACACCGACTTCTTCGCTCGGCTGTTCGGCCTTCGGCGCGCCGAGGCGAAGCGCCGCATCGGCGAGTTGCTCGAGGGCATCGGATTGGCGCGGTTCCCCAATCGGCCGGCCGGAAAGCTGTCCGGCGGCATGAAGCAGAAGCTCTGCCTGTGCTGTGCGCTGATCCACTCGCCCGATCTGCTTATCCTCGATGAGCCGACAACCGGCGTAGATCCGCTGTCGCGCCGGCAGTTCTGGGAGCTGGTCGATCGCATCCGCGCCGACCGGCCCGGCATGAGTGTCCTCGTTGCGACTGCCTACATGGAAGAGGCTGCCCGGTTCGACTGGCTGGTCGCCATGGACGGCGGGCGCGTCTTGGCGACCGGCACGCCGAGCGAGTTGCTGTCGCGCACCGGAGCTCAGGACCTAGACACGGCCTTCATCGCGCTCCTGCCAGAGGAGAAGCGGCACGGCCACAAGGAGATTGTGATTCCGCCGCGACCGCCAGGGACGCAGGAGGTGGTCATCGAGGCGCACGGCCTCACACAGCGGTTCGGCGATTTCGTTGCGGTCGATCACGTCGACTTCCGGATCGAGCGCGGGGAGATCTTCGGCTTCCTTGGGGCCAACGGCTGCGGCAAGTCGACGACGATGAAGATGCTGTGCGGCCTGCTGCCTCCCACCGAGGGCGAGGCCTCACTGCTCGGCGAGCCGGTCAACGCCAAAGACATCGCCGTCCGGCGCAAGGTCGGCTACATGTCGCAGGCCTTTTCACTGTATTCGGAGCTGACGGTCCGGCAAAACCTGATCCTGCACGCCCAGCTCTTCGACGTGGCTAGGGAAGAGATCCCGCGACGCGTCGAAGGCACGGCCGCGCGGTTCGGGCTCACCGAGCTCATGGATACGCTGCCCGAGTCGTTACCGTTGGGACAACGGCAGCGGCTGCAACTCGCCGTCGCGCTGATCCACCAGCCGGACGTGTTGATCCTGGATGAGCCGACGTCGGGCGTCGATCCGGTGGCGCGCGACACGTTCTGGGAGCACTTGATCGAGTTGTCGCGCAGCGACCACGTGACGATCTTTGTGTCCACGCACTTCATCAACGAGGCCGCGCGCTGCGATCGCATCTCGCTGATGAGCGCGGGGAAAGTGCTGATAATCGATACGCCGGCCGGGGTGGTCGAGAAGCGGCAAGCGGCGACGCTGGAAGACGCCTTCATCGGCTACTTGGAAGAGGCGGAGGCAAAACGCCAGGCCGCGCAGCCGGCGGCCGCCGCAGCGCCGACTAGTTCGGCCGAGACGAGCCCTTCAAGGACAGCTGGCGCACCGACCAGCACGAGCTCGTGGTTCAGCCTTCAGCGCTTGTTCGCCGTCAGCTACCGCGAGCAGCTGGAGCTGATTCGCGACCCGCTTCGCCTGACGCTCGCACTGATAGGCAGCTTGATCCTGCTCGTCATCATGGGCTACGGCATCACGATGGACGTGGAGCACCTGAACTACGCCGTGCTCGACCGCGACCAGACGACGGTCAGCCATGACTACACGTTGCGAATCGCTGGCACCGAGCGGTACTTCACCGAGCGGCCGCCGATCACGGACTACCAGGAGCTCGACCGGCGCCTGCGGTCGGGGGAACTAAGCATGGCCTTGGAGATCCCGCCCGACTTCGGCCGCGACGTGTACCGAGGCCAGCCGGTGCGCATCGGCGTCTGGATCGATGGCTCCATGCCGGTTCGCGCCGAAGTCGTCGGCGGCTACGTGCAGGGCAATCACCTCCTCTGGCTGCAGGACGTAGCTCCGCACCGCCTCGGCGTGCGCGAACAACTTGGCGTCGGTCAACGCCAACTGGTGTTGCCGGCCAACATCGAGTTGCGTTACCGGTACAACCCGGACGTCAAAAGTCTCTGGGCGATGGTGCCGGCGGTGATTCCCGTATTGCTGCTCATCATCCCTGCAAGTCTGGCGACACTCGCCGTGGTCCGCGAGAAGGACCTTGGCTCGATCGTCAACTTCTACGTCACTCCGACCACGCGCCTCGAGTTTCTGCTGGGCAAGCAGATCCCGTACATCATCCTGGCGATGATCAACTTTCTGATATTGACGGTGATCGCGATCACGCTGTTCAAGGTGCCGCTGAAAGGCAGTTTCTTGACGGCGAGCACCGGCGCGCTGCTCTTCGCCGGCTGCTCTACCGCGATCGGCCTGTTCGCATCGACAGTGACCCGCACGCAAGTCGCAGCGGTATTTCTGACGGCGATCCTCACCCTCGTGCCCACCGCGCACTACTGCGGCATCATCGATCCAGTGTCTTCGCTGGAGGGCTTCGGTCGTCTCGTGGGGGACATCTTTCCTGCGACGTACTTCATCACGATTTCCCGGGGCACCTTCTCCAAGGCCCTGGGCTTTGCCGGACTCTACGATTCGTTCATCCCCCTCCTAATCGCCGTCCCGGTGTTGCTCGGCGTGAGCGTGGCGCTGTTGAAGAAACAAGAGAACTGAAGCCATGTACGCCAAGAACATCCTGCACCTGGGCATCAAGGAACTCTGGGCTCTGGCCCGCGACCCGATACTACTTCTGCTCATCGCGTACGTGTTCACGGTGGACATCTATTCGATTTCGGTCGGCGCGCCGGACACGCTGCACAAGGCGCCGATCGCGGTCGTCGACGAGGACCAGTCCCCCTTGTCGCAGCGCATCGTCAACGCCTTCCAACTGCCGTGGTTCCTGCCGGCGAAGATTGTATCGAGGGAGGAGATGGACAGCCGGATGGATGCCGGCCTGGATACCTTTGCGCTCGACATCCCGCCCCGGTTCCAGGAGGACGTGCTGGCCGGGCGTTCGCCCGTGATCCAGCTGAACACCGATGCGACCCGCGTGGGACAGGCGTTCACCGGCAGCGCCTACATCCAGACGATCGTTGCGGGCGAGACGCAGGCGTGGCTGCAGCGCTACCGTAGCAACACAACACTGCCTGTGGATCTCGAGGAGCGCATGCGCTACAACCCCAATCTCGCGAGGTCCTGGTTCGCCGCCGTGATGGCGGTCATCGACCAGATCACGACGCTTGCGGTCCTGCTCGTGGGCGCCGCGCTGATCCGGGAGCGGGAACGCGGCACGGTAGAGCACCTGCTGGTGATGCCCGTGACACCGTTCGAGATCATGACGAGCAAGATCTGGTCGATGGGGCTCGTGGTGCTCATCGCTTCCGCGCTTTCCCTGAAATTTGTCGTGCAGGGCCTGCTCGCGGTGCCCATCGAGGGTTCGATCGCTCTGTTTCTGTGTGGCGCAGTGGTTCACCTGTTCGCCACCACTTCGCTAGGGATATTTCTGGCTACATTCGCCCGCACGATGCCCCAGTTCGGAATGCTCATATTGCTCGTGTTGCTGCCTTTGCAGATGCTCTCCGGTGGCGTGACGCCGCGCGAGAGCATGCCCGAGTTCGTTCAGCAGATCATGCTGGCGTCGCCCACGACTCACTACGTCATGCTGGCGAAGGGCATCCTCTTCCGTGGGGCGCGGCTGAGCGACGTTTGGCAGCAGTTCGTTGCCCTCGCTGTGATCGGCACGGTCCTCTTCAGCGTCGCGCTGGCGCGGTTTCGCAAGACCATCGGCCAGATGTGATGGAACGGGGAGACGCCAGGTGAGCGCAAACGTCGGCGAACTCGCCCCCGCGGTGCTTGTCCGCAGTGTCACGCTCTCGGCGGTGTCGCTTCCGGTCGATCCCTGGCGCTCATTGGTTCCGCCCGGATCGTCGTCGCGAACACTCGTATCCACACACTGCCCTAGCCAATGACGTGAAAAGCGGTGCCGACTATCGCGCCGACGGCGCGCTTCGTGACGGAACGCGGGTCTGCGTGCGCGCGATCCGGCCTGACGACAAGGAGCGCTTGAGAATCGGGTTCGAGCGGCTGTCCCCTCGAAGCGTCTATCACCGGTTCTTCTATTCGGTGAAGGAGCTCACTGCGGACGTCCTTCGCGGGGTCACCGAGGTGGATTTTCGCGACCACGTTGCGCTGGTCTTGACGGTGGAGGACGAACACGGCGAAAGACTGATCGCGGAAGGGAGTTTCGTAAGGGTCGCCCCCGGCGCGGATAGCGCTGAAATCGGCGTCATCGTCGGCGACGCCTACCAGGGCCGTGGCGCAGGCACGCTGCTGCTGCAGCACCTCGTCGGACTCGCGCGCGCGGGGGGCATTCGCGAGCTCGTAGCCCTGGTGCTCGACGACAACTGGGAAATGCTCGAACTCATCGAGCATTGCGGCCTTCCATTGCAACAGAGCATCGAGGATGGCGTGCAGCGCGTGGTGATGAGGCTCGATGCCGAATCGTGAAGCAGCCTCCAGTGCCGTCTAGCACACCACCATGAGCGAGTCGCCTGCCAGCGTCGAGTGCACGGTCGAAGCAGACGTTGCAGTGCTCTTCCTGCAAGGAGCCTGGAGGCTTCCCGCAGTACCGGACATCGAGCACATCCTGCGGGAAACCGCAATTCCACGCGTCGAGCACGTCGTGCTCGACGGCAGCCGTCTCGAATCGATCGACACTGCCGGCGGCTTCGTTCTGCTGCGGCACCTGGCCGAACTGGGCCACGCCCCGGACTCTGTCGCGGAGCGGCATGTGGACTCGAAATATGCCCGCCTGCTCGCGCTGGTCCGCAAGCGCACGGCGACACCTGTTGGTGCGGTGCAGGGATCGCGCCGCCATGCCCCGCTGCGGCACATCGGAATGGCGACGATCGCGCTCGGCGACCAGCTGCTGCGCGGACTGAGGTTCTCAGGCATGGTGACCGCGCAACTCGTCGCGCTCCTGCGTTACCCAACGCTCTTCCGCCCGCGCGAAACCGTGTCGCAGTTCGAGGCGGTGTGCGTCGACGCGATTCCGATCGTCGCACTGATCAACTTCCTGATCGGCGTCGTGGTCGCCTACGTGCTTGGCGTGGAAGCGCAGCGCTACGGCGCCAATCTGTTCGTCGTCGACGGTGTGGTCTTGGCCGTGTGCCGCGAGATGTCCCCGATCCTCGGCTCGGTCCTCGTCGCCGGCCGTTCCGGCGCCGCATTCACCGCGCAGATCGGAACGATGAAGGTCGAGGAAGAGGTCGACGCGATCACCACGCTGGGGCTATCGCCGATCCAGGTTCTGGTCATACCGCGGCTGCTTGCGCTGATCGTCGCCATGCCGCTACTCGTTCTCGTGGGAAATATTGCCGGAACGGCGGGCGGCATGATCGTGTGCTCGCTGCTGCTTCACATCACGCCCGACGTGTTTCTAGACCGCATGCATGCGGTTCTGGAATTGCGACATGTCTACGTGGGCCTAGGCAAGGCGCCCGTTTTTGCAGTGTTCATCGCGACCATCGCCTGCCGCATGGGCCTGCAGGTGCGCCGCGACGCGCGCAGCGTGGGCGATAACACGACGTCGACCGTCGTGCAGTGCATCGTTTGGGTGATCGTGCTCGACGCGGCGTTCGCGGTTTTGTTCCAGCGGCTTGAGATATGAATATGGCGGCGGAATCGGTTGTCGTTGCTCGAGGTGTCGTGACTCGCTTTGGCGAGCAGGTCGTGCATGACGGCGTTGACCTCGCGGTGCATCGGGGAGAGGTCGTCGCCGTAATTGGCGGCAGCGGCAGCGGCAAGTCGGTTCTGCTGCGCGAGATCATCGGCCTGATCCAACCTAGCGGCGGCCGCGTCGAGTTGCTCGGCACCGACGTGTGGAATGCCGACGAAGCGAGCCTCAACGCGTTGCGCCGGCGGTTCGGCGTGCTGTTTCAGGACGGCGCACTGTTTTCCTCCTTGACCGTTGCCGAGAACGTGGCTGTTCCCTTCCGCGAACACACCTCGCTGTCGATGGATGTCATCTCTCCGCTGGTGGGATTCAAGATCGCGCTGGTCGGCCTGCCGGCGGACGCCGGAGCAAAGTCGCCCGCGCAATTGTCGGGCGGCATGCGCAAGCGCGCGGCGCTAGCGCGCGCTTTGGCGCTCGAGCCGGAGATCCTGTTTCTCGACGAGCCCACGTCGGGGCTCGATCCGGTCGGGGCACGCGACTTTCACGGTCTTTTGCGCGTGCTCGCCGACAGCCTAGGCCTGACCGTTTTCGTGGTGACGCACGACCTAGACCTGCTTCTGTCGATCGTCGACCACGCCATCGCACTGGGCGCAGGCAAGGTGATCGCGGACGGATCCGTTGCACAGGTGCGCGAGTCCGACAACCCGTGGTTGCGCCAATACTTTGCGGGACACGCCTGATGGAACCCGAAGCAAGGTATACGCTGGTCGGGGCTGTGGTGATCATCCTCGCGGCGGTGGCCGCGGGGTTGCTGATCTGGCTGCGCAGCAGCGGCGAGGGATCGGGGGATCACCGCTACAAGATCTATTTCGAGCACCAGTCGCTGCAGGGGCTGCAAAGGCGTGGCGATGTCACGATGCGCGGCATCAAAGTGGGTGCCATCACAAGCTTGCGCTTTGCAACGGACCGACCGAACGCGGTCGAGGTCGTTATCGGGGTCGCGCCGGATACTCCGGTGCGCCAGAGCACGGAGGCCGTGGTCGAACGGAATCTGCTGACCGGACTTGCAACGCTGTCCCTGATCAACAGCACGGAAAACAGTCCGCTGTTGAGCCAGGCGCCGCAGGGCGAGCCGTACCCGGTGATCGGCGAAGGACAGTCGCAGATGCAGCATGTGTCGCAATCCGTCGACCAGCTGGTGGCGCACGCGGACGAAACGATGCGGAGCATCAGTTCCGTGCTGTCGCCGGAAAACCGCACGGCACTCTCGGATACCATCGCGAATCTTCGCGTGGCATCGCGTCACCTCGACGCGACGCTCACCAAGGCCGATACGTCGTTGGTGTCCGTCGGCCACGCAGGCGATGAAGTCCGCCGTCTCGCGAGCTCGCTTGCGCTCGATGTGCAAACACTTACATCTCGTTACGACGGTCTGGGTGCCGAAGCGACAATCACCGTCGGTGAGGCGCGGTCGGCCCTCGCCAGGGTCGCCGGTGATGCGGACCGGCTCACGCAGCGGGCCGATACGTTCCTCGTCGGGACCGGAGATGAACTGCGAGAAACAGCACGATCGTTGCGCGCTGCCGCCGATTCGGTCGCCACGGCTGCCGGCCGGTTACGCAATCCGCAGCAGGCGATCCTGGGCCCGGTCAACGAGGCGTTGGGTCCCGGGGAGAATCGGCCATGAGACTCCACCTCGTTCTCCTGCTGGCCGCGTTGCTGGGCGGATGCACTGCACTCGGCACGCGCCAGCCCGATCGCTATTACATCCTCGACGCCGGACCCGTCGGTGAAGCGGCATTGCGTCCGCGCATCGGCATCGAGGCGACGCCGACCACGGTAGCGAGCTTCTATGACACGCAGGACATCGTGTTCAGTCGCTCGCCAGGTACGCGCGGGTATTACCAGTTTAACCATTGGACGGAACGGCCACAGCGTGCGATTTATGAACAGCTCGCCGCCCGCCTCGATGGCGCGGACGGCAGCCGACGATACCTCCTCGCCACCCATCTGAACGAGATCTACCACGACGCTGCGGAATCCCCGGGCAGTGCGTGCATCGCCTTCTCTGCCGAGCTTGTGGACGGCGATAGCAAGCAAGTCCTCGCGCGGCGCACCTTTATGCGCTCGGCTCCCGCCGCATCCTTCGACGCGCCTGGTGCGGTGCGAGGTTTCAACCAGGCGCTGCAGGCCGTGCTCGACGACGTCGTCGGCTGGCTCGACGCCGAAGTTGCAGCAAGAGGGGCGCATTCGCCGACCGGGAAACTGTGATGAAGCGGTCGCTGAAGCTGTGCAGCAAGATGGCGTGGGCCACTGCAGTTGGCTGCCTCGGCGTGTGCTTGTTTCTTGGTGTGCCGGTCGCGGCGGCGCTTGGTGTAGCCACGGGCAATGAGCAGGTGACGGCGACCAACGCTCAGGACGCGGCTGCGCCGAGTGGCGTGGAGCGTTCGCCAGTGATCGGTGCGTGCGGAATGCGCGGTCACCACCGAGCTTGCGACGCGCGCGACGGCACCGCGATAGCTGACGTGGATTTCCAACTCACCCCGGTTCCGACACAGCGGGCGGCCCAATAAGCATTTTCTTGCCGCGATGCCTAAGTCCAGAGAAGATTTCGAATGCCGACACTGACTCGCATCGACATCAACGTAGCGAAACCGGAGACCCGCTCCAAGTGGGGCTGGTTTGTCGCGCTCGGCGTGGTGCTCATTTTGCTGGGCGCACTCGCTTTCTTCAACCTGCCGGCCGCGACTACCGCGTCGGTCTACGCGGTCGGCATCTTCATGCTCATCGGGGCGGTCGCGCAGCTTGTCACCGCTTTCCCGGTGCGGAGCTGGAGCGGATTTGCTTTGCTGCTTCTGAGCGGCAGCCTGTATGCCGCGGCGGGGATTGTCGCGATCGCCAATCCGGCGCTTGCCGCCAACGCGCTCACCCTGCTGCTCGCTTTCGCCCTGATGTTCTCGGGAGTGATGCGCGCTTGGTGGAGCGTGGTCCTGCGCCCGCTGCCGGGGTGGGCCTGGATCACCATTTCCGGCATCGTCAGCGTCCTTGCCGGCGTCGCGTTCATCGCATGGTGGCCTGCCGATTCGGTCTGGCTCCTCGGCATGGTGCTTGCCTTCGACCTCACGTTCCAGGGCGCAACGACCATCGCACTGGGGGTCGCTCTCAAGATGAACACGCCCTAAGACGACCGTTGCAGGGAGACATTATGAGCAAATTCGTTGTCGTCGTTTTTTCGGATGAAAAGAAGGCTTATGAAGGACTGCATGCGCTCAAGGAGTTGCATGCGGAAGGAAGCATTACGTTGTACAGCAACGCTGTCGTGCAGCGCGCTGACAACGGGCGCGTGTCGGTAAAGGAGCGGCAGAGCGACCTGCCCGTCGGAGTCGGGGTGGGCGCGCTCGTCGGCGGCCTGGTTGGCCTGTTGGGCGGCCCCGTTGGCGTCGCCGCTGGCATCGGCTTCGGAACCATCCTTGGAGTGTCCCGCGATCTCTTCAATCTGGGCGTGAGCGACGAATTTGTCGCCGTGGTCTCGGACGAACTGTCGCCCGGCAGAACGGCGCTCGTGGCAGAAATCTCTGAGGAATGGGTGACGCCGCTGGACGTCCGTATGGAAGGCCTTGGCGGCAAGGTGTTGCGGGAGCCGCGAGACGATTTTATCGATCAGGTGCTCCCTCGGAGAATCGAGGAGAGCTCAGTGGAACTCGCGCGGCGCAAGGCCGAGCTCGCCGCCGCCAGCCCTGACAAAGTCGAAAGGATGAAGAAGGCGGTGAGCAATGCGGAGCGAAACTTGCGCGCCGCCATGGAAAGGGCCAGCTCGCGCGCCAAGCGCTATCACGACGAAGCCGAGGCGAAGATCCGGGCGCTGCAGGATCAGGCGAAAAAGGTGCATGCGGACGCGAAGGCCCGCATCGAGGAGCGAATCGAAGCCGTTCGCGTGGACGAGAAGAGGCGTGTCGACAAGCTTGAGAAGGCGTGGAAGCTCACGCGTGAGGCGCTGCGGGCATAGACCACCATCCTAGGCGCATATGGGAACGATATTCGACGCAATGCTGTGGTTTACGCTATACGTCATAGCGTTGCTACTTCCACAAGTAGTCGCACTGCTGTGCGATCCGATTGAGACCGTGCGGCCATTCCTGCTCGAATTCGGTGTCGCTCTCGGTTTCGTCGCGTATCCGCTGTTGACGTCGGAATTCTCGCTGGTGGGCCGAATTCGCTCTGTTTCGGTCCTCTACGGCAACGATGTGCTCATGTTCTTCCACAAGTACCTGGGCATCGGCGCACTCGCACTGGTCATCGCCCACCCTCTACTGGTGTCTCCCGGCAACTTCGCGAGCTTCGATCCGTTTGCCGGGTCGACGATGATCCGCTACGGCGCCTGGTCGTTCTGGTTGCTCGTGATTCTTACCCTTACGTCGCTCTTCAGGCGGCGGCTCCGGCTGTCTTACGGATGGTGGATGGTGACTCACTATGCACTCGCGCTCGCGATCGGCACTCTTGGCCTTGCGCACATCCTGGCTGCACGCGGCTATTCGTCGAGCGGCATCGTGAGGGTGGTGATGATCGGTTATTTCATCGGCTTCCTCATTCCGATGTTCCACTACCGGGTGTGGCAGTACTACCGGATGCTTTTGCGGCCGTGGAAGGTAGTCGAGAACCGCGACGAAGGTTCGCGGGTTCACACGCTCGTGCTTAAGCCGGTTGGACACCAGGGATTCGAGTTTCACCCTGGTCAGTTCGCGTGGATCGCCACAGGATATCCCATTACGACGGACCAGCATCCGATCTCGATATCCTCGTCAGCCGAGCTCGCGCCGGATCGTCGCATCGAGTTCAGCATCCAGGATCTGGGTGACTGGTCGGGCAGGCAGATCCCTCGAGCGGCAGTCGGAGCGGCGGCCTATGTGAACGGACCGTTCGGCGCGATGTCGATCGACCGTGAGCCCGGTCAGGGCTTCGTGCTGATCGCCGGAGGCATCGGGATCACTCCGCTGCGGTCGATGATTCTCACTATGAAAGATCGCTGCGACGCACGTCCGGTCATTCTCTTCTACGCTGCGCACAAGCTCGAGGCGGTTGTCTATCGTCAAGAACTCGAGAGTTTGCAGCAACAAATGAACCTGAAGGTTGTTATGGTTCTTTCCGAGCCGCCGAACGAGTGGACAGGCGAGCGGGGACACATCGACGCGGCATTGTTGAAGCGGCACCTGCCGGCGCAGTTCATGCGATTTCAGTACTTCGTCTGCGGCCCGAGCGCGATGCTCGATGCAATGGAAGATACCCTGACATCGCTCGGTCTTCCGCGATCGCGCGTGCATTGCGAGCGTTTCAACGTCGTCTAGAGACCCGATCATGCATCACAACATCACGCTGCGCTTCGCAATAGGCCTCATCGGGCTGCTGATTGCGTGTTCTCTGGCGTTCGCATGGGCCGTAAACCAGCGTGAGCAGAGGTTTGCCGCGGGCGCCGCCGCTGAACGCATGGTGTACAGCCAGAGCGCGGCTGCGGCGGCATACGAGAAACGATGCAGCGCGTGCCATGTGCCGGAGCAGACGGCGAACTGGGTTGCCCGGCGGCCGGCGTCGACACGGGAGGGCGACGTCTTCGAATTCCTTCAACAGCACGGCAGAGCTTCGGAAGTGGAGAATCGCATGATCGCGCGTCTCCTCGCAGAAAACGCGTCGGGATCTTGAGAGTGGTCACCCAACGGGTTTCATGCGCGAGCGCATCCATGCCGGTGCCCGTCTCATACGACTGGAGCCGATCGGGGGAGGGATGAACAAGCGTGGTTCGCTGCTCGATGAGTTACGCGTTCAATACGAGGCAATGCGCGAGTCGACCCATGAGCAGGGTAACGTCGAGAGTTTCCAAACAATCGACGCACGGGTTCGCAAGGCGTTTCGCTGGTTGGAACGCGCGATCACCTACCTCAATGGCCTGAAGCCCGCGATCGATCACCGATTCGATCTGGGCTACGGTTTCGTCTTCGATTCGCCGCAATTCGTCCGCGGTTCGGTGGGGCAGCACGAGCGGCGCATCGTCGGTTTTCCGGTGCTCGAAGAGATCAACGTGTACTACGAAATCTCCGCATCCAAGCCGCTTTCAATCGAGGTCCCGCCCGGATGGGTTTCGTTCGCCGAGAAGACCCTCGATGCGTTTGGCCTGGAGTACATCCGCCGCCGCGAGGAGGAACCTGACGGGACGTTGCGCAAGTGCATCTTTTCGGTCTCGCCGGTGATCCCGGCGCGCGTTTCGTTTCGTGTCGCCTATCAAACGGGGCTGGTGACCGTGGTCCTGGTCAACGTCGACCGCCTTGAGCGCGTCACGCTGGAGTTGCCCAGCGCCGCGATCGAGGAGCCTGTTCTCGAGGATCTCGTGCGGCTGATGCTCGGCCAGGATTCGGCCTTCCTGCAGCGCGGGCGGTTTGCCGGCCTGCGCGGTGGTGCCTCCGGTTAGCGGATTCCACATGCAATTCGGACGGAATGACGACGTTTCGCTAACGACTCGGCGCCTCGGGGGCGTTACGCTGGCGAGGACAACTACGCGAGAACCGAGTGAAACGGGCATCGCCGGTACGGTGGCCCGCTCGTTCTCCGGCGTCCCTGGGATCACTGGCGCATAAGCTAAGGACTCGCGGCCGGCCGCATGGTCTTATCCGCCACCACCGAAACCGCCCCCACGGCCCCGCTCCCCCGCGGGCCGCTCGAGCGCTTCCTGCGGCTCTTCGCGGACGTCCGCGAGGGCGAGGGCGGACAATTGGTGCTGCTCGCCCTCAACGTCTTCCTGATCCTCACCGCGTATTACGTGATGAAGCCGGCGCGGGAAGCTCTGATCCTGATGGAGCCCGGCGGCGCGGAGATCAAGAGCTACTCGACCGCACTGCAAGCGGTCCTGCTTGCCGTGGCTGTGCCGGCCTACGGTGCCCTCGCCACGCGGCTGTCCCGCCGACGGCTGATCAACGCGGTCACGGCGTTCTTTGTCGCATGCCTCCCGCTCTTTTACCTCGCGGCGGAAGTCGGAGTGCATGTCGGCATAACCTTCTTCCTTTGGATCGGCGTGTTCAGCCTGATGGTGATCTCGCAGTTCTGGGCATACGCGAACGACCTCTACACGCCGGAGGCGGGAAAGCGGCTCTTCGCGCTCGTCGCGTTCGGCGCGTCGTCCGGCGCAGTCTTCGGCGCGTTCGTCTCCGGCCATCTGATCGGCGTGTTGGGTGTGCACGCGCTGTTGCTGGTCGCCGCGACGATCCTCGCCGCGAGCCTGGTGGTTTTCAACTTCATCGATCTGCGCGCGCGTTCGGCCGCAAGCGCCGCCGGCCACCCGAAGGCCGCAGAATTGCCAATCGGCCACGGGAACGCTTTTGGCCTGGTGCTGAGCAGCGGTTACCTGCTGCTCATCGCTGCCCTGTTCCTTCTGGTCAATTGGGT
>Ga0187766_10001255_pt1 | contig 14832 bp, 15 predicted proteins | sample 0216_QUI02_MP05__4_FD_132971 | JGI IMG/M metagenome (GOLD analysis project Ga0187766, IMG submission 132971) | Tropical peat soil microbial communities from peatlands in Department of Meta, Colombia - 0216_QUI02_MP05_20_MG | ecosystem: Environmental > Terrestrial > Soil > Wetlands > Peat ... | reverse complement strand
TACCCTTTTCGTCTCTGCGTTGTTGCTGTTGGTGGGCGCTGCAAAAGCCTCGCCGAAGCCGGAACATCCCGCATATTTGCACGCACTGGCCGATCTTCGCGATGCCCGTGCGCAATTGCAGCGTCCCGATGGGGGAGAGCTCCGGGAGCAAGAGAAGAAGGCCATTCATGAAATCGACGACGCCATCAATGAGATCAAAAAGGCGTCCATCGATGACGGCAAGGATCTAAACGATCATCCTCCCATTGACACCATGTTGGATTGGCGTGGTCGTCTGCACCGGGCCCTGGAACTTGTCAACAAGGCCCATAACGACGTGGCGCGAGAAGAAGACAACTCCTTTGCGCAGGGCCTCCAGCAACGCGCGCTCGACCACATTGACAAGGCGCACCGTCACATCGAGGAGGCTATACAGGTCGTCCAATAGGGCAGTCTCTCGTTTTTGGATCGATTGACGCCGCGGTGTTATCAAACCGCGGCGTTTTTTTGTTTCTGCGCAAAACAGCCTGGGATCCCCTTGGAGGGAGTCTTTTTCCGACTTTCCGTCTCCGCGACCCGCCTCCCAAAAATCGGCGGGACCGCGCGCCAGCGGCTGGGGGACTGGCTGGGTTATGATCGTGGCGGCCGTAGGCGGAAGGCGGGAGGTGGAACGAGATGAAGAAACAGTGGGTTTGGGCTGGGATCGTGGCCGCAGCGACAGTTGCGCTGGCGTCAGGCGAGACGTCGGGATCGCAGGCGACGCCGACGGTGAATGTGGGTCCGGCTGTCGCGGCGAAGGCCGCGAACCCTACACCGAGTGCGGCGGCGAAAAATCGGGGACAAAAAACGGCCATAGGAACCGGAACGACGTCGGTGACGGCTTCTGGGCCTTCGGCGTACTGGACGGACCTGGTGGACATTGACGGAGATGGAGTGGAGGAAGACAACCAGTTCCTGTTCGATAAGCAACGCGGAATCCTCTACACGTATAGACAAGGAAATTATCAGTGCGCGGACGGAACTCGAGAGAGTGGAAACGTGCTGATGGGTATCTATACGCAGGGAAATACGGCGGGAAAGCCGCAGGGTTCGGGATGGTACGTCGTAGCGGTGAACCGAGGGCAATGTGGAGAAAAAAAGGCGGGGCTGTTCGGATGCTGGTTCGACGCGAGTGGAAAGCCAACAACGTGCGGGACGGCGAAGGTGAAAGAAGAGTCAGGAGAAATCGAGGTAGCGGTCAAGAAGTAGGGCTCGGCAACAGATGCCCGCTTTATCCTTCTGACACTGCCTCGTAGGGGCATGGAAACATGAACGGATTGATGATGGATTATCCGCTGACGCTCACGCACATCCTGGAGCGCTCGGCCAAGATCTACCCGTGCAAACAGATTCTGAGCAGGGTGTCGGATGGTTCGATGCACGGCTACACCTACCTCGATTTCTACAAGCGCGTCCATCGACTGGCGCACGTCTTAAATCAGTTGGGACTCAAGCAGGGTGATCACGTCGGGACGCTCTGCTGGAACAGCTATCGTCACTTGGAGCTGTATTTCGCCGTCCCTTGCGCGGGTCTCGTTCTCCACACCTTGAATCTGCGTCTCGCACCGGACCAGTTGATCTACATCGCAAACCACGCTGAGGACAAGGTGATCTTCGTGGATGCTTCCCTGCTTCCGATTCTCGAACCGATTCGCCAGCAGTTGAAAACGGTTCGCCAGGTCGTGGTCATCGATGATCTGGGAGGGACTCAACCTGCTGATACCCTCGACTATGAGCCGATGCTCGCGTCCGCCCCACCAGACAAAGCCTACCCATGGCCCAAACTGGAGGAAAATGCTGCTGCGGCGACCTGCTACACTTCGGGGACCACGGGGTATCCCAAAGGAGTCGTCTATAGCCACCGCGCTGTGTTCCTTCACAGCTACGCAGCCTGCATGGCCGACAGCTTTGCTTTAAGCGAACGCGACACGATTCTTCAACTCGTACCCATGTTTCATGCCAACGGTTGGGGCATCCCATTCGCCGGAATCATGACCGGGTCCAAGCTCATTTTCAGCGGAAGGCTGCTACAGCCGTCTGACATCGCGCAGCTCATTGAGAGCGAGCGGGTTACCTTTACCGCTGGCGTGCCGACGCTGTGGATGACACTCCACACTCATCTCGAAACCCATCCAGCAGACATATCCAGCCTCCGCTGCGTGGTTGTGGCGGGCTCGGCTCTTCCGCGGCAGTTCGTCGAGCTCTACCAAAAGAAGTATGGAATTCGAATGCTGTTGGGTTGGGGCATGACGGAGACGACTCCGATTTGCACGGTGACGTCGCTGAAAAGCAGCCTGGAACGCCTGCCCGAAAAACAACGCCTGGACATAATGACGCGCCATGGCATTCCTCTGGCAGGTGTCGATGTTCGTATCGTGGGGCCTGACGGCATGGAACTTCCGTGGGATGGAACGACCATGGGCGAGCTAGAAGTGCGCGGACCGTGGGTGGCCGGGAGTTACTACAACGACCCGGAACGCAATCAAGCATTTCGGGACGGGTGGTTTCGCACGGGCGACGTGGCGACGATCGACGCCGAAGGCTACATCCAGATCATGGACCGAACGAAAGATTTGATCAAAAGCGGAGGGGAGTGGATCTCCAGCGTCGATTTGGAAAATGCAATCATGGCATATCCAAAAGTCGCCGAAGCCGCCGTGATCGCCGTGTTTCACACCAAGTGGCAAGAACGTCCGTTGGCCTGCATCGCGCCCCTACCCCAACACAAAGACACCATTAATAAGGAAGAGATTCTGGAGTTTCTTGCCGCACGACTGCCCAAGTGGTGGCTTCCCGACGAGATTCTTTTCATCGACGCCGTACCCAAGACCAGCGTCGGAAAGTTCAACAAGCGAGCGCTTCGTGAGCAATTCAAGGACTATAGGCTGCCGGAGACGTAAGCTGCTCGACGCCTTCAACATCAAAGAAGTGAGCAGTGTCCGACCTTCGATGTAGAAACGCGCTGTAGCCAGCCGTTACCCAGAGCAGCCCACATTCAGCTGTCGGAAAGGAACCAGCGCCCCTTTTTCTCTGCGGCTGGATCACTCTTAGTGCGATCCTTCTATTAGCCCACACGACAGCAAGGCACATGAGAACCTTCGGCGCAGGCCAAACAAGCAGGGCTGATTGGAGGCATTCGCTTGCGGGTTACTCCGACCGGCGCGTGTTGCTGGTCCTTCTGCTCGGTTTCGCCAGCGGTCTGCCTCTGTTGTTGACCTACTCGACCCTGTCCGCATGGCTTGCGACTGCGGGGGTGAGACGCGCTGCGATCGGCGCATTCGCGATGGTCGGAACGCCCTACGCACTTAAGTTCGTGTGGTCGCCCGTGATCGACCGGCTGCCGCCACCGCTGCCGCTGGGACGGAGGCGCGGTTGGGGAATCTCGATTCAGCTGGCGTTGATTGCCTCGCTACTCGCCCTGGGATTCTGCAGTCCGCAGCGTCATCTCATGCTCATGGGAGCCCTGGCCCTCATCGTAGCGTTTCTCTCGGCAAGTCAGGACATCGTCATCGACGCGTGGCGCGTAGAGATCCTTCCGATGGATCTTCAGGGGCCCGGAGCGGGGATGATCCAGGTCGGCTACCGGGTAGGCATGCTGGTGTCCGGGGCAGGTGCCCTGGTCATTGCCGCGCGCGCCGGTTGGTTTCTAGCCTACGCAGCGATGGCCGCGATGCTGGTGGTGGGGCCGCTGGCACTTGCATTCGGCCCTGAGCCCAGTCGGTCGACTGGCGCCGCGCCCGCCACACAAAACGCTACGCAGGCGGGGGCGAACGCGGTCACGCACTGGCTCTCAACTGCCGTGATCGGGCCGTTTGCGGATTTCATGCGCCGCCCGATTTGGCCCGTGATCCTCCTTTTCGTGCTTGGCTATAAGGTGGGCGAGGCGATGGCGGGTTTGATGGCCACACCGCTTTACATCTCACTGGGCTTCTCGCTCAACGAGATTGCTGCTGTTTCCAAGCTCTTGGGGTTCTTCGCGACTGTGACTGGAGCGCTTATCGGCGGGTTGGTCACGGCGCGGTTCGGCCTCCTGCGTTCCTTGATGCTGTGTGGAGTGCTGCAGTCGGCTGGCAATCTGTTCTATGTATTGCAGGCCGTAGGTGGCCACCGGCTCGCCTATTTAGCCCTGTGCGTGGCTGCAGAGAATCTGACGGGTGCCATGGCCGGCGTGGCCTTGGTGAGCTATCTGTCAAGTCTGTGCTCGCCCGCCTTCACGGCGACTCAATACGCGCTGCTTTCTTCTCTCGCATCGGTCGGGCGTACGCTGGTGGCTTCTTCCAGTGGCCTGCTTGCCGAGACGCTCGGTTGGGTGCCCTTCTTCGTGGTCACGACAGTCGTAACAGTTCCAGCCCTGTTGTTGCTCGTCTGGATTGCTCGACGAGAAAACGCAGGGTCCGCCCAGAAGTCACCGCTGTTTGCACTCACAAAAGGCTAACGAAACCCGGCGAATTGCCCCCGCTGCGCCGCGCTTTGGAGGGAAAGGTTGGTTCCCTCGCGAATAAGATCCCGTGCCGGCATCGACACGCTCACATGTATACTCACTAATACATAAACTCTTGAGAGATACTGACACGTTATATACTGGAACTGACTGCTACGGAGTTCACGCGATGACTCGAACAAAGGCGCTGGCTTTCCTGCTCATAGCGAACAACTATCAAACGCTTACGGCCGTGGCGGACGGCCTCGGGCAGGTTGGCGCCAGCTTCGATTTCGCTTCGACAAGCGAGGCCGGAGGGGAGTACGTCGGACGGAGAAAGGTGGACGGCATCATAGTAGATCTGGATGTCCCCGGCGCCGAGGATCTGATTCGTTCCATCCGGCAAGGCACCTCCAACCGAGGCGCCGTGGTATTCGCCTGTTTGCCCAGTGACAACCGATCGCCCGTCGCTGTGGTGACCGGGGCGACTTTTCTTCTGCCCCGGCCGCTGACTCCGGAAAGCGTGGCATCTCAAGTTTCAGCCGCTCGAAGTTCCATGCTGCGGGAACATCGACGCTTTTTTCGGTACCCCCTCAGTCTGCCGGTATACCTCGTGTCGAACGGAGCTGAGCAAAGGGGTATGATGGCCAATCTCAGTGAAGGCGGGATGGCTATCTACACAGTGAGATCTGCCGAATATCGTTCGATGATCGAATTCGCCTTCGAACTTCCTTCCGGAGAGAAGATTGCGGGAAAGGGTTCGGTGGCCTGGGTGAATAATGAGGGGATGCTCGGCATTGAATTTCACGTTCTGCGCGGCCAAGGAGAAGTGGTTTTGCAGAAATGGATTCAGGAACAACAGACAATCGATTTGTGCCCCAACAACAGAGAACGAACCCCGCGCACCGAACCTGCCTAATCCCAAGCTTCGCTGCTGTTTGCGCGGCCTAGAGACAAGCTTCATGGGCAAGAGGATCTCGCTCATCTCAGCTACGATGCTGCCAAAGTTGCGTTCTATCGAGCTGATCGCATATCATCTTTCTTGACGTCTCCGCCCGAGGTGAGATTGTGCCTCCCGAGTACTACTTTGGCATAGCAGTCGCTGCCGTCTTGCTGGTTTTGTTGGTCTCCCTACTGCGAGGCAGGCGAGCTACGCGACAGGTCTCGGGTCAAAGCAGTGGCACATCCGAGCTGGCACCTCAACTATCGCGGATCGCCGATGCCCTAGAAAAACTAGTCGTTCACCTGGAAACTTCACCCTCCCTGATCAAGCAACCATCGGCTTCGACTGCATTCGCGGCGGCTCCCCAGCCACCAGCACCGGCAGCTTCCGCTCCGGTAGCAGCTCCGCGAGCGCCGGCGCCGTTGCCATCGGCTCCAGCAGTGCCGGCTACGCAACCTTTGACGCCGCTAGCAGCGCCAGTCGCGTCAGCTCCCCTACCGTCACCACCGGTGCCGTCGGCTCCAGCTCCGCAACTGTCCACGCCCGTAGCATCAGCGCCGGTCACGTCAGCACCGGTACAGAAACCTTCCGAAGAGAAAGCCTCTGAACCAGCCCCTGAAGAGCCGCCCAAGAGCGAGCCAAAGAAACCGCGTGTTGTCTTATCAATGTTTGGCCGCTAGGGCGAGTCGAAATCCCCACAGCCTCGCAAGGTGACCTCGAGTGGGGATGACTCTACAATCTACCCTGCGGTTGAATCGCGTGAATTTCACGGTCGAGCCTCGTAAACGATGTTGAATGGGGTTTCCGCAGCCCGTCGGAAACGGGTGAACCCGGCCGAGGTCACGACTTCTTTGATGCGTGCCTCACCGGCTTGCGCACCCAGGCAAAGCCCCACTTCCTGGGAGCGTGAACACGGCGTACACAGCAGCGTTGAGAAGGAGTAATAGACCCGGCCCACGGGGTTCAAGTTGTCCTTCAATTCATCGTTTGCGAAAGGCTCCACGATCATCCATGTGCCATCCTTGCTGAGCGACCCCCGCACGTGTCTGGCGGCGCCGCCCGGATCGCCCATATCGTGCAAGCAATCAAAGACAGCAACAAAGTCGTAGTCCTTCCCTGGGTAATCCTTTGACTTCGCGACTTCAAAAGTCACGCGATCGGCAACTCCTTCACGCTTTGCGGAATCCCGAGCTGCCTCAATCGACTTGTCATGGTAATCGAACCCGAAAAAGCGAGACTTCGGGAATGCTTTCGCCATCAATAGTGTGGAAGCTCCTTTCCCACACCCGACGTCGGCCACTCGGGCCCCTGCCTCCAGCTTTTTTTGCACCCCGTCGAGGGCGGGAATCCATGAAGCCATGAGATTGGCTGCGTAGCCTGGACGGAAGAATTTCTCGCACCCGTGAAAGACACCATCATCGTGCTCATGCCAGCCCATTCCAGCTCCGCTGCGGAAGGATTCGGCGATACGCGGGACGGCCGCCAGAGACCCCAAGGCGAGCTGGAACGCACCGGGGAGGTATGCCGGGCTGTCTTCATTGGCGAGGGTAAAGGCCTGCTCCTCGCTCAGGCTGAACTTGTTAGTCTTTTCATCGTATGTGACGTAGCCTCCCGCTGCTTGCGATGCAAGCCACTCCCGCACGTAGCGTTCATCGGTGCGAGTTTTCGAGGCAAGTTCGGCCGAACTCATCGGCCCGGCAGCCAGTGCCTTGTACAGTCCGAGCCTCTCCCCGATGACAACCATCCCTGTGTGGACGGCAGCACCTAAATCGCCGACGAATCTCGCGATAAAAGCGTTCAGTTTGTCCATGTCGACCGAAGGACGCTGTGCAGTACTCATTAGGTTCTCCCAAAAGGTGCCTCTAGATTGAGAGCCGGGGCAGAAGAAAGCTAGTGAGGCACACTTTGTGGCGGATTGTGCCCTTTGAAAGAGGCGGAAGTCAAGGTCGTGCGACGGGGCGTTTTCGACGAACCTGTGTAGGCTTCGTGTACCTGCTTTCGACTGATTCGATCGAAAGCCCGGGTCAGAATCGCGCGTCATCAGCGCTGTCGGACGGAGATCGACGAGATTCGATTGTTCCAAGTCTTTTGCGGATCATTGCCGACCGCTACCCTGCGCAGATCTGCGATATTGTAGCGAATGAACAGAACATGGCCCTGGAAATTGAAGTCGTCATAAATCCGGACGGTGACCCCACCAAGGATTCGAATGGAGCTGATGGCGTTGTTGAAGTTTTTCGGAAGGTTGGGTATGTCTTGACCCGTTTTCCGACAGAAGTATTTGCCTTTGTGGGCATCGAAATTCGGCCAGTTATAGAAGCATGCCCCGGCCTTTGGCACCGGCGGGTGGCCCCACGTCAGGGTCTGAGCGCTCAGACCCAATGGCAGGGTCAGCACCAGTGCAAGCACTCGGAGCGAACATCTGGTCATGGTGCGACTCAGTCCTACACAAGAGCGGTCAGGATCGGAAGCATGCGCAAAATCATCGCAAGCGCATCAGATCCCGAACCACTGTCAGATGTACCAGGCAAATATGGAGCAGTAACCTCCCGTTCGCGGGAACCTGACCGCACGAAGGAAGGGCGTGCTGCGTGTCTGTTGACCAGGTGAATCGGGTGCTGGCTGCTATACTACGCGGCTGATGAGCGATCGATTCCGCTACTACCTCCGCGTGCGCTACGGAGAATGCGACGCCCAGAAGATCGTCTTCAATTCGCGCTATAGCGACTATGCTGACCTCGCGGGACTTGAATTTCTGCGCGCCGCCGGTTTAGGTAAGGCTGTCACCACAGGTGGTCTCGACTATCAGGTCGTGAAGCAGACACTCGACTGGAAATCCTCGGCCCGCTTCGATCAGGTGCTCGAGATTTCCGTTCGGGCCACTCACCTGGGCAACACCTCCTTTTCTCTTCTCGCGGAAATGCGCGTTGCAGGAGAACAGCAGATGGTGGCGACGGTTGAGACCGTCTATGTGCTGGTTGCCGCGCACACCCTCGTGAAGATGGCGCTTCCTGCCGACTTTCGCACTGCGCTCGAGCGCGGCGCCAACGGAAAAACGACCGACCATGCCGCGTATCTTTCCCCACACTCGGCTTAGTGTTGCTGATCCCTCTACGCGGGTATCGTCTTGCGCGTCCGGAACGCTGTTTGTTCTTTCTTCGTTTCCGTCAGTGGTCTGATCCGCCTAGGATGGGCTCTTAGTCGGCATGACGATCTTGGACACCGTGATCGTGTCACCGTCCAAGGTTCCCGTAAGCCGAACGGTGTGGCCCGCGTGCACCTGCAAATCCGAGAAGTCCTGATTTGCGATGTTGTACGTCTTTCCATTAGAAATGAACACGTATTTGGCTCCCGCTTTTACGCAGGCATTCGTGCAGTCGTGGTCGGTCATCTTGGCTTCCGGGTGAGCAGCCATCATTTTCGAATGACTGCCACCGCACATGCTGTCGCTAATTTGACCCGTCCACGTCTTATCAGCAGCCAAAGTAAAGGAAGCAAGGCACAAAAGCAGGCCAGCAAAACACAAAGCAGCATAGATCCTTTTCATGTTCATGTCGGTCTCCTCCTAGCGGAATGGGCTAACAAAAGCCCGAGGGCCCACAAGAGTGTACACCTTCATAGTAGGTTGGCTTTCGAGCTCAGACGCGCCGCTCTGCGAGATTTCTCCGATGTGCTCCTAGGCTCGCTTTCGTCTCGTGTCCATCTCGACTCGCGCCAGCGCCAATCGTTTCGTGTCAACTGAAATCTTCCCTCGAGCATCGACGCTCTTCGAAAGCATCCGCACTGCCGCTTTTGGAACAGCAAACTGCGCGACGCAGCCGCAAGCCAGGCAAACCACAAGCTGAGGGAATACACAGACCGGTGGCTGACCCACATGATTCGGGTGGATGAAGATCTCGGCGCCAAACTTGTCCAGAATCTTTGAACCACAAGATGTGCAATGCATTCCCTGACACCCGATGATGGACGGCTAGGATTCCAGCTCCATCGAAGATCCGCTTTCGAATTTTCAGCCGTTGACATTATGGTGCGGGGCCAGCCTGCCAGCATTAACGTCTGTTGACACGTTGTTTAAGTTAGGGCAAGCGAGCCTTTTTGCTCCGCCTTGCTCAGCAGACTCAGGATCCAGGCGAGCTGCGCCCGGCGCCCATTGGAACCATAGGAGGGCCTGTCGATTTTGGGCCAGTCTTTCGATTGACTAATGAGGCTGAGCTTAGGGGTTCTGAAGGTGGGCAAGTCAGCCCCGAGCTTCAGACTGATAGTAAGGGCATGCCGCAGGCGTATATGCCTATAGAGAAGGTCGATGACACTACGGATAAAACCCGTCGGCACCGTGAGTGTTACAAAGAAGCCGGATGGGCGATTGGTTCTCCACTACGCTCGCCTAGAGGGAGCTGCTGTGCCCGCACCACTCCAAGTGGGTTCCACGACAGCCTCAACGGAAGGGTGTGCTACATCTGCCGACGTGTCGCGCGCGACCGAGGCTGCCAGAGGGGATGGCCAGCAAAATGAAGTAGAACTAAAGCCTGCATCGAAAGCCAGTGAGTTGAATTCTGCGAAGTCGTCTTATTTCGTCTCGAGGACTTCGCGGTCGTATAGCGGCTGAATCGGCCGAGCGTTTCGGGGATAGAGCTTGGCGAAAACCGCCACCTGCTCTGGAGAAAGCGTTGACTCATTTTTTAGAACATACCAGGTGACACCTTCCGAGCAGGGCGGCGTAGTCAGCGATCCAGGGAATGTGTAGTAACCGTGATCTGTCGGGAGGAGGTCTTTCACGTTCAGGCTGACGGATGGCACGTCCGTGGCCTTTTCCGTTTGTGCAGGAATGTTTCTCCATACGGCGTCGAGGAGTGCATTTGAAGGGCCGGTGTTGAAAAGAACGGCAACCACCGCCAAATGACCGCTACCGTCGTCATGGACGAGGTGGGCGACCAGGTCAAAACCCCGACCGTTGATGTGTTCCTCACTCGGATGATGGAAATGGAATTGTTTTAACATAAAGGTCTTGTCACCCACCGTCAGCGTGCTGCCGGGAGCATAGTTCACCTGGATTGTGTGACCATTGTTGATGATGTTGAGCGGCACGGAATTGTACGCAAACGTAAGAGGCGGCAGCTCGGCGGGCTTCGCATGCTTGATGTCGATAGGGGACTGCGCATGGCCGGCCGCGCATGTGGCATACGCAGGATCGAGTTGGCCCCAATACTTCGGGCCCTCCTTTCCTTCGTAGGTCCAATGCGGTGGATGAGACTCCTGCCCGGGCAACGCGGTCCAAAAAAAGACGACACAGAGCGTCAAGAGAGTTGCGGATATTCTCAGAGAAAGTCGGAAGTGCATTGTCTCCTCCACAGTAAGCTCAGAGGAAAAAGATGGAGCGCTCGACCTTGAGTCGAACACAAAAGCGATCGGGCTGCCAAGTAAAATGTGGTGTCAAGCGTGCCGGTTACTGGGTTCGGGGACTGGAGCGCCATTATCTCGCTTCTCGATTTCGGCTGACGAGATGGCTCCTGAAGCTACCTCTAGGACGCGGTTCAAGTTAGTCGACAGTCAGGCGGTTGCCGCGGCCGATTCACCGAAGGACTGAACGGCCGCAGCCTCGTCGTCCCGAATGTCAAAGACGGTAAGCAACTTTGTCAACTGCATGACGGCCTGCACTTCCTCCGTGAGGCTGAGCAGCTTCAGCTCTCCCTGCTGTTTCCGAACGCTTGCTAGTGAACTGATCAGATAGGCTAAACCTGTGGTGTCGATGCGTTTGACATCGGCGAGGTTGAGCAGAATCTTCTTGTGTCCCTTGCCTAGCAGGTCGCTTACCAGTTTGCCCAGGGAGGTGCTTTCTTCACCAAAAACGATCCGACCGCTGATATCCACGATGGTGACGAAACCGACGTGTCGGGTGGTTGCAGTCATTTTCATTGAGGCGCTTCCGTCGATAGAACGGGAGATCTACAAAGCGCAGTGTAATCGCATCACCGAGTAAGTCAACTGTTACGAGTGCTAGTTCTTTTAGGCCGGACGTTTGCCAAAATATTTGGGGATGGCTTTAAGAGCGCATTCGTTAGGACCTCACGTAGTGAGGCACGGAATTCCTGTCCGCAGGACCAACGCGGTCCAAGTTCTTGTTCAAAAGAGATACACTACGCAATTCCGGCAAGCGGAAACAAGATGACCAGCTTGAAACTGCGCGCCGCTGACTGCCCCCGGAGCGTAGACATACTGTGGGGCATGGAGCCGCAGGAAATCGATGTGATCTTAGCGACGGCACGCCCTCGCCGGTTTTCTGCTACATCCGTGATGACGCACCAGGGCGCCTCTTCCGATTATTTTCTGTTGATGTGGAAAGGCCGAGGGCGGTACTTCTACCTAACCCCAGGTGGGAAAAAACTTATCCTGCTATGGATAAGGCCGGGAGAGACGTTCGGCGTGGCGGCGCTGTCGCGGCGGCCTTGCCGGTATCTCGCAAGCTCGGAAGCTGTGCAGGACAGTGTTGTGCTTGCTTGGGACGGCCCCACGATCCTCAAGCTCGGACAACGCTTTCCTCGGCTTTTGGAGAATGTAATCTATCTCACGTTTAACTATGTCTCATGGTATATCGCTGCCCACTCGGCTCTGGTTTCTGAATCGGCGCAGGAGCGGCTTGCCAATTTGCTCGTGGGGCTGGGGCCCAGTATCGGTGAAGCCGTCTCGGGCGGTGTTGTAATCGACGTCACCAACCAAGAGCTCGCCGATTCGGTGAATATCGGAGTCTATACGACGAGCCGCATCATGAGCGCGTGGCAAAGGATCGGCGCAATAGGTAAACAACGTGGGAAAATTCTTCTGCGTTCCCCCAAAAAACTGTTTCGTCCGATCCCTTGATCCTAGGAAAGTCGGCCAAACCAGATGACATGATGCTAAACGATCCGTTCGGATGAACCTGATCTGAGTTTTTTGTGGATGACTGAGACGCTGCGACCCTGCATTTTGTATGATGTGGCGCAACCAGAATGTACGGGACGACACATCCAAAGAAAGGGCAATAGAATGCGGAAAAAGACGCTTATTTTCCTGTGCGGTATTGCCGTTCTGTTCCTGACATCGGCTCGTTCGTCACCGTCCACCCAAAGCAGCTACGGCGAGGATCGAGCTCTGATCGAGGATCTTCAGGCCCGCTACATGTTCGCCTTGGATTTTAGAGACGCCGACACCTACGCACTCACCTTCACCGAGGATGGGGTGCTCGATTACGGTCCCGTGGTCAAAGGTCGCGACGCGATCCGAAAAGTGATCGCTGGGATGGCCAAAAACGATGCAGACCGGGCGAGTCAGGACACCTCCGGATTGCGTCCTGCCGCCGGGCGTCACAACATTTCGAATATCGTACTGAAGATCGACGGCAACAAGGCGGTGGGAAGAGCCTATTGGTTTCATTACAGCAATAACAATCCCAAACGAACTGCGGCTCTTGACTCGTTCGGCCACTATGAAGATGAAATGATCAAGGTGGACGGCAAGTGGTTCTTCAGCAAACGGAAGATCTACAATGAGCAGGTTGCTGACTGGGCTTCAAAAGGCGGGAATCCGGCCTGGTAGTGAGCGTGCTGCGATCAGAGGAAGTCGACGAATTCGGGGCGCATGCACAGCTGCCCGCTTTTCTTTCTGCCTGGTATTCCGGCTAAGTCCCGCCGGTCGGTAGCTGACACCCTGAGCAGAAGGCAAGGTCCTTGCGCCGAATTGATCCGTGCTATGGTCTGCTGCATGAACATCCAGCGAGCGATCGGTTCTGCCGAGGTTCAAGCGCTGGCGGTTGCGCTCCTTCTCTTGGCGATGGCGGGCGGCAGTTTAGCGGGGACGCACGCGAGCACCAGGATCTACGTCACGAATAGTCTCGGTGACGACATCTCCGTGATTGATGTCTCGACGCGCAAAGTGATTGGAGACATTCGCGTGGGCGAGCATGTTCACGGCGTCTGCGCCCGGGCGGATGGTCAAGTGGTTTTTGCCACGATCGAATCCGAAAAGGCTCTGAAGGTGATCGACACCGCGACGGACGAGGTTGTCGATACCATCGCGCTCACCGGAACGCCCAACCAGTGCGCCTCAACGCCCGACGGCCACTTCGTGGTCGTGCCGATCCGGGACGGCAACAGCGCGGATATCGTGGATATGGAGGAGAAAAAGGTTGTGAAGGTGTTGCCCGTGTCCTCTCCGCACAATAGCTACAATGCGGGCGACGACAGGCGCATCTGGGTATCGTCTCTGGCCGGCCATCAAATCGATCTGATCGATCTGACGAAGATGGACTTTGCCGAAAAAATTTCGGTAGGTGGCGTTCCGCGTCCATATGCCGTGTCGAGGGATGGCAAATGGCTCTACGTCGCGCTGAGCGATCTTCACGGCTTCGTAGTCGTCAGTATTGCGGACGAGAAAGTCATCGAGCGCGTGGACTTGCCACCCGCGCCACCTTCTGCGTGTGCGCTTGAGCCGCACACGCCTACGCACGGGATCGAATTGACCCCCGATGGCAGCCAGCTTTGGGTGACGAGCTTGGCCGACGGCGGCGTGTATGTCTACGACATTGCGACCAAACAGCTTTCCCGCGAGATTCCCACTGGAAAGTGCCCGAACTGGATCACTGTGACTCCTGACGGCCGCTACGCGGCTGTGAGCAATAGCAGCAGCGACGATTGCTCGATCATAGACGTGCGAACGCACCTGGAAGTGGCTCGCGTCAAGGTTGGTAGAGGCCCCAAGCGCCTTCTGGCACTGACAGTACCCTAATCCCTGGCCGCGCGGGCAACCATCTTTCAATTTCGAGATTCTTTTGAGGCCGTGATCGAATCGCCCGCCGTGCGGACCACTCCGCATCGGGATGTTCGGAGCACGGTCAAAGGGAGCTTTCGGTAGCCGACCGCTCAGCTTCCAACCAAGCGAGAGAGAGTTTGTAACCCACTGCCACAACGATTGGACCGACGAAGAGGCCGATGATCCCCATTGCCAGGAACCCTCCAATCGCGCCTAAGAAGATCACTACAACGGGAACCGCGACACCGCGCCCCAGCAGCAGAGGCTTCAGCACATTGTCCATCAGGAGGACAACCAGGCACCAAATCAGAAACAGCACAGCCTTAAAGGTGCTCGCGATCGTGAACTCGTAAATCACTGCGGGAATCAGTACCAAACCTCCCACCTGAAGCACAGCAGCGAAAAGGAAAATCACCGCCCACAAACCGGCCCCTGGTAGTTTCACAGCTAGAAAACCTGCACTGGCAAAGACCGCCTGAATGAGCGCCACACCCAGAATGCCCCTGGTGACGCTACGGATTGTGGACCCAACGAGGTCGGTGAACTCCGACCCCTTATCGCCAAGGAGGCGCTTTGCCAACGAGTCTGCGACTGCGGCGCCAGCTTGGGCGTTCGCTAGAAGAAAACCGGCTACCACAATCGACAGCACAAACTGTAGGACCGTGACTCC
>Ga0187766_10001254_pt1 | contig 14836 bp, 17 predicted proteins | sample 0216_QUI02_MP05__4_FD_132971 | JGI IMG/M metagenome (GOLD analysis project Ga0187766, IMG submission 132971) | Tropical peat soil microbial communities from peatlands in Department of Meta, Colombia - 0216_QUI02_MP05_20_MG | ecosystem: Environmental > Terrestrial > Soil > Wetlands > Peat ... | reverse complement strand
GACAACAACCCATAAAAGTAGATTTTTTTGTAATGTAGATGCGGAAGCAACACGGGCGATTTTTTTGAGAAGTGTAGAGGGGCGATGTTCACGATCCAAATGGAAAGGTTCACATAAGGTTTTCAGATTGTGGTTCTTGCCGTAATGATATGTTTCAAGGTATTCAAAGATAAGGCTGAGTTGGGTGAATCTGTCCCTTAACTGGTAGGCATCCTCAAATAGATTACCCCGTTGATTTTTTGTAATGAAGAGGAAGAGGATAGTTATTAATAACATCATGACCCAGTACTGAGGAATGAGTTGCAGTATGTTCAGAATGAAAAGGGTGATTGTAAGTATTGAAAACGTCATTGAGAAGAGAAGTAGTGGGAGTAATGATCTCGTAGGAGGTTGTTCGTCTAGCCAGTTCAAAATATTTTTCTGTTCCCAGGACCTGGGCATATTTTTCGATGTAAGCAAAGATTTCATGAGCAGTTTGTCGCGAAAGATAGTGAGGGGTGTTAGCTCGCGAATAAGAGCTTGTCTTTGATGGATTACCTGTATATGAGGCGTGGTATTCAATAGCCATTCTTGTAAACGTTGGCTGCCTTCAGATAGGACTGCTGTGTTCATCAGCCGATGAAGAGAATGTTTACCTGTAATGTCGAGATCAGATGCAAAAGGATGATTGATGGGAGAGGTTATAAATGGTTCAGGAGGGATAGTATCCCAATCGAGGTTGATGCGGGCGATATGAGTTGATTTGATTTGCATCCAGATTTTGTGCCGGGTGATGCTCCTATTCAATCGACCATGAAAGTAGGCGACAACGCTATAACCAATCAATGTTATAGTTGCACAGATTAAGAGAAGCCACCAGCCTGCAAGGAAAAAGCCCATTAAGCTCAGTAAAGCCCCAATAAAGAAAATTGCTACACGAATCCAACCAATACGATTGCTTTTTTGCTCAAGGACAGTTATACGTCCCTGCAGTCGCTTTATTTGGCGTTCAAGCGCAATCTCCCGCGCTTGCTTATTGATGATATTATTTGTCATTACGGGCCAACTGTTCACGATATTCCAAATATAACTTACACGGCATGATCTCTATTGTCCATAATACCAACTTCAACTGAAAAAGAATAGTTTGTGATAAAGCTCATCCTGTGGTTTGTTGGTACGTCTCATGATTTGAAAGGGAAATATGCCCCAGTTTCCTATTTAAAACGAGAGTTCCGAGAACATTCATGACTACGCGAGATGCGAGTAAAGCTGTTATATCGGCTACATCATAAGGTGGCGATACTTCAACGACTTCCATACCAATTAATCCCTCACGTGCAACAAGCTGGAGAAGACTAAGAACTTCGCGGGGCAGAAATCCACCGGGTTCAGGCGTGCCAGTTCCGGGCGCAAAAGCCGGGTCAAGGCAGTCGATATCAAAACTTAGAAAGACACACTTTGCATCTTTCCAGGCAATATCGAGAGCATACTCAGCGACTCGGTCAATACCAAAGCGGTCAATATCTTCCATGGTCATGATGGTAGTCTGGCGTTCGCGAGAATTGGAATACCAATCACGAGGTTGATTCCAACCTCCAATACCAATCTGAACCAGGTTAGTAGGGGGAGCATTGGGTATATTGGTTGCATGGAACCATGGACTGCCGTGCATGCGCTCATCCATACTGGACGAGCTCAAATCGGCATGACGGTCGAAGTGGATGATACCAATATTGCCATCGATATGTGGAGCAAGTCCGCGAATGTCAGGATATCCTATCGAATGATCTCCGCCCAATATTACTGGAAATACGGCACGCTCGTGAATGTAGCTGACAGCTTTATCAATCTGGTCGAAACTCTTTTCAATATTGGCAGGTATGACATTTACATTGCCGATGTCAACCATGTCGAGCGATTCTACCAGGTCAACACCCATTGATGGATTGTAACCGGTTCCAAGTTGGGAAATTCGTCGAATTGCCTGTGGACCCCAGCGAGTGCCAGAGCGATACGTCGTTCCACAATCCAATGGGATACCGACAATAGCGACATCCTGTCCACCGAGAGTACGCATATCTTCCAGAAATGGAGCACCCATGAACCTCTCACCACTATGAAAGCTTTCAAAGCCTCGATCGAAGAGTGAGATGCTTCTGTCGCGAATGGAGTCGGCTGAGTCTAAGCCATATTCATAGGCTTGCTGGGCAATTTCCTCACGTCGTTTTGAGGGCCATTCAGCCTCCCTTTCCATTGCCCATGTACCTGTTAAATCGTCGCGTCTCATTGGTGGTTCCTTATTTATTGAGAGACAGCGGGCACCATAAAGGCTCACCCATGCGCTCTTTCCCACTCTCGCCTCCATGGGAAAATAATTGTGAACGTATACCTATTCTAGGGTGTAATCGCGATTACGCGAAGCGGGCTACCGGAACCATTGACAATTTTGAGAGGAGCCGCGATTACAATTGCACCAGTTGGAGGTAGCAAGTCAAGGTTTATCAAACTAGTTATGCCGAATTTGCCTGCACCATGCATATAGGTATGGCTTGGGAAAGGGGGATCAAAGCCTCCTGCCTGTCCTGCATCGGTGCCGACAGTTTCAACTCCCACTCCCAAGATATCACGCTCATTTGCCAGAAAAGCGGAGCATGTGGGATGGAAACCAGGCGAATGCGCACCGTCATTCTGAATATTCAGGAAAGCCTCGCGGCCGTTGCGTTTACTCCAACCTGTTCGCACGAGGAGCCAGGAGCCAGCAGGAAGAAGGCCATGTTCGCTTTCCCATTGTTGCACACGTTCAATCGTTAACAAGAAATCGGTAGATGCCTCTACATCAGAAGTTACATCTATCACGCAGGCAGGGCCGATGAACCTGGACGGCAAGATGGTATCAGTCGCATTATTGGGAAGGTCTTTGCCTGTGACCCAGTGAATAGGGGCGTCAAAGTGCGTTCCAGTGTGTTCACCCAGGTTCATTACATTCCAATACCAGGCTGGCCCACGGCTGTCGTAGTGAGAAATCTCGGTGAGTGTGAGTCCGGGTGAAGGAGCAAAAATTGGCGGAAGATCGATCACGGGAGTGGATGGATCGAGGGAAGAAGTTAGATCGACTATCTTTAAGCGACCAGAATTCAGCTCATTGAGCAATTGTTGCAAAATATTGGGCATGGTCTGATCCTTTCTATCATTTATTTCATGGTTTGTTTGCGCATATGCTGAAGTTGACGCCAGAACTGGAAACGATTCTCAAGCAAGGTCAGGTCCATATGAAATGATGTTGGGCTAATAGCTTCGACTTTTGAGACAATAGTTGTCAATGTGTTTTCTTTAAGCGCATCTGAAACGCTTGATTGAAATGATTGAATGGTGTTGGCTTCTTTGACACAGGGTATGCCTGAGGCGCTGGCAATGCCTGCGAGGTCGGTTCCGCTGGATGTTGCGGTTGGGAAACCACCAACCGAGAGCAGGCTCTCGTTATCGAAGACGATATGAAGCAGGTTGCCAGGCTTATAACGAGCCATTGTACTCAGGGTGCCGAGATTCATGAGTAATGAACCATCTCCATCAAGAACGATGACCTTATGTTCCGGCATTGACAACGCAATACCAAGCCCCATTGAAGATGCGAGTCCCATAGCATGCTCGAGGTAGAAAAAATTTGTGCGGTGCCCTAGCGAATATAACTCGGCGGCAACAGCACCCATGATAGTGACAACAATACGATCTTCTAATTCGGGATAAATGGCCTGTAATGCGTCAATACGTAACATAGAGTTAGTCCTCCCACATGAGTTCACGAGTTAGTAGGACGGCGACAGGGTGTAGAGAGGCATGAGCAAGTGTTTGCGCGGCTTTGATACGAGGATAAACATCGTTGGCAGAAGTTATTTGCCATGTTGGAATGTTCAATGCGCGCAGTATTGGTTCGGTAGCAAGACCGCCTTGGGTTTGCCAGGGATCTTTTTCGCCCATGAATCCTCGATAACTCACGAGCATCAATAGGGGTATTTTGTAAAGCAAAGCAAGAGAGACGATAGGGTTAATAGCAGCTAAAAGGCCATGGTTTTGCATCAAAAGCGCAGAGTTAATTCCTGCGAGGTGCGCTCCTGCTGAGATGCCAATACCCTCTTCTTCTTTGGCAAGACGCACAAGAGTCACATCTGGGTCCTCGTCTGCCATGCGGATTAGATGGACGAGCCACGTTTCGGGAAGGGCAGACATTATTTTGATGTCACACGCTTTCAGAGCTTCGTAGATAAGTTTGGAATTGGTGGCAGAGACGGGCATGGCAACATACTCCCCTGGAAACATAAAAAAGGATTATCCATGATGAATGTAAGTATAGCATATTTGAGGTTAGCGTGGGCATAAGAGGAAACGTGTAAACCAACCTGTTGTAAGCTCACCTAACAGATGCTCACACAGCCTCATAGCAATCTACAAGAAGAGTAGTTAGTAAAGGGACCTGCAACTCTTAACTCAGAACTTCTGCTGAATAGTAAGAAACTTGATTTGGAATATTCATCTGTTCGGTCGAAGCGCCACTATGATGTTGGCGGAAGAGATCATTCTGTAAGTACTCATCTAAGGCTTCTTTAGAGGCCCAACGGGAAACAGCGTTGATAGTGCCATCTTCGGCAGTCCATAATTCCAAGCCAAGAAAACCACTGAAGCGCTTCATGCCAGGGACGGCATGTTTGAAGCCCTCAATCGTGGCTTGAGTTTGACCTTCAGGTGCTGCGATGCGATTTACAGCTATATACATGTGCTTTTATCTCCTTTAATTTTCATCAACTTTGTATGGTTCGAATGCAAGCGATTAGTCGTAATCGACTATTTAGTATTAATAGATTATGTCACTTTCATGGAAGTAAGAGTGTTACTCACCAATCTCAAAGTATTGTTCGATCAACTCGAGATGCTCGTCATCGTGATCACAAATGTCGGCAACTATACTACACAATGACTGGATGGTACCTTCCCAAGGAGGACGTAGCTCTTCCTGTAGTTTCTTGTCGTCGAGTACGTCAGCTATCACGTGAGTGAAATGCATATGGGTTTCTTCCCAATAATTGCGTACTTGCGGTAGGGAAAGAGCTTTATCCATTTCACGGGCCTCTGCGTTGGCTTCGTCTCCAGATGGTGTGACAGGAGGAAGTGGCTGATCATGAGTGTAGGCGACTATGTGTTTGAGGGTAGCTGCCTTCCAGTGGCTCATGTGTGACAGGAAATCTTTGACAGACCAACCTTCTGGCGTAAAAGAAATTTGTTGTTGTTCTTCATCTAATTGGTTGATCAGCTTTAGAAATCGTTCATGGTTTTCATGATATGAATCTAATAGTTCTTGCTGTGTTGAAGGTTGTTGTGTAGCCAAGACGGGTGCTCCTTGTTATTATGCAGATTTTCGGGACTAATTCTGTATGAATTCTCTGGCAAATGATCGTAACGAATGTAATTTTGCCGCATCGGGGAACCACATGATCAGTTCCCGTACTCCTGCTGCTTCATATTCCGCGATTCTCTTTCGCATGGACTCAGGTGTGCCAATCAAAGAACTGGCTTGCATAAAGGAGACGAGAGCACGTTGTTGTTCACTCAAAGAAGCCAGGGCTGATTCTTCCGAATCACCTATAACGCAGATTGTTGAAGTTGTACGCCGGATAGTATCATAGTCTCTGCCTAATTGCTGGCAATGCATTTTAATGACGTCGAGTTTATGCCGAATGGTTTGGACGTCTCCACCGCCAACATTGCAGGCATCGGCATACTGGGCAACGAGTTTAAGTGTGACTTTTTCACCACCCCCACCTATGAGCAGAGGGATGTGTGGCTTTTGTACTCCTTTGGGCCGGTTAATCGCGCCACGAACCTGATAATATTTCCCTTCAAATGCGGCTTCATCCTGTGTCCACATTGCAAGAATGACTTGAACCGCCTCGCGCAGGTAACGCAATCGTACTGGCGCATCGGGATACTGATATCCATAGGCAAGATACTCGTGCTGATACCAGCCAGCTCCGATGCCAAAGTCGAGACGGCCATGGCTCATGACATCGACGGTACTCGCCATTTTAGCTAGAAGAGCCGGGTTGCGATATCCGTTGCAGGTGACCATTTGTCCAATGCGGACACGTTTAGTATCGCGAGCTAAAGCCGCGGTGCTCATCCAACATTCGAAAGTGACTTCCTGAGAGGGAAGAGGAATAGTGTGGAAGTGATCATAGAGCCATACAGAATCAAAGCCTAACGCTTCAGCCTCCTGCGCGACGGATGTCATGGCTTCGTATGCTTCAACCGGATCAGGAAAATCGACAAGGTCCATACGCCATCCCTGGGGAAGCATCACGCCGAATTTCATTGTCATGTATTTGCTCCTTCTACAATGTTAGATAGATGAGTATATTCTAATATACACCATTTTTGTTCGGAAAAACGGCTTAGCACAAGCCATTATCAAATCTCTTGAACAAGCCGTCTTTTTGTTAACACGATTAATTCCGTGGAATAGAGCTATATGCCTGGAATAATCTTTCGATATTTTTAGACAGAACATGTGTTGACATTGCAATGATAATTACTTCTAGATAGAAGGAGACAGGATATGAACGCATCAAAACGCACAAGGGTGCTTTTTGCAGTTGTCGGGATTCCGCTTTTATTTGTGCTTTCATTTGCAATAGTAATCATTGCTTACGAGAGTTTCCATAAGCCACCACAAGTAGATGTAACGACGGCAGGCTTTTCTCCGCAGAGTCTGGAAATTACAGAAGGCCAGACTATCCACTTTGTAAACAATTCATCAACCGTTACGCAGGTAATTTGTCTGGGGACCAACAATCACTGTGATCCTAACGCGGAGCTTCCACGAGGCCTAAAGAGTCCAGGGATTCGGCTGGAGCCAGGTCAAGCTGAAGATGTCCTCTTCGATTTTTATGGCACATTCCATGTTACCGGTTTGATAGGGTCAGGGATGAATCTCACAGTGACTGTTGATTCTGCTGCTTAAGTTTCGAGAATGAGTGTATAGCTCTTTGGATCGAAGTGGCGCGTACGATGACGAAACTCAAAGGTAAAGCCAGGCCAGAGCGTTGTGTTATGACCGTTGGCATCAAGATACCAACTCTTACAACCAGATGTCCAAACGGTGTCATGCATACGACTTTGCATTTCTGTATCGAATGCTTTCTGAATCTCTGGTTTTATATCAACGGCTATCAGATTTTGCCGATCCATCGTGCGCAGGCAGTCAAAGATGTAGTTGAGCTGAGATTCAATGATGTAGACCATGGAGTTGTGACCCAGACCAGTGTTTGGTCCAATGAGCAAGAAGAGATTAGGAAATCCTGCGACGGTTGTTCCAAGATAGGCGCTGGAGCCTGCATGCCAATGCTCTGCGAGAGAGCGTCCATCGCATCCATAAATGAAATGAGGAAGCTGTGTGTCGGTTACATGAAAACCGGTTCCAAAGATAATGACGTCAATCGGATGTTCTGAACCGTCTTCGGTTAGAATGCTGTTCGCTTTTATCTCTTGAATCCGATTTGTAATGACTTTGACATTTGGTTGGGTCAGCGCAGGATAAAAATCGTCGGAAAGCAGAACACGCTTACAGCCAATCGTGTAATGAGGTGTAAGTTTCTCTCGAAGAATTGGATCTTCGACTTGTTTTTCAAGGTAATGTAGCGAGAGTTGCATAACGTTTTCTAACATATTTTTTCGATATATGAAGGCTAGCGCTACTAATTCCTGCCGTAAGTAGATTCTTGTGCGCACGAGGCGTTGGGTGAAAGGTAGAAGTCGAAACATTGCACGATGCCAGGATGGAATGCGATGATCGAGGCGCGGTAGAATCCATGGCGGTGTGCGCTGGAATAACGAAAGTTGCTTGACTTGTGGCTGAATCTTCGGGATGAACTGAATCGATGAGGCGCCCGTTCCGATCACAGCAACTCTTTTTCCAGAAAGGTTGTAGTCGTGATTCCACTGTGCAGAGTGGAACTTGACTCCTTTGAATTGGTCTATGCCGGGAATAAGCGGAAAGGATGGTTCGCTAAGCGGGCCATTGCCAAGAACAAGGATGTTGGCGGTAAGTTGACCCTGTGTGGTGTTGATATGCCAACATTGATCGGCATCATGCCAGGAAGCCTCTAACAATTTAGTGTTCCAGCGAATGTGAGGCATGATGCCGAACTGCTTTGCGCAGCGGCGTAAGTAGTCCCAAATCTCACGTTGGGGAGAGTACGAGCGACTCCAATCGGGGTTGAGAGCGAATGAGAATGAATACAGGTGTGAAGGGATATCGCAGGCACAACCAGGATACGTGTTGTCACGCCAGGTTCCACCAATATCTGATGCCTGCTCAAGGACTAAGAAATTTTCGTATCCATGCTGTTTGAGTCGAATGGCCATACCCAGTCCCGAAAAACCGGTTCCCAGAATGATCGTATGCACATGGTGCTTTTTGGCTTGATTGCCAAACTGTGGGGTCGAGAACATTTGTGTTTGATCATCTTGGAGTGATTGGCTTCCATTGGTTGCGAAAATCTGAGGCATGATTGATTCCTCTTGGGGTTGCTTGTAGATTGTTGGATATGTTGTACCAAAGAGTATATCATATATATGATCTACGATTATGTGATACACAATTCAGATGTCCTATTTCGTTGCAATAGCCATGCCTTTATGTTCACTGGAGCGTTTATATGCACCGGATCCGCCTTGATCCCAAAATTAGTGTGAGTGTTGTCTTTGTCACCGCCATGTTTATGAGCATTATGGATTCGACGATAGTAAACGTGGCTCTCCCGTCCATTGCACGGCAGCTAAATGTGCCGAGTTCGTCTATCGATGCTGTAGTAGTGGCTTACCTGGTTAGCCTGGCTGTTGTCATGCCAACAACGGGTTGGTTGGGGGATCGGTGGGGTACCAAGCGGATCATGCTGCTGGCGTTAACACTGTTTACTATCTCGTCAGCGCTATGTGGCCTGGCCAGTAGTTATGGCATGTTGGTCATATTCAGGGTCTTGCAAGGGGCTGCGGGGGGAGCACTGACTCCTGTGGGTACGGCTATGCTGTACCGTACATTTCCTCCCTCGGAACGAGTGCAAGTTTCGCGGATTCTTATGTTTGCGACGATTCTTGCTCCTGCACTGGGTCCAATAATTGGAGGGTTGCTTGTTACTCAATTGTCGTGGCGATGGGTATTTTACGTCAATGTGCCTGTTGGGATCCTGGCATGTTTGTTTGGGTTTATTTTTCTGTATGAGCACAAAGAAAAAGCACCCGGACGGTTCGATATTATGGGTTTCCTGCTAGCCGGGTCCGGGCTTGCCCTCTTAATGTACGCGCTGAGTGAAGGACCATCCTCCGGCTGGTCTTCAATTAACATATTTGGTAGCGCGATTCTGGGCGTGATTTTACTTACAGGATTTGTTCTTGTGGAACTGAAGGTATCGGAGCCAATGATTGATCTGCGACTTCTTCGCGATCGCTTATTTCGTTCTACAAATCTAGTCTCTCTTTTTTCCTATGCAGGATTCCTGGGTACGCTTTTCATTGCACCGTTGTATTTGCAAGAAGCACGTGGTGTGTCTGCTCTTACATCGGGTTTGACTACGTTCCCAGAAGCCATAGGCGTTGTGTTATCTACACAGTTAGTGGCCAGGCTCTATCCAATGATAGGGCCACGCCGTCTGATGGCCGGGGGGCTAACAGGTGTATCGATTTTGATGGCTATGTTGACACGCATGGGGCCAGATACTAACTTATGGGTCATGCGAGTGCTGATGTTCCTGATTGGAGCCGGGATGGCATATGCATTTTTGCCGCTGAGGGCTGCGGCATTCGCAACGATTTCGTCTAGTTCTACAGGCCGGGCATCCGCATTTTATAGCGCTCAGACCCAATTGGGTGCCGCGCTTGGAGTAGCAATACTTGGTAGTGTGCTCAGTATCTTCGGGCCGACAACTTTAACTGCAAGTGGTGCCGTTGAGCCAAACTTAACTGCCTATCATGCAGCTTTCCTGGCTGCGTCGGTGCTTGCGTTGATTGCAGCTTGCATTGCGCTGACTGTTTCTGATAAAGATGCGGCAGTTACGATGAGGAGAAAGGCTAGAACGATCGAACCAGAGAAGTCTCCTGGAGTGGTTGTTGATCCCGATGCTGCTTTAAGTGGTGAGGCGAGTAGTTAGCTGGTTCTATTGATATATCTCTACACTATAATTGAAATACCGCGCACGTAGCGCGCAATTTGCGCGTTAGTTTATGGATGAGCTATGAATTTTTGAGTATTCGTTTTTGTCATGCGTGTAGGTGGCGATAAAGGTGTTTTTGTAGAGGTTAGTGACTTCTTGTTCGCTGCCCAGGAATGAGGCTTTCAGGAACAGAAGGATGAAGCCATGCTGGTAGAACTGGCTGGCCTCGAACTGCGCAAGGCTGCGTATGCGTTCTGGCTCTTCGCGTATTGATTGGTCTACTATGTGTTCTGCAAAGATGGTTTGGGCATCTTTGATGGCATGTTTTTGAATGTATTTTTCAAGTCGCATGAGTTTATATGTCCTTTATGGTACGATCACGGTGCGAATGTCGTTGCTGAAATTTTCGAGATTGTCCATAGCCTGATTGATGGCATTGGCTTCTAAGGGAATAGCCTGTGTGATAGCGTCTGAAAGTTGAAGCTTGCCACTTCGGGCAAATTCGAGTAGAAGCGGCAATTCATGGAGAAGGTGATCGTTGCTCCCTATGATTTCTGCTTCCCGTCCTAACAGGTCACGATACGTATCGATCTCTAAAGGGTTTTGAGTAATACCAACTATGACTGCGCGACCCATGACTGCTAAAGACTGTACTGCTTGCTTCATTACCTGCGGCAAGCCGATCATCTCAATGGAGACATTGACTCCTTTGCCTTGAGTAAGAGAACGAATCGCGGAGACGGGATCGTTGGAAGTTGCGTTTATGGGAATGGCACCGTATTTTTCTGCAAGTTTGAGCTTTTCTGCATTGATATCAATTGCATAGACTTCGAGCGCTCCGAAGGCAAATGCAAGCTGGATTGCTGATATACCCAGCCCTCCTATGCCGAAGATAGCAACAGTTTCACCTCCCTGGAGTCTTGATTTACGAAGTGCATGGAAAGCGGTTGCGGAGGAGCACATCAGGATCGCGCCTTGTTCAAAAGGGATTTCGCCAGGCAGGGGTACGAGATTTCTCTGGGGAACTGAGACGTATTCGGCGTAGCCACCGTCTGCGTAGCGACCGATCATCGAGCCGTGGGTGCAGAATTGTTCGTTACCTGTATTGCAAAAGTAGCAGGATCCACAGCTCAGGACATAATGGACACAGATGCGATCACCAACTTTGACGTTGGTAGCGAGATTGCCAACTTGCTCTACGGTACCTGCGATTTCATGGCCGAGGGTTCTGGGCAATGGCTGCACGGGCGATTTGCCAGCGCGATAGTGTACGTCGGTGTGGCAGATGCCAGCGGCTTTTACGCGCACCAGAACGTCGTTTTCGCCAATTGTAGGGATGGGTATATCCTGGAGTTGAAGTGGTTGTTCTGGTGCAATAAGGCGGACGGCTTTCATGGTGCGGTACTCCTTGGATGCTTAAGCTGTTGGATCATTTTTATCTTCATTGGATTGTATACAAAACTATAGTCTTTAGTAAAGAGGGAAGTATGGATTTGGTGATAACATGAAGCAAGTTTAGTTTGTAAATTTCACTGAAAGGACATCGCCATGGTTGAGAAAGGCGGGAACTCTTCACAGGAGGAAAAACCTAGAGGAAGGAAGAAGTATGATGCTAACACGCAAAATAGATGGGTGAACAGTGGACTTGCACTTGGGTGTTTTCTCACCCTTCAGACTTTGTTCCTTGCTGACGTGAAAGATAGTAACCCTCTCACCATTTCCCTTTTGGCATTTGCAGTGGCTCTACCGTTGAATATCCTCCTGGTGTTGAACACCTATGCAGAAAACCCCCTCCCTAGTAAGGTTCGTGACTTTCTTGGAGGCATAGCATATGTTGGAACATTTCTTGGATTAGATGCTGCTTTCTGGCATGTCTCCTGGGTTGGAGGTGTAGTGTTTGCTGTGGTTTTGGTGCTCGAAATCCCTGTTGCTTTGAAATTCTTCAATTGAGATGGCCCTAGTTTCGTGGAATATCTGAACTTGGAAGCTCTTCCACGAAATTGTTACACCTGCTGATACTGGTCAATAAAGGCAAACTTCATCTAGCGTCCTTGGAGAAGATGTGAACTACTTTTTTAGAATATCGCGTTCCTGTCGTGTCACCTCCAACTCACGTTTCAGACGACGAATCTCTTCTTCCTTGGCGCTCCGATGTCCACTGCCAGGAAACGCTTGTTCACCTTGCTCGGCCAGTTGTTGACACCAATGATGCAGCGTGCTGTCTCCAATACCTAAGTCTCGGGCTACCTGGCTGATACTCTTGCCACTGGTTCTTGCCAGAGGCATGGATCCCAACTTGAATTCTTTCGTAAACGTTCGTTGTCCATTTGGCATACGGTTGTTCCCCTTCTGTGGTGTAGCCACAATAGCGGGGCCAGATCAGATGTGCCGTTGGAGGTTGTGGCAGAGATTGCTACGCAGGTCGAGAAGGAGCCGATGAAGTGGAAGCTTTTCCTGGCGCATGAAATCGTGAGGAGATATCATGGAAAAGAGATTGCCGATAGGGAGCAGGCGTGGTTTGTCGAGACCTTTTCGGCTCGCAAGACACCTGGAGATATTCCAGAGGTGCAAGTTGAGCCTGGAAAGCAGACTGCATTTGAATTGGTGAAGCGTTTTTGGGGTGATCAGAAGAGCGGTAGTGAGATTCGCCGCCTGTTTGAGCAAGGCGCTATCTCGCTTAATGGTCACGTCTTGAGAAAAGGGAAAATGCAGGTAGAGATGAATGATGGGGACGTGTTTCAAGTAGGGAAGCGTACCTGGTTCAGGTTGCGAGTATATGACCGATGAAGTTATATGTTATAACCTGCTATACTTTAATTTAAAGGAATGAAGAGCCTGCCTTACACGTAAGGCAGGCTCACAGACAGTTCAGAGAAGTTAGTAAAAACTTTTAAAAGAGCTGAGATGTGTTTGCAGAATTGAGGGAGGTACTGATGCTGAGAATTATTGGGAGGCTAGTATGACGGAATCACGCTATGAGGTCGGTATGAAGGTACGCAAGGAGGTACTTGGGAGTGAATATGTTGAACAAGCTCTGGCTCGAACAACTGAGTTCGATACTGACTTCCAGCACTATATTACCGAGGCTGCGTGGGGTTCCGTCTGGGCCCGTCCCGATCTGGATAGGCGAACGAGGAGCCTTGTCACCATTGCCATTCTAGCTGCATTAGGCCGTGAGGAACTGGTTGTGCATTTGCAGGGTAGTCGTAATATCGGGGTTGATCCTAAAGAAATTGCTGAGGTGCTGATGCATGTAGCTGTGTATGCAGGTGTTCCAGCAGCTAATGCGGCATTTGGAGTGGCTAAACGAGAATTTGAGAAGTCGATGCCTGCTGCGAAAGGGGAAGATGCAACAGAGAATAGTCAGGAGGATGTATGAAAAATATCACGATCGGTGATATAGTGCGTGGAGATCAGGAGATATTTCCACCTTACCTGTATGAGGCATATCAATCAACACGACGACGCGCTCCTATGATGCCGCTCATCGATGTACCTCTGACCCTTTCTGAATTGACCGGTCCCGGGCCTGCCATAAGTGCTATAACACCGGAAGATGCTGACCTTACTCGTAATGCCGGTCCCGGTGGAGAGGCTATCGGCCAGCGTATCATAGTGACGGGGCGCGTACTCGATGATCTTGGCAATCCGGTGCCGAACACATTGCTGGAAGTGTGGCAAGCGAACGCTGCAGGAAGATACCTGCATAAGCGAGATCAATGGCCGGGTCCGCTTGATCCAAATTTCCTCGGAATGGGCCGCTGTTTGACCAATGAAGAAGGAGTCTATCGTTTTCTGACGATCCGACCAGGCGCATATCCATGGAAAAACCATCCCAATGCGTGGCGCCCGTCGCATATCCATTTCTCTGTTTTCGGGCCGGCGATGGTGTCGCGGTTAGTAACGCAGATGTATTTTCCTGATGATCCTCTTCACGCACTGGATCCGATTATGAACGCGGTGCCAACAGAAAATGCTCGCAAGCGCTTGATTGCTGCCTATGATCATGCAGTCACAGAGCCAGAGTGGGCGTTGGGGTACCGATGGGACATAGTTGTTCGTGGGGCTTATGCAACACCATTCGAGTTGAAAGAAGGTGGAAGATGAGCACATTGCCTTTAACCAGTTCGCAAACTGTGGGGCCTTTTTTCGGGCCTACGTTGCTACGCGAGGATGCGGAACGACACGTACTGGTTCAGCCTGAAACGTTGGGTGAGCGCATACGCATCGAAGGGCGGGTTTTGGATGGAGATGGATTAGTAGTACCGGATGCAATGGTAGAAATCTGGCAGGCGAACGCACATGGGCGTTATAATCATCCGGCTGATCAAGGTGCGGCAGCGTTAGATGAGACTTTTTTGGGGTCCGGGCGTTCGGGCACCGATGAAGAGGGAAATTACTGGTTTGAGACGATTAAACCAGGTCGGGTGCCATTTGACCGAGAACGATTGCAGGCTCCGCATATCTGTGTCACCGTCTTTTCACGCGGTCTTTTGAACCATCTCGCAACACGCATGTACTTCGAGGATGAATCCACAAATGCGGAAGACCCGATCCTGCAATATGTGCCTGAGGACGGCGTTCGACCTTACTTGCCAGGCGAGATGAGCGTGAAGGGAAGACCATCTATCGCTTCGATATCATTCTGCAGGGCACAG
>Ga0187766_10001253_pt1 | contig 14839 bp, 16 predicted proteins | sample 0216_QUI02_MP05__4_FD_132971 | JGI IMG/M metagenome (GOLD analysis project Ga0187766, IMG submission 132971) | Tropical peat soil microbial communities from peatlands in Department of Meta, Colombia - 0216_QUI02_MP05_20_MG | ecosystem: Environmental > Terrestrial > Soil > Wetlands > Peat ... | reverse complement strand
GCGGTTCGTGAGCGACGGGCAGGAGGTCCGCCTCACCCAGGCGGCGCTGGAGACCCTGGCCGTCGTGGCCTACCGGCAGCCGGTCAGCCGCGCCCGCGTCTCGGCCGTGCGCGGCGTCAACTGCGACAGCGTGATGCGCACGCTGGCGCTGCGCGGCCTGGTCGAGGAGGCGGGCACCGATCCCGAGACCGGCGCGATCCTGTTCCGGACCACCGGGTACTTCCTGGAGCGGCTGGGCCTGGCGGGCCTGGAGGACCTGCCGGATCTCGCGCCGTTCCTGCCGGAGGACATCGAGGACATCGACGATGAGAACGCCCGGCCGTGACACCGACTCCGGCGAGGACGACCGTGATTCGCTGACCGACGTCCCGGGGGGAGTCCGGCTACAGAAGGTCCTGGCCGAGGCGGGCGTCGGCAGCCGCAGGTACTGCGAGGAGCTGATCGGCGCCGGCCGGGTCGAGGTCGACGGGCAGACGGTACGCAGGTTCGGCGCCCGGGTCGACCCCGCCCGCCAGGTGATCAGGGTGGACGGCAAGCGCATCCCGGCCCGGCCCGGGCAGGTCTACCTGGCGTTCAACAAGCCGCCCCAGGTGCTGACCGCGATGTCGGATTCCCGCGGCCGCAAGACCGTGGCCGATTTCCTTCCCGACCGGTCCGAGCGGCTGTTCCACATTGGCAGGCTGGATTACGACACCGAGGGCCTCATGCTGCTCACCAACGACGGCGAGCTGGCCCACCGGCTGGCCCACCCGAGCTTCGAGGTGGCCAAGACCTACCTGGCCGACGTGACCGGCCCGGCGCCGAAGGACCTCGGCCGCCGGCTGCAGGCCGGCATCGAGCTCGACGACGGCGTGGCCACCGCGGACCGGTTCCGGGTGATCGACCGGTCGGGAAACCGCGCGCTGGTGGAGATCACCCTGCACGAGGGGCGCAAGCACATCGTCCGCCGGATGCTGGCCGCCACCGGGCACCCGGTGAGCCGGCTGGTCCGCACCGACGTCGGCCCGATCAGGCTCGGCACCCTCAAGCCGGGCGCCTCGCGCGAGCTGACCACCAGGGAAATAGGCGAGCTCTACGCCGCGGTCGGCCTCTAACGGCCGGTAAGCCCCACCCACCTCCCTTCCCCCTCCACTGCCGACTAGCGAGCACGGGCCTTTTGAGCCCGTGCGAGCGGTCGGTGCGGGTGGTCGGTGAGAACCCCGTACGAAGCCCTGAATAACGCGACCTTCCGAACGATCGCTGTAGCCTGTGGCGGTGAGAGGAGCGGCCAGATGACGGTCAGGGCGATCCGCGGCGCGGTGCAGATCGAGGCCGACGAGCGCGACGCGATACTCGAAGGCACGGCCGAGCTCGTCACGGAGGTCATGGCCCGTAACGATCTCACGACCGACGACGTGATCAGCGTGCTGTTCACCGCGACGCCCGACCTCACCGCCGAGTTCCCCGCGCTGGCCGCGCGCAAGATCGGCTTCCACTCCGTGCCGCTCATCTGCGCCACGGAGATCGCCGTCCCCGGGGCCATGCCGCGCGTGGTGCGGCTGATGGCTCACGTGGAGACGGACCGCCCCCGCTCGGCGATCCAGCACGTGTACCTGCGGGGCGCCACCGCCCTCCGCCTGGATATCGCCCAGTGAAAGTTGCGGTCATCGGGACGGGCCTGATCGGGACCTCGATCGCCCTGGCGCTGCGCGAGCACGGTTCAACCGTCTGGCTCGCCGACTCCGACCCGGCTGCCGCCCGGCTCGCCGCCGACCTGGGCGCCGGGGAGCCGGTGCCCGCCCGGGGGACCGCGGACGTCGCCGTGATCGCCGTGCCGCCGGCGGCCGTGGCCGCCACCCTCGCCGCCGTGCAAGCCGACGGCCTGGCCCGCTGCTACACCGACGTGGCCAGCGTGAAACAGCTGCCCGTGACGCAGGCCCGCGCGGCAGGCTGCGACCTGACCTGCTACGTTCCCGGGCACCCGCTGGCCGGGCGGGAGAAGCACGGCCCGGCGGCGGCCCGCGCCGACCTGTTCCTCGGCCGGACCTGGGCGCTGTGCCCGGAGCCCGAAACCTCCAGCCAGGCCACCGAGACGGTCACGGCCCTGGTCCGCGCGTGCGGCGCGGTCCCGCTGCGCACCGACGCCGCCGCCCATGACCGCTGGGTGGCGCTCATCTCGCACGCTCCGCACCTGGTGGCCGCGGCCATGGCGGCCCGCCTCGAGACGGCCCCGGCCCCGGCCCTGGACCTGGCCGGCCAGGGCCTGCGCGACGTGACCAGGATCGCGGCCGGTGATACCGCGCTGTGGACGCAGATCCTGTCGGCCAACGCCGCGCCGGTCGCCGAAGTCCTCGCCGCGGTGGCGACGGACCTGGCCGAGGCGGCCAGGATGCTCGGTGACGGCGACGGCCCGAAGTCGGTGGCGACCCTGCTCGACCGGGGTCACGCGGGCGTGGCCAGGATCCCCGGCAAGCACGGCGGCGCGGCCCGCGAGTTCGCCGTGGTCCAGGTGGTCATCCGCGACCAGCCCGGCGAGCTGGCCCGGCTGTTCCAGGCGACCGGCGCCGCCGGCGTCAACATCGAGGACGTCCGGATCGAGCACTCGCCGGGGCTCCCGGTCGGCGTCGCCGAGCTTTCGGTGCGCCCCGCCGAGGCTGGCCTGCTGCTCGAGGCCCTGGAGGCAGGCGGCTGGCCGGTCCGCCGATAACCAGCCGGCCGCGCCGCTTTTGTAGTTCCTTTGGCCCGAACGGGCGGTGGTGCGTGCGCCCGCGCCGGGCCTGCAGCCGGGCTGTACCATCGCACGGGTGAAGATTTCAGCGAGCCTGGACAGCGACACCGGCGAGGAGAGCGAAACGGGCAGCGAACCCAGGCTTGTCGTCGCGGTCGACGGGCCATCAGGTGCGGGCAAGTCGAGCGCCTCCCGGGGCGCGGCGATCGCCCTCGGCCTGCGGTACCTGGACACCGGATCCATGTACCGGGCGCTGACCTGGTGGCTGCTCGACCACGGCGTGGACACCAGCGACGCGGACGCCGTGGCCGAGCTGGCCGCCGAGCCGGTCATCGAAGTCGGCACCGACCCGCGCGCGCCGTGGACACGGGTCAACGGCATCGACGTGTCCTCCGCGATCAGGACTCCGGAAGTCACCGGCGCGGTCAGCGCCGTCGCGGCGGTCCCTCAGGTCCGCGCGCACCTGATCGCGCAGCAGCGGGACATCATCGCTAACGCTCCGGGGATCGTCGCCGAGGGCCGTGACATCGGCACCGTGGTCGCGCCGGGCGCCGCGGTCAAGGTGTTCCTCACCGCGCAGAGCGCGGCCCGGGCCGACCGCCGGGCCGCCGAGGCCAGCTGGTCGGCGGTCTCGCCCCGGCAGACCCAGGTCGAGCAGGACCGCCGCGACCGGCTGGACGCACCGCAGAGCGGCAAGGCAGCCGACGCGGTGGAGATCGACTCCACCAGGCTCGACCTGAACCGGGTGGTCGGCATCATCGTCCGGCTGGCCCAGGTAGCGAGAACACGGTGATATCCCCCGAGTCCCCCTCAGCCGCCGTGCCCGTGGTCGCCGTGGTGGGCCGGCCCAACGTGGGCAAGTCGACGCTGGTGAACAGGATCCTCGGCAGCAGGCAGGCGGTCGTGGAAGGCACCCCGGGAGTGACCAGGGACCGCGTCGCCTACGACGCCCTGTGGCGCGGCCGGGCCTTCACGCTGGTGGATACCGGCGGCTGGGAACCTGCGGTCGAGGGCACAGAAAGCCTCGCCGCGAGGGTCGCCGCCCAGGCCAGGGTGGCGGTGGACGCCGCCGACGCCGTCGTGTTCGTGGTGGATGCCACCGTGGGCGTCACCGACGCGGACGCGGCGGTGGCCGGCGTGCTGCGCCGGTCAGGCAAGCCGGTCGTGGTCGCAGCCAACAAGGTCGACGACGCCAAGGCCGAACCTGACGTCGCCGCCCTGTGGGCGCTGGGATTGGGCGAGCCCGCGCCGGTCAGCGCGCTGCACGGGCGGGGCAGCGGCGACCTGCTCGACCTGGTGCTCGATGCGCTGCCCGACGCGCCGAAGGAAACCGACGACGCCGAGGGCGGGCCGCGGCGGGTCGCGCTGCTCGGCCGCCCGAACGTCGGCAAGTCCAGCCTGCTGAACAAGCTGGCCGGCCACCAGCGGGCGCTGGTCGACGTGGCGGCCGGCACCACCAGGGATCCGGTGGACGAGCTCATCGAGCTGGGCGGCACGACGTGGCGATTCGTCGACACGGCCGGAATCAGGCGGCGGTTCCGCGAGAACCAGGGCGCGGATTACTACGCGGCGCTGCGCACTGCGGGCGCCCTGGACCGGGCCGAAGTCGCCGTGGTCCTCATCGACGCCAGCGAACCGCTCACCGAGCAGGACCTGCGGATCGTGTCCATGGTGATCGAGGCCGGCCGGGCCCTGGTCATCGCCTACAACAAGTGGGACCTGGTCGGTGCCGAGCGGCAGCGGTACCTGGAACGCGAGATCGACCGGCAGCTGCATAACGCCCGCTGGGCGCCGCGGGTGAATATCTCCGCCCTCACCGGGCGGCACACCGACCGGCTGGTGCCCGCGCTGGAAAAGGCGCTGGCCGGCTGGGAGACCCGGGTGCCGACCGGCAGGCTCAACGCGTGGCTGACCGGCCTGGTGGCGGCGACGCCGCCGCCGGTGCGCGGCGGCCGCCAGCCGAAGATCCTGTTCGCCACGCAGCCCGGAATCCGGCCGCCGCACTTCGTGCTGTTCGCCTCGGGGTTCCTCGAGGCGGCCTACCGGCGTTTCGTGGAGCGGCGGCTGCGCGAGGAATTCGGCTTCGAGGGCAGCCCCGTGCAGGTCTCGGTGCGGGTCCGCGCGAAGCGGGCTAACCCGACACGAACGCGTCAGCCGGGGGGACGGGGGAGGGGCGCGCGTCCACGTCGCTGACCGGCTTCGCGCCCGCCGCGAAGCGCACGAGGTCCTCGCCGTGCAGCACCCGCCCGGGCATCGGGTCCGCTGCCGCCAGCCGGGTCAGCGCGGCCACCGGGAGCGGGCCGGGGCCGGCGGCCAGGACCAGATTGCCGAACCTGCGGCCGCGCAGTACGCCCGGCTCCGCGATCAGGCACACGTCCCCGAAGACCGCCCGGGCCGTCGCGACCTGCGCACGGGCGTGCGCCAGCGGCGCACCATCAGCCACGTTGGCCGCGAAGACCCCGGGGCCGCGTAGCGCATGCCGGACGGCCGCCGCGAATTCCGCCGAGGTCAGGTGGGCCGGGGTGCGCCCTCCGGCGAACACGTCCGCGATCACCACGTCGAAGGACGCGGCCGGCTGCCGTTCGAGCACCGCGCGGGCGTCCCCGACCCCGACCCGGACCCGGACCCGGCGCAGCGGCAGCCTGAGCCGGACCAGGTCGACGAGCGGGGCGTCGATGTCGACCGCCAGTTGCCGCGAGCCCGGCCGCGTCGCCGCGACGTAACGGGCCAGCGTGAGAGCCCCCGCCCCCAGGTGTAGCACGCGCAGCGGATGCGCCGCGGGCGCCGCGGTGTCGATCACGTGGCCTAGCCGCCTGACGTACTCGAACTCCAGGTGCTCTGGGTCGTCCAGGTCGACATGCGACTGCGGGACGCCGTCGACCAGCAGTATCCACGCCGCCCGCCGGTCGGCATCGCGCAGCAGCTCGGCGCGGCCGTGCAAAGTGTCCAGGTGGCTGCGCGGAGCCTCGGTCGCCCGCCGGGACGTTCGGGCCATAGCTAAGTATGGGGCTGCCTCCCGGTCGTCGCGTGCCGCAGGCGCGGCATCGGCCGTGCCTGGCGGCTCGAACAACCGGCCCCCGGTATGCAAGGCTGGATCTCGTACATCTGCGAGGAGGTCTGCATGGCTGTCGAGCAATCCGGAGCCGAGGCGTCACCAGGCCCGGCCAAGTCCGCTGGTCCCGCGGCCCAGGCAGGCGACGAGCCGCAGGCTGCCGACCTGCAGGACACCGCCCAGGCCGATCTCGAGGAGTTGAAGCGCAAGTTCCGCGAGGCTCTGGAGCGCAAGCGCGGCACGCACGCAAGCGCCAACACCGAAGGCGCGCAGGACACCGGCAAGGTGCACGGCTCGCACGGCCCCGCGGCCAGCCGCCGTTCGTTCCGCCGCAAGAGCGGCGGCTAGCTCTCCGGGGCGTTCGCGGGGACGGCGCGGAACCAGTTGCGGTCCTCGGTCAGGTACCGGTCCAGACGCAGGCCTGCCTCGGCGAGCGCGGCCGCCAGCTCATCGTGGTCCAGGCGCGTGGTGGTGAACGTCTGCGTCCAGCACCTGTCGCCGACCACGTATTCCACCGTGGCCGTGAGCAGGTTCGCGGCCGGACGGGACACATCCCGCAGCCGGTAGCTGACCCCGTCCCTGATCTCCTCGGTCTCGCCGGCGACGGAGAACCACTCCGGCGAGTGCTGCTGGACGATGACGCAGCCGTCATCGGCGACGTGGCGCCTGCACACGGCCAGGAACGCGCTCCTCGTACCGGCGTCGGTGTTGATCAGGTGTGACGCGAGCAGTACGGCGCCGAACCGGCGGCCGAGGGACAGCCCCTGGATCCGCGCACACACCGTCTCCGCGCCGCGCACGTGCGCCAGCATCTCCGGTGACTCGTCAACCGCGACGACCGGATGGCCGAGCGCGACCAGCGGGTGAGTGACCCGGCCGGCTCCGCAGCCGAGCTCGAGGATCGCCGCCCCCGGGCCGATGGCGTCGTGCACGATGGCGGGTTCACCGAAGGCGGGCATCAGCGCGTAGAAGTCGACAGCGCAGCCGTCCGGCGTGATCACCCCGGGTCCGGTTCCGTACGATCCCGCTGTCGCGGTCATGCGCCCCAGGGTATGACCCCCGCCGATCCCTAAGATGAGTGCATGCGCTACGGGCCCTTGGGCGAATCGGGACTGCTGGTGTCGGTGGTGGGGCTTGGCTGCAACAACTTCGGCGGCCGCCTCGACACCGAAGGGACGCGAGCGGTGGTGGACGCGGCCATCGAGGCCGGGATCACCTTGTTCGACACCTCGGATACCTACGGCGGAGGCGGGGGATCCGAGACCGCCCTCGGCGAGACCCTCGGCCGGCGCAGGGACCAGATCGTGTTGGCCACCAAGTTCGGCCACCAGCGCGCGGACATGGGCTACGGGCCGGCGGCGGGCGCCAAGGGCGGTCGGGCTTACATCCGCCGGGCCGTGACCGAGTCGCTGCGGCGGCTGCGCACTGACCACATCGACCTGTACCAGCTGCACACGCCCGATCCGGTGACCCCGGTCGAGGAGACCATCGCGGCGCTGCACGAGCTGGTCGCCGAGGGCAAGGTCCGGTACGTCGGGCACTCCAACTTCTCCGGCTGGCAGATTGCCGACGCCGCGCACCTGGCAGCGGCCGCCGGCCAGACCCCGTTCATCTCCGCCCAGAATCACTGGTCGCTGCTGGAACGCGGGGCCGAGGCGGAAGTGGTGCCCGCGGCCAGGCACTTCGGGCTCGGCGTACTGCCCTACTTCCCGCTGGCCAACGGGGTGCTGACCGGGAAGTTCCGGCGCGGCCAGCCGGTCCCGGCCGGGACCAGGCTGGCCAGCCGCCCGGGCTACGTCACCGACGAGAAGCTGGCCAAGGTCGAGACGCTGATCAGATGGGCCGAGCGGCAGGGCGTCACGGTCTTGGAGGTCGCGATCGGCGCGCTGGCGGCCCAGCCGGGCTGCTCATCGGTGATCGCCGGGGCGATGACCCCCGAGCAGGTCAAGGCCAACGCGGTGGCGGCGGAGTGGATCCCGTCCGCGGACCAGCTGGCCGAGATCGACCAGATCGTCCCGCCGTCCGCGCCAGAAAAGTACTAGGCCGTCTCAGTCTCCTCACCCGCCGGCTACCGCGGTCCGGTAAAGGGCCGCCATGCTCGGGCCGAACATGGCCGTATAGGAGATCTGCGGGGTGTCGCCGCCCTGCTCGTATCCGCCGATGACCCCGATGACCGCGCCCTGCCCGGTCAGCGGGTTGACGGCGGCCAGGAAGGGCCCGCCGCTCGTCCCGTCGGTGTAGCCGCCGCAGTCGAACTCGAGCTGATCCGACATGGGCTCCCTGGTCCAGTTCCGGCAGGCAATCGGCGTGTCGGTGGTGCTCGGGTAACCGATGACCTCGACCAGCTGGCGGGCGGGCGTGCCGGTCTCGAGCTGTTCCGCTCCGGTCACGTCTTCGATCGGGACGATCGAGGAGGGCCCCTCGACCCGCAGGAAGGCGACGTCATCGTTCGGGTCGGCGGTGGAGGTCCAGGCCTTGTCCGCGTAGATCTTGGTCACGGTCCAGATCCCGTACGGGGGCTTGCCGCCGCGATAGCCGGGCACGAACACGATACCGGCCGCGCCGCCGCTCACGCAGTGCGCGGCCGTGATGACCAGGTCGCCGTGCGGGCTGTTGACCACGGCCGCGGTGCAGAAATGCTGGCCGAGCTTGCCCTGGTCCGTGGTGAACAGCGCCCCGACCGCCGGGGTGCCCGCGAAGTCCAGGCCGTTCTGCGAGGGCGATATCAGGTGCCCGACCACCCGCGCGAAACCGGAGGCAATGTCCCCGGCCGCGCCGTCTGCAGGGGTCACCGTGACCACGACCCCGATGGCCAGTGCGATGATGAGCACGGCCCGGCCCGGCGACCAGGAGAACCAGCGCCCCCGCTGACGGGGGCTGCTATCGGCTGCGGGCTGGCGATCCTCGCCGCGGACGGTCGAACCCCGCGTGCCTGGCTGCCCCGCTCGCAACCGCACCAGCTCCAGTCACCCGCCTCGCCGTGTAACGAATTCTGTGGCTTTGTGGTCCAGTTCGTGACCCAATTGTGATGGACAACACGCGACTGTACCAGACGCAAGCTCGTGAAAGTTCAAAAGTAGCCGCCAGCTTAGCTGGGGATTCGCTGTGAACGCGCTGCGTGCGGGGTCATCTGGGCTGCACCGCGGCGCGGTAGGCGCCGGGGGTGATCCCGTAGTACCGCCGGAACCAGCGGGTGAGGTGCGCCTGGTCGGCGAAGCCGGCCTCGATCGCGGCGGCCGCGGGCGGGACGCCTCGGGACAGTAGGCTGCGCGCGGCGCGCACCCGGAGCTGCCGCTGGTACTCGCTGGGCGCGAGCCCGTACGCCTGGCTGAAGGCCCGGTACGCGACGTATCTGTTGCACCCGGCCGCCCCGGCCAGGTCGCTGGCGGTCAGGTCCGCGGCGCAGGAGTCCTCGATGAGCTCGCGGATCCGCGCGGCGATACGCGGGTCCGGACCCGCCCGGGAAACCGCGGGCTCCGCGGGCCGGGTGGCGGCGTGCCGGACCAGCAGCCGGGCTGTGGCGGTGAGCCGCTCGTACCGTTCCAGCTCGGTGTACGTCCGGTCCGGGCTGGTGAGCGCGATGTGCAGGCCGTGCAGCGAGCTGGCCGTCGCGGGGTCGTCGAGCACCGGTGAGCGGAACAGCGGGAGCGGGCTGGAGCGGCCGATCAGGCTGGCGAAGAACTCGGGCCAGATGTGCACCATGCGGTAGGTGAATCCGCCGCCGAAGGCGGCGTGGCCGTCGTGCGGATCGTCGGGGTTAAAGGTCATCACCATGCCGCTGCCGCTCACGTGGCGGCCGTGACGGCAGGTGAACGCCTGGGCGCCGCTCTCGGTCACGCCGAAGGAGTAGCTCTCGTGCGAGTGCCTGTGGTATACGTGCGCGGTGAAGTGCGCGTGCATGGCCTCTACCGGCAGGCCGTCCGCGCGCCAGTACCTGGCCCAGTCTCGGGCCCGCGGATCGGCGCTGGCAGCCATACTCTATTATCGCAAGCCGGTCGCCCGCTCCAGCGTTATTATCGCAAGCCGGTCGCCCGCTCCAGCGTTCAAGACCGAGGGGCGGCGGGCCGGTCATGCTGACCAGGTGACCATGCGCTTCGATACCAAGATCGCCATCGCCGTGCGCGCCGACCTGGAGCCGTGGCAGAAGCTGAACGTCACCGCGTTCCTGGCCAGCGGCATCGCCGCCAGCGCGGTGGACATCATGGGCAAGCCGTACGAGGACGGGTCGGGGAACACCTACCTGGAGCTGTTCCGCCAGCCGGTGGTGGTCTACGCGGCCGACGGGCAGACGCTGAGCCGGGCGCACCAGCGAGCGCTGGCCCGGGGGATGCCGATGGCGGTCTACACCATGGAGATGTTCGCCACCGGCAACGACGATGACAACCGGGCCGTGGTCCGCGCCGTGCCCGCGGCTGAGCTCCAGTTCGCCGGGCTCGCGCTGCACGGCCCGCGCAACGCCGTGGACAAGGTACTCAAAGGGGCTACGCTGCACGCATGAAGGCAGCCTTGTACAGGCGTACCGGGCCGGCGGCCGAGGTGCTGCGCGTGGAGGAGCTCGACCGGCCCGGGCCCGGGCCGGGCGAGGTCCTGGTCCTGGTGCGCGCCTCGGGGGTCAATCCGACGGACTACAAGGCGCGTTCCGGGGCGGTACCGCGGCCTGTCGACGGCTTCCAGATCCCGCACCAGGACGGCGCGGGCATCATCGAGGCAGTCGGTGCCGGAGTCAACCCGGGCCGAGTGGGGGAGCGGGTCTGGCTGTTGCTCGCCGCGGCCGGGCGGCGGTGGGGGACCGCTGCCGAGTGGACCGTGGTGCCGGAACGCCAGGCCGTTCCGCTGCCCGGCGGTACCTCGTTCGAACTGGGCGCCTCGCTCGGGGTGCCGGCCATGACGGCGCACTACTGCCTGTTCTGCGACGGCCCGGTGACCGGCCAGACCGTCCTGGTGGCCGGAGGTGCCGGGGCTGTCGGTCACTTCGCCATTGAATTGGCCAAACGGGCCGGGGCTCGAGTGGTGGCCACCGTGAGCAGCCCCGGGAAGGCGGCGCTGGCCGAGTTGGCAGGCGCCGACCTGGTGGTGAACTACCGCTCCGCGGACGCAGCTCAGCAGATCCGCGCGTTCGCGCCGACCGTCGACCGGGTGATCGAGGTGGCGCTCGGCGCCAACCTCGCGCTCGACCTGGCGCTAGCGAGGGCGGGGACCACCGTGGTGACCTACGCGGCCGAGGCGGCCGATCCCGTACTGCCCGTGCGGGCCTGCATGACCGCCAACCTGATTCTCAGGTTCGTGCTGCTGTACGGGGTCCCGCCGGCCGCGCTGGACCGGGCGGCTGCTGACATCACGGCCGCGCTCGCCGCGGGCGACCTGACCGGCCTGCCCGTACACAAGTTCCCGCTGGACGCCATCGCTGCCGCCCACGAGGCCGCCGAGTCGGGCGTGGTCGGCAAGGTCATCGTCACGCCCTAGCCCCCGAGAATCACTGCGCTGCTACTGCTGGTGCGCCGACGGGAACCGGGGCTGCCGCTTCTCGGTAATCGCCGCCGCGCCCTCCAGCACGTCTGGGCCCATGAAGCAGAGCATCTCGTAGGCGGCGGACTGGTCGAAGATCGGGCCGGCCATCTTCAGCCAGTTGTTCAGCGCCCGCTTGGTCCACCGGATGGCCGGCTGCGAGCCGGTGGCCAGGCTGTCCGCCACCCGCAGCGCCTCGTCCAGGACCTCCTCGCGGGGGACGGCCCTGCTGACCAGGCCGAGCCGTTCGGCCTCCTCCCCGGTGATCATCTCGCCGGTGAGCAGGTAGTACCGGGCCTTCGCCATCCCGCACAGCAGCGGCCACAGGATCGCGGCGTGGTCGCCGGCCGCGACGCCGAGCTTGACGTGGCCGTCGCCGATCCTGGCGTCCAGGGCGCAGATCGAGATGTCGGCCAGCAGCGCCACCACCGTGCCGGCGCCGACGGCGACGCCGTTGATGGCCGAGACCACCGGCTTCTCGCAGTTGATGACGTTGTAGACCAGGTCGCTCATCTCGGTGAGCATGTGCGCCACGCGGTCGTGGTTGCCGGCTATCCGCCGGACCATGGCCAGGTCGCCGCCGGCCGAGAAGGCCCGGCCCGCGCCGGTGATCACCGCGACCCGGGTCTGCCGGTCGGCAGAGACGTCGGTCCAGACCCGGGCGAGCTCGCTATGCATCCGCTCGTCGGCCGCGTTGTACTTGTCCGGCCGGTCCATGGTGATGAGCAGCACGCCGTGGTCCCGGCGCTCGAAGCGGAGCTGCTCATAGTCGGAGAACTGCACGGACTGCTCCTTTGGCTAGGTGTGGTGGTCGAGGTCTCCGGCGGGTTCAGCAACGTCAGCGGTACGCGCTGATTCCGAGCCTGATCGCAAGGCCCATCCCGCACAGGCTGACCATGACGCGGAACGGCCCGGCGGGAACCCTGCGGGCAATCGCGGGCCCGATCCACCCGCCGATCAGAAAGCCGGCCGCGAGCGGGACCACGAGTTTCCACCTGACCTCGCCGAACAGCGCGAAGCACACTGCGGCCATGGCGTTCGCCATCCCGGACAGGGCATTCTTCACCGCGTTGACCCTGACCAGCGGTTCATCGATCATGCTGCTGAGCACCACCAGCAGCATGATTCCCGCGGCGGCGCCGAAATACCCGACGTACATCGCCACCGCGAACAGTGCCGCCCCGGGTACTACGCGGTGTTGCCCGCCCGGCGCCGCCGCCAGCCCGGAGATCCGGGGCTGGACCAGCAGTAGCAGCGAGGAGCCGCCGATCAGCACCGGCACAATGAGGATGAAGGTGCCCGCGGGGGTGGTCAGCAGCACCGCCGCCCCGGCCGCGCCGCCGGCCGCGGCGACGGCCCCCAGGCGGAGCACGCGCCGGCCCAGGCCGGCCAGTTCCGGCCGCGAACTCGCCACCGAGCCCGCTCCGGTCAGGACCAGCGAGACGGTGTTGGTCATGTTCGCGCTGAGCGGCGGCACGCCCAGCGCCAGCAGCGCCGGGTAGGTGACCAGCGAGGCGATGCTCACCACCGTGCTGAAGATGCCGCCGACGGTCCCGGCGGCCAGCAGCACGATCACCTCAGAGATCTTCATCCACAGCCAGGATGACGCAGCACCGTGCGGCTACGCACCCCGGGATGTCAGCCGGCAGATGTGGGCTTGGTCACCGAGTCGTGCGGCCGGGCCGCTACCGCGAACACGGACTGACCGAACGGCGGCCGCCATCGCCGCTCTATCCGCTTGAGTACCGGAACGAAGTACTTGTCGAAGATCTTGACCGGGGTTCCGGTCGTGGGCGTGCGACGCAGGAGGCGGGCGAGCACCAGCCACGCCGCGGCGCCCACGGCGTTGACGTACCTGATCTCCTGCACGTCGTATCCGGCGTCCGCGAGTTGTTTCCGAAGCCCGGGGAGGCTATAGCGACGATAATGACCGATCCTCCGGTCGTAGTCACTAAAGAGAAACGGGAAAGCGGGCACCCACAACACGGTTCGTCCCGCGGGTTTGAGGAGCGAACCAGCGAGTTCGCGCAGCGCGCCGTCATCGTCTTCGATGTGCTCAAGGACGTTGATCAGCACCACGCTGTCAAAGGGGCCGTGTGAGGCCGCCGAGCCTATCGATCCGTGCAGGATCTCCACGGACGAGTTCCCTGAGAATCTATCGTGCAGCCTTCCGACGCACCGCTCGGATATGTCGGAGGCGACGACCCGCTTGGCTCGGCAGGCTAGCATCTCAGTGAACGTTCCGTGACCGGCGCCCACCTCGAGCACCTCGTCGCCAAGATACGGCTCGATGAGTTCGAAGATCCATCCTGCGTAATTGGCGGCGTCGTCAAGATTGTCCAGTGTGTACGCCAGCTCCGCATCCGCCGCCGAAAAGTCCGCGAGGGCCTTCGTGCGCTTTCCCATCCGAGTCCATGCCACCGGACGACTCTACCGAAGCGGTGCCACTGGCGGGTCACATTGCCAGGTGAAGCCCTGCGTTGCGTTAACCTGCACTCGGCAGACCCACTAGGCTGCCGTAAGTGACCCGGGCGCAGGTGACCGACAGGCAGCGGCAAGCGATCGGCGGGCAACGCCGGTTGCGGGCGGTCATGGCGCGCCCGTGGGCGCAAGAGGTCGCGGTGCTGCTGGGCTTCCTGGCGGCCGGCGTCGCGGCGACCTGGCCGCTGGCGTCGTATATCACGGGCAGGCTGCCGGTCAGCCGGGATGTGGCCATCTACGTGTGGAACCTGTGGTGGGTGGCCCATCAGGTCATCCACCTGCACAACCCCTGGTCCACCACCTACATGGCCGCACCGGTCGGGCTCCAGCTGGGGTACCACACGCTGGTGCCGCTGCTCGGCGTGGTGATGGCTCCGATCACGCTGGCCTTCGGCCCGTCGGGCGCCTATAACCTGCTGAACATCCTGTTGCCCGGTCTGGCCTGCTACGCGATGTACCGGGTGGCCCGGCTGTGGCTGCCCACCCGGGTCGGCGCGATCGCGGCGGGGGCGTTCTTCGGGCTGTCGGCCATGCTGACCTACCAGGTCTGGTATCACCTCAACATCTCCTACGGCGCCGCGCTCCTGCCGGTGACGCTGGAGGCCGCCGTCCGGCTGCGCCGCAAGCCCACGATCGGACAGGCCGCGATCCTCGGCGTGGTGCTCGGCGCCTCGGTCCTGGTCAACCCGGAAACCGCGGTGATGGCCCTGATCCTGGCCGCTCTCGCGCTGATCCCGTGGCTCGCGACCTCGAGGGCCGCAGCTACGCTGCTGACCCGGTTCAAGGCCACGGCCGCCGCCGGGGTGGTCGCCATCGCCGTCGCCAGCCCTCAGCTGCTTGCGATGTACCAGGAGGCCCGCGCGGGGACCACGGCGGCGTTGTCGACACTCGGGTACTCGCACTGGGTGGGCAACCTGCCCAGCCTGTTCGCGCCCTCGCCCCGGCTGGCCAACTACGGGCCGACGACCGGCCTGGGCCACATCTACACCTCCCAGACGCGCCTGGAGACGATGAACACGTTCGGCCTGGTGCTGAGCGTGCTCGCGGTGCTGGGCCTGATCGCGAGCTGGCGGCGGCTCAGCGCCTGGCTGCTC